>Ga0073936_10002072_pt1 | contig 30180 bp, 28 predicted proteins | sample AliMusrvi5mmetaG_FD_87041 | JGI IMG/M metagenome (GOLD analysis project Ga0073936, IMG submission 87041) | Freshwater lake bacterial and archeal communities from Alinen Mustajarvi, Finland, to study Microbial Dark Matter (Phase II) - Alinen... | ecosystem: Environmental > Aquatic > Freshwater >...
CAAACTGAGTATTGGCGGCAACTTGGTGGTCAATGGCCGGCTAAGCGCCAACGGCGCCAATGGGGTGGTCTATCAAGCCGGCGGCGGGGCGGGCGGCAGCGTTTGGATCACGGGCGGCTGCACGCTCGGGGGTACGGGCGAAGTACAGGTGTCGGGCGGTAGCGGTGTGAGTGCCTACGCCGGACGGGGCGGCGGTGGCGGACGACTTGCCATTGACGATACGGTGCACTATGGTTTCCAGGGCAACATTCGGGGGGCGTTGGGTAGCCAGGAGTCCGGCTATGGCAGTGCCGGAACGGTCTATTTCCCGGCGGCGGCAGCCGCGAACTTCACGGTGTTGTCCAACCAGACCGTGGTGGTTGGCAATGAGATCACAAACGTCTTCGGGAACCTGACCGTATACGGCACACTGATTCCAGGTGGCAACTGTGCCGGCCTGGGCACAGGGGTGGTCATTCAGGCTGCAAATCTCACCGTTGCCTCAGGCGGGGCCATCTTGGCCGACGGGTGGGGGTTTGGCGAGTCAACGTACGTCAGTTTTGGTTTCGCGCCAGGTTCTCAGTCAGGTACTGGCACCAATGGCGCCTGTCATGGCGGCTGGGGTAGTTATCCCCTGGGCAGTCCATACGGATCGGCCACGCAACCGACCAGCATGGGTAGCGGGGGCGCGAGTGGCGGGGGCGGGGCGGTAAAACTCGCTGTGTCCGGCGCCCTCACCGTCAACGGCACGATCAGTGCCAACGGCCTGCGGGACAGCTACAGAAGTATCAACGGTGCGGGCGGAAGCATCTGGATCGCTTGCGGCGCGCTGGCGGGAACGAACACGATTACCGCCAACGCCGGCAACGGCTTCAAGAGCGGCAACGGCTTTGGCAGCGGCGGCGGGCGCATCGCGATCTACTACAACACGAGCACCTTCTCCGGCCTTTGGCGTGGCCGAACGCTACATGGACCTTGCCTGCAAGCACCATTGGAATGTCTCCTCGACCTGCCTCGCCGTTTCTGACGGCGGCCTCGGCGAGGTAATGTGGTACTCCGGTAAGCCCCGGAACCCGCCCTCGGTTACCACCCTCGACCCGGTCACCCGGGCTGTCGGCGAGATGGCGGCGCCAGCCTGGGGAACTCCCGAAGCTCGGACCTTCTGGAAGCCCGCGATCGAAGGATTGCAGGAAAGACTTAAGAAGCGCGGCATGGAAAGATCCATGATGTATGGTTTCGTCGTCCAGAATAGGGTGTTGGTCGAGACCATTGGCGACCTTAAGTCCATTACCCCCGATGTCAAGTGGTGGGGATACACCCACTGGGGCCAGAAACGGATGGGAACGGCGGCCGTTGGACAGGATATGGGCCGCGAGGCGTGGGCCTTCGGGGCGCCACTCGCCGTCTTCTGGAACCCGGATGAGGACAAACCGCATTATGCGTGGAGAAATCTTGCCAAGGATGTCTACTTTGTGGCCTCGCCCCGCGGCAAAGGGCAGCTCAATGTCGGGGAACACGGCGAACTCGCGATCTTCCGGCTGACTTGCGAAAGCACACTGCTGGGAAACAACGACGGTTTGATTCCGGCTTTCGGCCCCTTCTGCGGCATTGGGGAGGTTGGCGCGGACTTCTGGCCGGTCAAGACGAAAGGAAGCAAGGAGTTCACCCGCATGGAGGGTCGTTATGTGGGCTGGGGTTCGTTAAGCCTGGGCGATACGCTGGTGAGCCTTCTTGGCGCCGGGCAAAACGTTCCGACGCACAGTTGCCGGACGCAATTGCTGCGCGAATCCCAGCAGGAGGCCGAGGCCCGCGTCCTTGTGCAGAACGCGCTCCTGGATGAGGCGCAGAAAGCCAAACTGGGAGCCGTATTGGCCGAACGGTGCCGAAAGATCTGCGACGATCGCACGCGTGCCCTTAACTTCTGCTCCGTCTATTTTAACGAGAACGGCCAGGAGTACGGACGCGTCTTCAGTCAGGAGCAATGGGACGCGCAGACCGAACTGCTCTACACGGCGGCCGGCGACGCGGCAAAGGCGGTTGGCGGCGGTTGAAGGTTGATTAAACGCATCAGAACAAAGGAGGAGCTATGCGCCATTTATGGCTGAATGTTGTGGGAATGTCGCTGGTTGTACTTGCATTCGCTGTGACTATTCCGGCGGAGGAGAGTAAACCGGCCGTAGAGATAAAACACGAGGCCGCAGGCACGGAAGTCACCCTGAGGGGGATTCTGATGGGCACGCACACGTGCTGGCGTCCGGATCAACCGGAAGAGAAGCCCGACGTGCCGATTCTTTTTCCCTTTGACGGTACACCTGAAGTCGAGGCTGCTTTCAAAGACATCTTCAAGGAGCTGATTGCCAGCAACAGCATCAACTACCAGCAGTCCAAGACCATTGAGGAAGAACTGCACAAGCGGTTGAAATACTACCTCGTCATCACGGAGGCGCTGAGCAACATCAGTTGGTCGGCTAAAGGTGATTGTGGTGGGAGATTAGAGGCAATAACGGGTGTTCTGTCCGAAAAGGATGGCAAGAAGTGGATCACGCCTAGCAAGATTACCGATAAGGCGTCAGACGGCAAAAAAGCGCTCCTGCTTCTGTATAAATATCCGGATGGTTTCTATGCGCCTGACAAACCGTTCAAAATGCTTGGCAAGGATCCGTTGATGCTGAAAGTGACGGATACGCTATCGATGAAATGCATCCTCGTACCACGCGGGGAATTCATGATGCGCAAGCCCTTCTGGCTGATTGGCCGCTGGCAGGATGAATTTCCGCGCCACATCACACTGACCAAGCCATACTGGCTGGCGGAGATCCCGGTCACGCAGGAGATGTGGGATGCGATCATGGGCACGGAGAACGACTTCAGCACCGTCAAAGACCCCCAGCGTCCGGCCCGGAACATGTTCTGCGCCGATATTCTGAAGTTCTGCAAGATTCTTTCGGAAAAGAACCACCGGACGGTTCGCCTGCCAACTGATGCCGAATGGGAATACGCGGCGCGCGCGGGTACCTCCAATCCGCAACTGCAACAAAAGTACAAGGACCAGGAAAGCGGAAAAGGCAAGGATTGCCTGCCGGTGAAGTCGAAACAACCGAATGCCTGGGGATTTTACGATCTGAACAGCGGCGCGTTCGAAGTGGTTCGCGACAGGAGTAATTTAAACGCCCATAACGATGAGGTGGATCCGTATCTTTCGCCGGAGGCGGACGAAGCCGCGGGAAAGTGGCATCACCATTGGGGCAATACATGCCTTTGGTATCACGAGGAAATCTCCAGTGGTCTCCCTCCCAAAATGCCGACTTGGAAGCGCTGGACAGATACGAGCTACGGCAGCCCGAAGATCCGTGTCGCCGTGGAGGCCACGACGGAGGAGATCGCGATGATGGAGAAGGCTGAGAAGAAATAGACACAATCATGCAAGGGACAACAATCCGAACCGTGAGGTTCGGGGAACGGGATGTATGAAACATGTATTACCGGTAGTGGCTGGACTTTCTTTGGCTGTTCTGGCAATGGCCGCCCCAGTTGTTGCGGAGGATGGCAAGTCGGCCGCGGAAACGAATTCCTCTGTTGCGATGCCGGAGGTCACGTTGAAGGGTGTCTTGATGCTGGAACAAGCCTGCACCCTGAAGCCGGGCAAGGAGGCGGTCAATCAGCCGGTGTTGTTTGCCGTGGAAGGCACCCCCGAGGTGGTCGCCACCGTGGACGACATCATGAAGAAGTATTGGCCTGGCGACAGCATGGATGCAACGCAAGCCATCCAGTTGAATGAGGCGTTTGGAGCACGGTTGAAGTACTATTTCGCCCCCTGCGATCTGACCACCAAGAACATCGGGACCGGCAAGTGGGGCAATCCGCCAAAGGCCGTGACCGGCATTGTGTTCGAGAAGGACGGTAAGAAGTGGATTACGCCCAGCAAGATACAAGACGCCAAACTCAAGTATCCGGACAAAATGCTGGTGCCCGACAAACCGCTCCAGATGCCCGGCAAGGATCCCCTGGTCCTGAAAGTCACGGATACACTGTCGCTGAACTGCGTCCTCTTACCGAGCGGCGATTTTCTGTTTGAAAAGCCCTACTACGTCCAACCTCGCTGGCAGGATGAATTTCCGCGGCATATTACTTTTACCAAGCCACTCTGGATGGCCGAAATCCCGGTGACTCAGGAGATGTGGGAGTCGTTGATGAAGACCAATCCCAGCACGTTGAAGGACCCGAAACGTCCGGTGCGAAACATCACCGGTTCCGAAGCCTACAAGTTCTGCCAGATCCTTTCGGAGAAGAATGGCCGCAAGGTCCGCCTGCCCGGAGAAGCCGAATGGGAATACGCGGCGCGCGTAGGCACCTCCAATCCGGAATTTGATGCAAAATGCAAGGATCAGGATTGCAGCGGAAAGAAGGGCGGGGAATTGCTGCCGGTGAAATCCAGGCAGCCGAATGCCTGGGGACTCTACGACATGATCCACGGGGGCGCATTCGAAATGATGCGGGACAAGTTTGCTTTCACCCGCGAAGACGCCGTGGATCCATACGTTTCGTGCGAGAAGGAAGATGCCACCGGCAAGCGAGTCGGGCATTGGGGTAGAAACAACACCACGTATCACGAAAGCACGGCCGGGGGCGGGACTGACCAACACTACGGAAACTCCATGATCCGCGTGGTGGTCGAGGCGACGCCGGAAGAGATCGCCGCGATGGGGAAAGCAGCAAACAAGGGGAAATGAGATGAAGCACACCGCCTGGCTTTTGGGGGCAATGGGATGCACGGTTGTCTGGCTGGCGCTGGCGCCGATCGCGCAAGCCGAGCTGGCTGCTGCGGCCGGCTGGCCCAACTGGCGTGGACCCGACCACAACGGCATCTCGCTGGAAAAGGGATGGCTTTCTGCCTGGCCGACCAACGGGCCCAGGCGACTCTGGGAAGTCGAACTGGGGCCTGGGCACGCGGATCCCGCGGTGTGTGGCGGCAGGGTCTACGTCATGGGAAGGACCGGCAAGCAGGATATCATCTTCTGCTTGAACGCCGACACGGGAGAGACGGTCTGGAAATACGCGTATGAGGCGGCGGCGTCCGCCTACGGGGGCGGGCCTCGCGCGACACCGGCGGTGGATGGCAAGGTAGTTTACACCCTGAGCGCAGACGGTCAGATCTTCTGCCTCGACACGGCTTCGGGGCAAGTTGTCTGGAACAAGAACATTCAGAAGGAACTGAACCTTCCCATGCCGCGTCATAATTTTTCCACCTCCCCTGTCATCGAAGGCGATTTGGTGTTGTTGAATCTGGGGGCGTCCGGACTGGCGTTGGACAAGAAGACAGGCAACGTTGTCTGGAGGAGCGACGGGCCTTCGAGCTATTCCTCGCCGGTGCCATTCACCCTTGAAGGCAAGCGCTGCATGGCCCTGTCTGCCTCCACTCAGTTGGTGATTGTGGCTTTGGCCAATGGGCAGAAGATCGCCTCGTACGAGCGGAAGACCCTGGATAACGCCAACTGCGCCGACCCGGTGGTAGTGGGTGACGCGATTTTCGTCACCTCGGGTTATAATGTAGGGTCCGCTTTGATCGGTGTCCGCGGGGACAGCGCCACGGTCCTGTGGAAGAAAGCGTACGGCTGTGTCTACGCCAGTCCCGTGCTCGTGGGCGACTATCTCTACATGCTCATCGAATCGGGGTGGCAGAAGGCCGATCTTGTCTGCGTGAGCGTGAAGGATGGGTCGGTGAAATGGACGCAGAAGAATGTGGGAAGCGGCGGCCTCATGGTTGCGGATGGGAAGTTGATCGTCCTGTCCCGTGGCGGTGATCTGATTGTGGTGGAGGCGTCCCCCGCCGCCTGCACCGAGATTGCAAGGGCGAAGGTGTTTGCGACGGGCGCGTGCTGGAACGGCCCCGTGCTTTGCGGCGGCTGTATTTTCGTAAGGAACGAAAAAGGGACCCTAGTCTGCCTTGACGTTCGGAGCAAATGAATGGGATGTGGAGATTTCCACCCGAGATCCGGCGTGAGGCGGACCTCACGCCTTGAAGCGCATATCCTTGGCGGCCTTGGTCTCGTCCACGCGTGTGACGGGCGAATAGCGCGGCATGGAGTGGAAGGTTTCCGGCGCCTTGTCGGCCTCGGTGGCGATCTCCCGCATGGCGGCGATGAACTCGTCCATCTGCTCCTTGGACTCCGTTTCGGTCGGCTCGATCATGATCGACTCTTTCACGATCATCGGGAAGTACACGGTCGGCGGATGGATCGAGCGCTCGATGAGCGCTTTGGCGATGTCGATGGCGTGGACGCCCTTGGCTGCCTGACGCGAGGCGCTGAACACGCATTCGTGCATACAGGTGCGGTCGTAGGGCAGGTCATAGCGGTCTTTCAGCCGGGCCTGGATGTAGTTGGCGTTTAGCACAGCGTTCTCGCTCACGCGGCGCATGCCGTTGCGGCCCAGGAGCAGCATGTAGGCATAGGCGCGCAGGATGATGGCAAAGTTGCCGTAGAACGGCGCGATGAACCCGATGGACTTGGGGCGCTCGTATTCCAGCGCATAGGATCCGTCGTTGCGCCGGATCACGATGCTGGTGGGCAGGTACGGGGCCAGGTGCGACTTCACGCCGACCGGGCCTGAGCCGGGGCCGCCGCCGCCATGCGGCGTCGCAAAGGTCTTGTGCAGGTTGAAGTGCACCACGTCAAACCCGAGGTCGCCGGGCCGGCAGCGGCCCAACAGGGCGTTCAGGTTGGCGCCGTCGTAGTACAGTTGGGCGTCGTGCGCGTGGGCCAGATCCGCGAGCTCGCGAATCTGGCGCTCGAAGAGTCCGAGCGTATTGGGGCACGTAAACATCACAGCCGCCACGTCGTCATCCAGGGCCGCCTTGAATTTCGCCAGGTCGACGCAACCGTCGGCTGCCGTCGGAACGCTGACCACGCTGAACCCGGCAATGGCCGCGCTGGAGGGGTTTGTGCCATGGGCGGAATCGGCGATGAGCACCTTGTGCTTCTTGTGCCCCTTGTCCTTGTGATAGGCGGCGATCAGCATCATGCCGGTCAGCTCGCCGTGCGCGCCGGCCAGAGGTTGGAGGCTGAAGGCCTGCATCCCGGCCACCTCGCACAACAGGCGTTCGGTCTCGTAGAGCACTTCCAGGGCGCCCTGCGTCAGGATGCCGCCGCCCCGCAATTGCGGCAGCAAGGGGTGCAGCGACGAAAACCCGTCGAGCGCGGCAATCCGCTCGCAGATCTTCGGATTGTACTTCATCGTGCACGAGCCGAGCGGGTACATGTTGCCGTCCACGCTGAAGTTCAGGCGTGAGAGGTTGGTGAAGTGGCGGACCACTTCCAATTCCGACAGCTCGGGCAGCGCCGCCTCGTGTTCACGAAAGTACTTCTTCGGGATGCGCAGGTGGCAGTCTTTCTCGGCCTGCGTCAGGCGGGGCAGGTTGTCGCCCCGGCGGCCGGGCGAGGACTTTTCGAAGATCAGTTTGCTCACAGCACGGCCTCCAACCCCTCGGCCAGCAGGCCGATCTGTTCGCGGGTCCGTTTCTCCGTGATGGCGACCAGTAGATAGTTGTCCATGCCCTTGTAATAGCGGCCCAGCGGGAAGCCCGCCGCAATGCCCTTATCGACGAGGCGGCTCACCACGGAGCTGGCATCGACCGGCAGTTCCAACGTGAACTCGTTGAAAGTGGGCGAACTCTTCTTGACCTGCACGCCAGGGATGGCGCTCAACCGCGTCTTGGCGAATTCGGCCTTTTGCGCACACAGATGGGCCAGGTCGCGGAACCCCTGCTTGCCAAGCCACGAGAGGTAGATCAGCGCCCGCAGCGCGCACAACGCTTCGTTGGAGCAAATGTTCGAGGTCGCCTTCTCGCGCCGGATGTGCTGCTCGCGCGCCTGCAGCGTCAGGACGAAGCCGCGCCGACCGTGCATGTCGACGGTTTCGCCGACCAGGCGACCCGGCATCTTGCGGACGTGTTCCAGGCGCGTGGCCATGAACCCCAGGTACGGGCCGCCGAAAGACAGGTGCAGTCCGAGGCTTTGGCCTTCGCCGGTGACGATGTCGGCACCCATGGTCCCCGGCGTTTTCAGCAGGCCGAGCGACACGGGGTACACGGACATGATCGTCAACGCGCCTTTGGCGCGAGCCATGGCCACGACATCGGTAAAGTCATCCACGGCGCCGAAGAAGTTCGGATTCTGGAGGATGACGGCCGCCACGCTATCGTCGAGCGCCGCCATCAGGCGGTTGCGGTCGCTCTGTCCGTGCACGACCTCAATGACCTCGAAGTCCACCGCCAGGTTGCTCGTGTAGCAGTGGAGCATGTTACGGTAGATCGGGTTCACGCCGCTGTCGAGCAGGATTTTGTTCCGGCCTGTGATGCGCACGGCCATCATGGCCGCCTCGTACAGGGCCGTGCCGCCGTCGTAGAGCGAGGCGTTGGCGACCTCCATGTCGGTCAGCCGGCAGATGGCGGACTGGTATTCGAAGATGGCCTGGAGGGTGCCCTGTGAGGCTTCGGGCTGGTACGGCGTGTAGGCCGTATAAAACTCGCTTCGGGATGAAAGCTCATCCACGCAGGCGGGGATGAAGTGGTCGTAGAAGCCTCCACCCAGGAAGCACACGAGATCGTGCGCGTTGCGGTGCGACAGATGGTGCAGGTGGTCGTAGACCTCGGCTTCGCTGCGCCCTTCGGGAACGTTCAGCGTCTTGACCTGCAGCGCCGCCGGGATGTCGGCGAACAGCGCGTCCATATCGGGCAGCCCGATGGCCGCCAGCATGGCCGTGCGATCCGTGTCGGTATTGGCGATGTAGGGCATGTCAGGCGCTCGCCAGGAATTGTGCGTACTGGGCGGGTGTGAGCAGCGTCTTCAGGCCGTTCCGGTCCCAGTCTTTGAGCCGGCAGATCCAGCCTTCGCCGTACGGGTCGCGGTTGATTCGCTCGGGTTCGCTGGAGAGGGCGGCGTTGGCGGCGGCCACGGTGCCGGTCACGGGCGCATAGACGTCGCTGGCCGCCTTGTGCGATTCGACAACCGAGAGCGAATCGTGTGCCTTGAGCGTTTTGCCGACCTTGGGCAGTTCGACGAACGTCAGGTCGCCCAGTGCTTCCTGGGCATGATGCGTAATCCCCACGACCAGTTCGGCGCCATCGACGCGCACCCATTCGTGGTCCTTCGAGTAGTGCAGTCCTTCAGGAATCATGATGCTCTCCTTTATTTCACGGCGGAATACAGCGGCATCCGGACGAGTTCGGCCTCCAGGGCCGTCCGCCCGGTATCGATCGTCACCCGCGTCCCGGTCGTGGCGTGCGGCGTGGCCACATAGGCGAAGCCGATGGCGCACTGCAGGGTGGGGGAGAATGAGCCGCTCGTGACGAGCCCGGCGTCCTGTCCATGGAGCAGAAGACGGTTTCCGGCCCGGGCGGCTTGCCGGCCCGCGGTGCGGAAACCGCACAGCCGTTTGGCCGGTCCCGTGGCCAGACGGCGCGTCACGGCCTCGCGGCCGACAAAGGCGTCGCGTTTCGAGGCGTAGCGGTCCATGCCCGCTTCGACGGGTGTAATGTCTTCGCCGAGTTCGTGCCCGTACAGGGGCAGGCCGGCCTCCAGGCGGAGCGTGTCGCGGGCGCCGAGCCCGGCGGGTTTCACGCCGGCGGCCAGCAGTTCGTCCCACAGCGCCACGATCCGGTCGGCGGCGGCGTAGATTTCCACACCCTTCTCGCCGGTGTAGCCGGTGCGGCTGACCGTGAGGGGGTCGCCCTGGCGCGTGAACTCGACAAAACGGAAGTAGGGCAGGGCGGTCAGGTCACGACCGAGCACGGCGGAAACGACGGCCAGCGAGCGGGGCCCCTGGACGTCCAGTTTGCCGAGGCGAGCGGAGGCATCTTCAAAAGCGACGGCACCAGCCAGGCGTGCCATGATCCAGGCGCGATCTTTTGCGAGGGTGCCGGCATTGACGACAAGCATCCAGTGCTTCGCATCCGTGCGGTAGATGATCGTGTCGTCCAGGATGCCGCCGTCCTCGTTGAGCAGGAACCCGTAGCGGCAACGGCCGTCCTTCAACGTACGTAGATCCTGGGAGAGGAGTTGGGAGAGCGACTCAAGCGAGCCGGCGCCTTCGAAGCGGAAGCGACCCATGTGGCAGGTGTCGAACACGGTCACGCCCGTCCGGGTCGCGAGGTGTTCGGCCTGAATACCCTCGTATTGTACGGGCATCATCCAGCCGCCGAATTCGATCAGGCGGGCTCCGAGCGCCCGGTGGCGCTCGAACAAAGGCGTATACTGAAGTGGCGGTGTCATAGGCTTCGTTGGGTCTCGGAGTATCGGGAGCATACGCGCCTGCAGGGCGGGTGTCCAGAGCTGTCGCGAGCGGCGCCTGCCTGGCAAACAGAACGGCCGGACCATAAGTCCGGCCGTTATCGTTCCCGCTCGACTTCGTTCAGAAGTGGAAGCTGGCCCCCAGGCCGAAGGACGTGTCCCCGTAATTCTGTATTTCCGTCGTGATCGTGAAGTTATCGCTGAGCCCAAACGCCAGGCCGACGACAAGCCCGACGGACTTATCCTCGCGGATATTGGCGCCGAATCCGTTATCGTTGTTGCCGGCAATGGCCGAATAGGCCGGTCCGCCATAGAGCGAGATCCGGTCCAGGAAGCCCCAGCGCTCGGTCTGCGTGGTCAGGCTGAACAGCAGGGCCGTGGAAATCTCGTTCCATGTAATGTCACCGGACGGGGCCTTGGCGCGCGCACCCGTATACTGGCCTTCCAGGTTGATGGCCAGCCAGTAGGAGTCCTCGCCGATAATCGGGTCCATGGCGTAGTAGTCCAGCAGGCGCAGCGTGCCGTTGCCGATCCATTCGACATCGCTGCCGCCCCGCGAGCCATCGACACGGAGCGTGTCCGCGCCGCCACCCACCCGCACGGTCAACCAGCGCGCAAGATCCACGCCGATATAACCCACACCGTGATCGATCTCCCAATTTTGTACGCCGCCGTTGATGTCGATGCCGCGTTTCTCAAGCTCATAGTAGCCGCCAATGCTGAGGAAACGGGGCGAGCCATTGTACAGGGCCTGGTACGGTTTGGGCGACTCCTCGCGGAAGAGTGAACCTTGATACGCTGAGGTGTCCCCGCTCATCGCCACCGCCGAGGAGGCCAGCGCGGAAAGGAACACGGCTAAAGAGAGGAGGGTGTTCTTGTTCATGCGTGGCATGGTAACGGTACGCCATGAACGGCTTCAAGCGTTTTTTTCCGGAGTTCGGCCCGTCGCCGGGTGATCCGCGTCCCGCTTGAGGAGGGGCGGCTCGGTCGTGGCGTTGCGTCGGCTGTGTGGGAAGCTGTTGCGTAACGGTGGTGGTGTGCCTCGACTTGACCCTGCCGACAGCATGGATTATGTTCTGCCTGTGGAAGGCGAACGCATTTTGACGGGCGTCGAGAACTCCGTTGCGACGGAGGTCGACTCCTTTTTGGCGACGGCTTCCGGTTCGGCCGGACCGATCCGGGTCCTGCTCGTTGAGGATAACCTGGGGTTTGCCTATGGGATCCGGGACATTCTCATGCGCCAGGAGGCGGGCCGGTTCGCGCTCGACGAAGCCCGTACGCTGGCCGGCGGCCTCGCCGTTCTGGAGCAGGGCGGCATCGACGTTCTTTTGCTCGATCTCGGCCTTCCGGACAGCAACCGGATCCGGACGTTCGACGTCGCCCATGCCCGTGCCCCCCGTCTTCCGATCATCATCCTCACCGTACTCGACGATGACGCCATCGCGCTGCACGCGGTGCGGGCTGGCGCGCAGGACTACCTGCTCAAGGAGCGCATCGACCGGCATTTGCTCGTGCGGGCGATCCGTTACGCCGTGGAACGGGCGCGGGCCGACAACGCGCTGAGAGTCCTCTCGGCCCGCCTGATGGATCTGCAGGACGCCGAGCGCCGCCGCATTGCGCGCGATCTCCACGACTCGACGGGCCAGACCCTGGCCGCTCTATCCATGAACCTGTCCCTCTTGGCACGCCGGGCGTCAACCCTCGATCCGGATGCCAAGGGCATCCTCAGCGAGTGTGCCGTCCTGGCCCGCCGGTGTTCGGACGAGTTGAGGACCATGGCTTATCTGCTGCATCCGCCCTTGCTCGACGAATTGGGGTTGGTTGGTGCGGTTCGGGATTATTGTGACGGGTTTGCCGAGCGCAGCGGCATTCGCGTCGATCTGGCCGTCCCGCCGGATCTTGGCCGGCTGCCGAAGGAGGCGGAAACCGCGCTCTTCCGGATTATGCAGGAAAGCCTCACGAACGTTCATCGGCACTCCGGCAGCCGCACGGCATCCATTCGGATTGTCAGGCAGCCGACGGAGTTCCGGCTGGAGGTTCAGGATACGGGCACGGGCGTGCGGCCGGAGTCGTTGCAGGCCGCCACGGGCGGTGCGGCGGGGGTCGGCATCGCCGGCATGCGGGAGCGTGTCGGGCAACTGGGCGGGCGATTGGAGATCAAGTCGGGGCCCGGCGGCACGACCGTGATCGCCGTGCTCCCGGCCATAGGGGAGGCTATATGACGCCGGTCGTTCGCATTCTGATCGCCGACGACCACGAGCTCATCCGAAAGGGACTCAAGATCGTGCTTCAGTCCCATCCGGGCTGGGTCGTGTGCGGCGAAGCCGCTAACGGGCGTGAAGCCGTGGAGAAAGCCCGTGAATTGAAGCCGGCCATCGTGATCATGGATTTGACGATGCCCGAGTTGAACGGGCTTGAGGCCACCCGCCAGATATGCCACAGCCTGCCCGATACGCAGGTGTTGATCCTGACCGTGCATCACTCCGAGCAACTCGTTCATGAGGTACTCGGGGCGGGGGCCCGGGGATACTTGCTAAAATCAGACGCCGGCGATGCGGTGTCGGACGCCGTGGAAGCCTTGAGCCGCGGTAAACCCTATTTCACACCCAACGTCTCCGACGTGCTGCTGGCTTCCTATCTGCATCCGGAGCGCGCGGCCGGGATTCGGCCCGGCGCAGCGGTCCAAACGCTCACGCCTCGCGAGCACGAAATCGTCCATCTGATTGCCGAGGGGAAAAGCAGCAAAGAGGTCGCCGTCGTCCTCGGCATCAGTGAAGCAACAGCGGAAACGCATCGGGCCAATCTGATGCGAAAACTCGACGTGCACTCCGTCAGCGAGATCGTCCGGTACGCTATCCGTAACCGTCTGATCGAGCCGTAGCCCAGCCGCCGCGATTCCCGACTCTATTCGCAGGAACTGCGAGGACTATTTTTTCACATATAGTCGTAGATGCCGCGAAGAACTTCCGCATGCACAGGATATATAATCCGTTCTGCCGTATATAGTTGTGACTATTTCGTCCGGCATCGCGTCGATCGCTGCCAGCGGAATTCCCATTTTTCCGTTCGGTTAAGGTAATTCCACCCTAGAAATACAGCCTTCCCTGTATATACTGATTTCAACTGTAGTGTATTTTACAGGCAGATCGCACATGCCGGGAAATCACGCAACACAGGAACACGGAAAGTCGGAGGGAGACGAATGAAGAAAAACGTTAAGAAGGTCAGACGCACTGGGCGCCCCGCGACGCGGGAGCACCTGCAAACGCCACAACGGATGAACCCCTTGGTTCAGGCTTTTTCCGCCCGCCTCCAAGCGTGGCGCCAGGACACGGGCAAGACGTTGAAGGAAGTCTCGGCTGACACGGGGCTTTCGACGTCCATTCTGTGTGAGTGGGAACACGGCCATCGCTTCCCCTCCGTGGAGCATTTGCAGGCAATCGCGACGTACACGGGGATTCCCGCCAGCTCGTTCCTTGTCATCGGCAAGGGAGCGCGGCGCGCGAAGTAGAGGGACTCACCCGTCCCATCCCGGCAGGAAACGTCTGTCCCGAAGATCACTCTCCGGGTCCCGGCAACGGGGCATTCGAGGGGCCAAGGGGCGGACGTTTCCTTTTTGCGCTGGGGCGCTGGCTTTAGGACGCGGCAAGTGTCTCGCGTCGATCGTGAATGCAATCCAGCGAGCGCGATACGCTATCCAGCATATCCGTCAACTCGAACGGCTTGCTGATGTAGTCCAGGGGAATGACGTTAGGTGAGTCGATTTCGAGGAACTCCCGTTTGCCGTCCGGCGATGGGAAGCCCGTGGCGGCGATGACGCCCACCGGGAAGCGGCAGTCCTGCGAGATATGGCGCAGGAAGGTCATGCCATCCATCACCGGCATCCGGATGTCGAGAAGGATCAGGTAGATGGCATCGCCCAGAGCGGCAAGCTGTTCGAGCGCTTCTTTTCCGTTTTTAGCGAAATGTGCATTCGCATAGGACCGGGATTTCAATAAGTACCGCATGGCTTCCCGCGGTCCCCAATCGTCCTCAACGATCAGGATCCCCCGCTGTTTCGGATCCGCGATCAGGGTCGGGCTGGCTTCGCTCTCAGTCATGGCATCACCACGTGGGCAATATTCGCCTGAAAAGACACAATTGCGCGCATAGCGAAGAAAAATAGACGATAATCGCCATGCGCGCAAGCAGTATGCGCGAAATCTTTTTACGAAACGAGCTCTGGTCCGGTACAGGCCGCGTGGGGTGCTTAGCCTCGTCTGTTCAGGAAGCTTCGACTTCACTGTGTCACAGTCGCTGCGTCAAAATGGCGTCATTTCGAATCCGAAAAAGAGTCAAAGTGACGCGTATAAGGCGCGCACTAATCGGGATACGATTTGCGGAACGCATTCTTTTATAATATGTTACGAGTATAGTGCAATCTGTATTACGCGGCGATCCATTTGCACCGTCGGGGTGGAACGCAAGATGCTGTAGATAGGCGCGGCCCATGCTGGGGCGGGAGGTGAGCGACCATGTTCGATGCCAGTAAACTGACGATGAAGGCCCAGGAGGCGATGCAGGCGGCGCAGGTGAAGGCCGTCCGCTACGGCAATGTGGAGTTGGATGGCGAGCACTTGCTTCTGGCGTTACTGGAGCAGGAGGACGGACTCGCGCCACGGTTGGTGGAACGCCTCGGTGCCCGGCCGGCCGAACTTCGTGCCCGGCTTGAGGAAGAACTGGACCGGCGTCCCAAAGTGGAAGGTGCCTCGACCGAAACGGGCAAGACGTATGTGACGCAGCGGCTGGACCGCTTGCTCGTGAAGGCCGGCGACGAAGCCGCGCGCCTCAAGGACGACTATGTTTCGGTGGAGCATCTGCTGTTGGCTTTCCTTGACGAAGGCAAGTCGCATTTTTCGGGCAAGCTTCTGGCTGGGGCGGGATTGGATCGAAAAGGCTTTCTGGAGGCATTGACCGCTGTCCGCGGCAATCAGCGGGTGACAAGCGCGAACCCCGAGGGCTCCTACGAGGCGCTCGAGAAGTACGGCACCGACTTGGTTGAAATGGCGCGCAAGGGCAAGTTGGACCCGGTGATCGGCCGAGACCAGGAAATCCGTAGCGTCATTCGCATCCTGTCGCGCAAAACGAAGAACAACCCCGTGCTCATCGGTGAACCCGGCGTGGGGAAGACGGCGATCGTGGAGGGGCTGGCCCACCGCATCGTGCGCGGCGATGTGCCCGAAGGACTCAAGGACCGTACCATCTTCTCCCTCGATATGACGGCGCTCATGGCCGGTGCGAAGTATCGCGGTGAATTCGAAGAGCGACTCAAAGCGGTCCTGAATGAAATCAAGGCAGCCGCGGGACGTATCATCCTCTTTATCGACGAAATCCACACCATCGTGGGGGCCGGCCGCACCGAAGGGTCGTCCGACGCCGGCAATATGCTCAAGCCGATGCTGGCCCGCGGCGAACTACATTGCATCGGCGCCACCACGCTCGACGAATACCGCAAGTACATCGAAAAAGACGCGGCCCTGGAGCGGCGCTTCCAGCCAATCCTGGTCGAGGCGCCATCCGTGGAGGACACCATCTCCATTCTGCGCGGCCTCAAGGAGCGCTTCGAAGTGCACCACGGCGTGCGCATCAAGGACGCAGCCCTGGTGGCCTCGGCCGTGCTGTCCGATCGCTACATCAGCGACCGTTTCCTGCCCGACAAGGCCATCGACCTGATGGACGAGGCCTGCGCCTCGATCCGCACCGAGATCGATTCCATGCCCGCTGAACTGGACGAGATTACGCGGAAAGTGATGCGGCTGGAGATCGAGGAAACCGCGCTGAAAAAGGAGAAAGATGACGGCAGCAAGGAACGCCTGAAGACCCTGCGCAAGGAACTGGCCGACTTCAAATCCCAGTCCGATGCCATGCGGGCCCAGTGGGACAACGAGAAGAAGTCCATCGGCAATGTGCAGCGGCTGCGCGAGCAGCTCGAACAGGCGCGCCGCGAGTGCGAGGAGGCCGAGCGGAAGTACGACCTGGACCGGTTGGCCAAACTGCGGCACGGCACGATACCCGAATTGGAGCGCAAACTGGCTGACCTCGAGAAAGCCACGGGCGACAAGGCCGGCGGGACGACCCTGCTCCGCGAGGAAGTGACCGAGGAGGAGATCGCCGAGGTCGTCGCTCGCTGGACGGGCATTCCGCTCACGCGCCTGCTGCAGGGCGAACGCGAGAAACTGCTCAAGCTGGGCGACGTGCTGCATCAGCGTGTGATCGGGCAGGACGAGGCCGTCCGGGTCGTGGCCGAGGCTGTCCTGCGTGCCCGCGCCGGGATCGGAAATCCCAAGCGGCCGGTGGGGTCGTTCATCTTTCTCGGTCCCACGGGCGTCGGAAAGACCGAACTCGCCAAGACCCTCGCGGCGGCCCTGTTCGATTCGGAGGATAACCTCGTCCGAATCGACATGAGCGAGTACATGGAGAAGCACACCGTGTCGCGACTGGTCGGGGCGCCTCCCGGCTACGTGGGATACGAGGAAGGTGGCCAACTCACCGAGGCCGTGCGGCGCAAGCCCTACGCGGTCATCCTGCTCGACGAGATCGAGAAGGCGCACCACGATGTGTTCAACATCCTGCTGCAGATTCTTGATGACGGGCGGCTGACCGATTCGCACGGGCGGACAGTCAACTTCAAGAACACGATTGTGATCATGACGAGCAACGTCGGGTCGCCCGCGTTGCTGGACGGCATCGATGCCGCCGGCCAGATCACAGAAGCCGCACGCACTGCCGTGATGGACGAGTTGCGGCGCAACTTCCGGCCGGAATTCCTGAACCGCGTCGATGACGTGGTGCTTTTCAAGCCGCTCACCGTGGCCGAGACCGAGTTCATCGTGGACCTGCAAGTGGCCGAGCTGCGGCAGCGGCTGACCGAGCAGCGAATGGGGGTCGAGATCACTGAGAACGCCCGCGCGCTGCTGGCGCGCGAAGGCTACAGCCCCGTCTATGGGGCGCGCCCGTTGAAACGGCTGATTCAACAGAAAATCGAAACGCCGGTGGCCCGCATGATCGTGGGCAGCGAGCTCAAGGACGGGATGATCGTGCGAATCGACGCGAAGAAGGGCGAACTGTCGATCAAAGCCGGCTGATCGCCGCAGGCGGCCTCGCGTTGGAGCCGCGTCGGCACAAGGAAACCTTGCCCGGCGGCCCGGCGTTGGGTATACAGGCGACCGTGAAATTTCTGCTGGTCAGGCCGCATGTTTTTCTCAAGGTGGCAAAGCGCTTTCATGCGTTCTTGCACTTGGAACCGCTCGACTTGGAACTGGTCGCGGCCGGCATCGACCCCAGCCATGATACGCGCATCCTGGACCTGACGCTCAGCGACGATCCTGTGGCGGCCTTCGAGGAGGCCGTCCGGCGCCTGGAACCGGATGTAATCGGCTTTGGCGGTTACTCTAACCAGGCCGGCAACGTGAAGGACCTCGCCCGTCGCGCCAAGCGCCTGCGTCAGCAGACCCGCATCCTCGTGGGCGGTGTGCATGCCACGATCGTGCCGGCCGATTATCACCTGCCCGGCGTCATCGATCTGGTGATCCGCGGCGAGGGCGCCACGGCCATGCGGACTCTCGTGCCGCTGCTGGCGGCCGGCCAACCGATCCCCGCCAGCGAACGGTTCCTGCCAACCGACGCCCCCGATTACGCGACGCTGGCAGCCATGCCGCCGCCGCCCCTGCCGGATTACGCCGGACTGCCGTGGCCGCGCCGCGACCTCGTCGACCGGTCACGCTACTTCTGCGTCTGGGCCGGTGAACCCGGCGAGCGCGTCCGCACGCTCTTCCCCCGCACGGCCACCCTGCGCACGAGCACCGGCTGTCCGCATCGTTGCAACTTCTGCGTCGTGCATCACCTTGCGAACGGCAAGTATCTCCAGCGCGAGCCGGAGGATGTCGTGGCCGAAATCGCCGCCGTGCCGGAAGACCACATCTACTTCGTGGACGACGAAATGTTCATCAATGCCGCGCGTGCCGAGACCATGGCCCGCCTGTTGCTGGAACGGGGCGTTCGCAAGCACTACATCAGTTGGGCGCGCAGCGACACGATCGTCCGCCATCCCGACCTCTTCCGCCTCTGGAAGCAGGCCGGCCTGGAGGTTGTCTATGTGGGCATGGAATCCATGGAGGAGCAGAACCTCGCGGAATACCGGAAAGGCTACGCGCCGGACGTCAACCGGCAGGCCGTGGCGATTCTGCGCGATCTCGGGATTATTCTGCACGCGGCACTGATGGTGAATCCCGACTTTACCGCCGAGGATTTTCTCAAGGTCCGCCGCTCCATTGAGGCCGTGGCGCCCGCCGAAGTTTCGTTCACGGTCTTCTCGCCGCCGCCCGGCACACCGCTTTGGGCGCAATACAAGGACCGCTATATCTGTCCGGATCCCTACGCGTTTTACGACTGCATGCACACACTGCTGCCCACGCGGGTGCCCCTGGCCACGTTCTATCGCTACTTCTCGCTGCTTTACCTGTTTGGCTTCCGCCACAACCCCTGGAGGGCCCGCGATATCCGCGCGCCCTGGCGCGATGTGGCGCACATGGTTGTTTCCGGCATTCGCTGTGGTGACGCCTTGCGAACGATCTACCGTAATACGACCGAAAATTGTGGAACGCCGTGGGCCCGCAATCATGAGCACAACTCCTCAATCGCCTCGCGTCCTGCTGGTGCATCCGCTGGGCTACCGGGCTGAGGCGGCCGGCGGCGATATCGCGCGCATGGCCAACATCATGCGCCGATCGGGCTCATTGGCCTGGCCGCGTGGTTGGAGAAACAAGGCATTGCCACGAAGGTCGTGGACGCCTACGCGCAGCCGGACGCTGCGCGTCGCATCCGCGAACTCCTGCTCGAATTCCGTCCGACACTGGTGGGCTTCAGTTGCACGACCTCCAGCTTCCTCGACGCCGCCCGGCTCGCCGGCCTGGCCAAACGCGAACTGCCGGGCGTCAAGACGGTCGTGGGCGGTCCGCACGTCTCGGCCCTGCGCGAGCAGTCCCTCCAAGGGCACGACACGATCGATTTCGGCGTGCTGGGCGAAGGCGAGGAGACACTGACCGAGCTGGCCAACGGTGGCTGGGAACAGCCTGCCCAAGTCCAGGGGCTCGTGTACCGGGCCGCGGACGGGACGCCGCAGGCCACGGGGCCCCGCCAACGCCTGCTTGATCTCGACAGCCTTCCGTTTCCGGCCTACGAAAAACTGGACGGCTATCCTGGAGCCTACAAACTCCCGATCTTCAATTACCCGCGGGCGCCCAATTCCAGTTGCGTGTCGAGTCGAGGCTGTCCCTATGCCTGCTCGTATTGTGACCGTTCTGTGTTCGGGCGCAGTTTCCGATTCAATTCGGCCGACTACATGATCGCCCACGTCCGCTATCTGCGCGAACGGTTCGGCGTCCGCCACCTCAACTTCTACGACGATCAGTTCACGTTTCATCGGGGGCGGGTGGAAGCTTTTTGTCGGGCCATGCTTGACCAGGCGCCGGGCCTCACCTGGAACTGCGCGGCCCGCGCGGAACATCTTGACCCCGAACTGCTCCGCCTGATGAAAGCCGCCGGCTGCTGGATGATCAGTCTCGGCATCGAGACCGGCGACCCCGAATTGCTTGCCCAGCATCGTCAGAAGGCCGACCTCGATCTGCTCGGCGAGCGCGTCCGTATGATCAAGGCCGCCGGCATCCGCATGAAAGGCCTGCTCATGATGGGCCTGCCCGGCGAATCCGAGGCCAGCGTCCGCCGCAGCATGGCCTACGTCTACGCCTTGCCGCTCGATGACTTCAACCTCGCGAAGTTCACGCCATTTCCGGGGTCGCCGATCTACGAGCATGTGCGCGAACTCGGGACGTTCGACGAGAACTGGGAGAAGATGGACTGCATGCACTTCCAGTTCATCCCGCACGGCATGACGCGCGATCAGCTCGAACGTCTGTTCACGGAATTCTACCGGCGCCACTTCATGCGGCCGCGGATCATGTGGGATTATACGACCATGATCTGGCGTTCGCCGGATAGTTGGCGGCGGTTCTGGCAGAGCGCCGGCAGCTTCCTGAAATTTGCCTCCAGCAATCGGCGGCTCGGTGCTGAGGAGAATCGATGAGCACTGATCTTGTTGCCGCGAGCCGCATAAGCGGGTGGCGCTTGGCGGGCTTGGCCTTGCTTATGCCGTTGCTCCTTGCCTCGTGCCGCTCCCTGCCGACTGCGTTGCCCATGAATGCCGCCGGCGAGGCGCCGTCCATCCGTTTCCTGCTGACCTTCGACGACGGCCCGAGCATTCGCCTGCCCTACAATCCCACACTGGCGATTGCCGACCAACTGGCGAGCAACGATGTGCAACCGGGCATCAAGGGGCTCTTCTTCGTGCAAACGGGGCACCCCAGGGGCGGCGGTACGCCCGCAGGGCGCGTGGTCATGCACCAGCTCAGTGAACAAGGCCAGGTCCTGGGCCTGCACAGCGTGTCGCCCCGTGGCCACATCGACCACACGCAGGTTTCGGCCGCCGAACTCGTCCGGTCGCTGCGCGAGTCAAAGGATCTGGTCCGCGGACTCACCGGTGTCCCCGTGCTCTTTGTGCGACCGCCGTTCGGCGCCTATAATCCCGCGACGCAAGCCATCTATGAAGATGCCGGCCTGCACATGCTGATGTCGGATATCCGGGCGCGCGATGGCGTGATCTACGGTTACAAGGCCAGCATGAGCCGACGCATTCACATCCGGTTCGCACTCGCCGCGCTGCGCGCTCAGGTCGATCCCGACCGCTACGCTGTCGAACCCGTGCCCGTGGTCGTCGCGTTTCACGATGTCAATGCCTACACGGCGCGCCACATGACCGAGTACCTGCACATCCTGGTCGAGGAAGCCGCTCGGGCCGGGTTCGCGGTCCCGGTGCGACCGTTCACCGGCACCGTGCCGGAGGTCGTCGACATCGCCGTCTCCCGGTCAGTGCCGAATCCCCGCAACATTGTGTTATCGCCCCGGGTCTCGGCCGCGCTGAGCGCCGGGCACACCGTTCACCTTGGAGCCGCTGCCGTGCCGGCTGCGTCCCGACCCGCCCTCTGAACCGCCAGGAAAGGACGCATGAGCACCAAGCCCTTTACGAAAATCGCCAGTGCGGTCGCTGCCTTGATCCTGTCGGCCTCCGGCTGGTCATGGGCCGAGGGACTAACGAACGGGCATGCCAGGGTGACGCTTCCGGACAGTGGCGTGTTCGAAGGTGAGATCAAAGATGGGCTCTTCAATGGCAAGGGGACGATCGTCTACCCAAACGGCGGGAGATTCGAGGGCGAGTTCAAGGACGGATTGTTCGACGGCAAAGGCGTTTATGTCTATTCGGATGGCAGCCGTTATGAGGGCGAGTTCAAGGCCGGCGATTTTGATGGTACCGGGGTCGCGATTGACGCCAATTGGGGCAAGTACACAGGAGAGTTCCATTGCGGACAGCGTGAAGGCAACGGCACTTACACGTATGCAGTTGGAACTACCATGGCCGGGCAGTTCAAGCATGGTGAGTTGAATGGCACTGGCGTCGTCCATTACGTGACAGGACGTTTGGAGGAAGGCGTCTTTAGGCGCGGGATTCTGAATGGGAAGGGTAGAGTCGTGTCTGACCGCGGGGATACCTATGAAGGGGTGTACTCGGATGGGGAACTCGAGGGGCGGGGAACGATTTCCTGTGCGGACGGTAATCGCTTTGAAGGCTCGTTCAGTAACGGATTCGAGGAGGGCTGGGCCACTTGGATTATGACCGACGGCAAACGCATCGCGAGCGAGTATCGACACGGTGAACGGCTGGATCATGCCCCACGCACCTACCCGACGCATGGGTTCGAATTCCTGCTCATTGTTGTGCTGATCGTCAGCCTGATCGCGAACGTCACGCTGCTGATGGACAAGCGCTCGCGCGAGCGGTTCCAGCCGCGCATGGATGAGAACCTGCATCCGGAGTTGGCTGCCCGCATGGGCAGTACAGAACGGTTTGAGAAGATTGCGGTTCTGGATAGCGAGGTGCAGGCCGAGGCGCTCGACGCGCTGCTCGCGGAGCGCGGTATTCCGCACGAGATGCGCAGCTACCGTGACTCTGCGTATGACGGGATGTTCCAGACCTCCCGCGGCTGGGGTCACGTTGAAGCGACCAAGGACAACGAGGCGGCCGTGCTTCAGGCACTCAAGGATCTGGCTGGTCCGCCGGTGTGATGACGGGGCTCAACGGTTCGATGCCGGTGGCCTGGGCGCTCCGCGCGAAGGCGAACAGGCGCGAAATCGAATCGATCCAGTTCGCCTGTGCGCGGAGCGCCCAGGCCACCCCTAATGAATTCGGTTTGAACGGCGAGCGACGAACTTGCCTTGCGCCCATCAGCATGGGCGCATCTCCGATTCCTGGCATTTTGCCATTGGGCGCGCCAAGCACCATGTGGGGTCGACGTCCTCGTCGACCTGTGAGCAGGCACCTGTCAAGGCCGCACTTTCCCAGCGCCCGCACTTTCGCAGGCGGATGAGGACATCCGCCCCAGTGCGGTAAACGCCGCGCTATGGGGCCCGGGTGGGGCATTACCTGAATTCGGAGATGCGCCCCATGCGCATGGGGCGGCGGGGTTCGGGTTGACCTGACCGCACAGAAACTGCAAGATCACCCGCATGTTCATTCGCATCGCAGGACAGGACCGCTCGGCCGATATCGGCGTTGAATTGGCCAGCCGGGCGGCGCGCCATCAGGGTGCGCTCTCACGTTGGTCGCCGGATGACTCCGCGCTTTCCCTGATGACCGCCCGCGATCCTGGCGACTATCTGGACCGGTTCTGCCGGCTCCTGCGGCTCCGGTACACCGTCAGCACGGAAGCGTTTCCCATTCCCGGAAAGTCCGGAACGGTCGGTACGTTGATGCGCAAGTTCAAGAGCATTCTTTGGAAGTTGCTCCGCTATCAGCACGACCGCATGGCCTTTCAGCAGAACGCGATCAACGAACTCGTCATCAGCTCGGTGGATTTTCAGCGCGCGGCTTCGCAACAGTCTATGGCCGCCCTCGAACAGCGCATTCAGTCGCTCGAAGCCGAATTGGCAAGCGCTCGCGGCAAGGGGGGCGCATGAAGCCCGATTCGATCCATCAACTGGTGGCGGGCTTTGCCCGGGGCGACGCCATCTCCCATGAAGCCCTCGCCATCCGGGCGGTCTGCAGAGAATTGGGATTTGACTCCGACATCTTCGCCCCGCCCGAACGCACGGCTCCGGATGCCGCGGGCGAGTGCCGTCCCCTTGGCGATTACCGCCAAACGCCCACGGGAATCGTGATCAATCACTACTCCATCACCTCCCCGGCTACTGAGACATACCTGTCGTCGCCGGCCAGGAAAGTCCTGATCTATCACAACATCACTCCGCCGGAGTTCTTCACGCCGTATGATACATCCCTCGCCCTGCAACTGACCCAGGCCCGGCAAGGATTGCGCGACACGGCCGCCCGGGCCGATGCGGTCTGGGCGGACTCTGCGTTTAACGCCGCCGAAGTGCAGGCGCTCGGCATTCCGAACGTCAAGGTCTTCCCGTTGCTGTTCGAGCCCGGGGCATTGGACATTCCCCCGGACCCGGCCGTGCTGGCCAAGTTCGCCCAGCCCATGAAGAACATCCTGTTCGTGGGACGCATCGCCCCGAACAAGTGCCTTGAGGAGTTGATCACGGCTTTTGCCTGGTTCCACAAGAACATCGAGCCCCAGAGCCGGTTGCTGATTGTGGGGTCCGACCGCAGCGCGCCGGCTTACTACGCCATGCTGAAGATGTACGCCGCCGAGCTTGAACTGAACACCGTCTTTTTCGAGCGGTTTGCTTCACCCGCCGGTCTGACCGCGTACTATCGCGTGGCCGATTGTTTTGCCACCACCAGTCGGCATGAAGGCTACTGCCTGCCCCTCGTGGAAGCCATGTACAAAGGCGTCCCCGTGATTGCCCGCCGCACCGGCGGCACGCCGGAAGCCATGGGCGACGGCGGCATCCTAGTCGATGACTTCAGGCCTGAAGAACTGGCCGAACTGTTTGGCCGCGTTTGTCAAGACGCCGCCTTCAGGCAGACGGTCATGGCCTCGCAGCAAGAGCGCCTGGCCGTTCTCCTGAAGCGAACGGTGACCGATGAGTTTCGCGGGTTGTTGGCGGCGGTATACGCCACGTCATAAATCAGCCTTCTCTTTGGAGCGGAACGCCTTCGCGTTCCGGCCGCTCGTGGCAAGGAGCACTCGCGACGAGCCGGCGCGGGAAGCCGCGCCGCTCCGAGGCTGCGTGGATGTGTGCGTTGTGCACCGTGAACGAATCGACGCTTCACCGGTCTGCCAGCCGCGTGATCGTGACGCTCCTGATGCGGATATCGGCGGTGCGCAGGAATTCAAAAGCCACGTAGAACGGCTGGTTGTCCTTCTGTTCAAAGCACGTGACGCTGCGGCGTCCTTGAATGACCGGCGTCTTCGCGGATTCCCCCCGCGGTTCCCATCGCACATCGACTTGGCCGAGTTCGGTGCCGGTCAGCGCCGGGGATTCAAAATTCAACTCCGCAGAATAGCGACCAGGATCCAATGGTAGCTTGGGTCCGTAGAACACGATCGAGTCCGGTTCGTAGGCGGCACGCAAGGTGACGCACTCTCCGGCGCGGTCGGAATAGCCGGCGTGGAAGAAGCAGACTGCGGGCAATTCAAGGCTGTGCCCCGGCGCCGGGCTTGTCCAGTCGCCGGCGGCCAGGAGGACAGAGTCGAGATCGCACGATCCGCTCGCCCACGCAATCGTCGCGCCAACCCCGGCGGCCCCTGTGCCCGACTCGATGTCCAGTCTGTTCCACGTCCAACCAGGTGACGTCACGTCCATAAGTGTCGGCGCATTGGTCACCCCTGCGATCACGTTCGAGACCTTGAAAGTGCCTTGTCCGCGAGCCCGGACCATCCATGAGAGCGGCAGGGACAAAGGTGTCGACGACGGCCGGACATCGACTGGCTTGCCAACCGACAACTTCACCCCGTCATTTCCCGCCCGCAAATCCGCAAAGTCGAAGCGGCGGGCAGAGAAATAGTATTTCATGAAGGACGTTTTGTTGCGGGTCACGTCGGCCTGGTCGGCGGGAAGAATCTTAAACGACCACACGGCGGCGTCCTTGCCGATGCAAGTCAGCCGGGGATGATTCAACAGCGATTCGAGCGTATGTCCGACGGGAAAGGGAGACACTTTTTCAGGGAAACAGTCCTCGTGCAGCACCAGATAGCCCACGCTTCGTTTCAGGAGAAAGTCCAACTGGCTGTCGGAAATGGCGCCAACGTTCATGCTCTCCAGCGGCTGGAAGATGTTGTCGCGATAGGGGATTCGGACTGTGCCCCCGTACCCATTCACCATCCGCAGACCGTAGAGCGACACATAATACTCGTTCAACGAATCGTAGTGTGAGTCCCCGGGCCAAATCGGGAGGGACAACAAATCCGGTCGGGCATTGCCGGTTGCCTTGGCATCTTCCGCGATCGCGCGGAAGGCCCCCTGTTCCCGGTCGAGGATGCAGACGGTCGGTCGGATTCTGAACCCGTAGTCGAGCAGCAGCGGCAGCACCACGGCGAGCCCGGCCAGTGTCCGCCACCGGTTAGACACTCTGTTCAACAAGCAAGGCAGCAGAATTCCCGAGGCCAACGCCAGCAGGGCGGGCATCAGGCAGAAGATTTTGTGGGGCTGCCGGATGACCGCATAGGGCGGAATAAGCGTCATCACGACCTTCCAGGCCCGCGGCCCGAGGGGACTCCGGACTCCCGTCGCGAGCAAGGCAACCCCCGCGATTCCCAAACCGAGCAGAGCTAGCGTCCGCAGGGGGGCGGCGGGGGCCGATGGCTTACGGCTTCGCGTCCCCAGAACGACGATCGAGCCGAGGGCGAGGATCGCGACCAGGTAGCCGCTCACATAGATTTTTCGGCTATCGCCCGGGTTATTGCATTTCACCAGTCCCGACAGCGTCGGCGATCCCGCCCGGATCTCCTCAATGGAGCGCGAAGACACGGTCAAGGTTGACGCCCGAATCGAATGCCGGATGACCCACACCTGCCAGACTGCGATGCCGAGGAAGGCGGCCAGAAACACGGCTGACCTCAGCAAGGCTCGCACTTGCGGCCAGGACGGGCGCTGCCCGGGGAAATGGTTCAGATAACTGAGTGCGCACCAGACCGGGCTCGAGAGGATCGCGAAGAAGAATACGTGCGAGTCGCTCTCCGCCAGGCAGATCGCCGCCCCGGCCACAAGACCGGCCCATGCCTTGCGCTCGGCAACCATGACATCCAGCGCCCAGTAGATCAGGGGAATCCACATCATGGCCAAGCCGGTCGGGCTGCCGTCAAACATGGCGATCCAGGCATAGGGGAGGCCCGCGCCGACCAGCGCCGCCACGGCTGCCAACCCCTCGTCGCGGCAATACCGGTGGACCAGGAGCCAGAGGAAGAGGAACGTCATCCACACCGTGACCAGGTGATCGACATTGTAGCCGAACGCGCGACCGCCGATGACCTCTCCGAGGGTGTAGAAGAGGGAGAACGGCACATAGTAGGTGCCGCGGAATGCGCCATCGGCATCCTTGCCGACGTTGAATTCATAGGGATTCACAAAGGCGGGAGTGTGTCCCTTCAGCGTGTCGCCGGTCAGCCAGAACTGGTAAAGGAGTTGGAGTTGGTCGCCCGGGATCATGGCGCGTTTGCCGCCCTTTTCCACATTGAGAGAGGACGAAGGGATCCCGGCCGTCATGTCGCGGGGGATTGGCCAGGCAAAGAACGCCCAAAGGGCCAGCGCGGCCAGAAACGAAAGTAGGATTCTCTTCAGGGGCGTCATGTGAGCGGTACCGTGCCATATCGGGAACGGCCACTCAAACAGAAACGGGTTGACCTCGGTGGGAGCGCATTGCGCGCTTCCAGGTTTACCCTCGCTGCCTTGTAGCGGTCAATCTGCCGTGGCGCGTGTTTGGCACTTCGCCTGCGTTCGGAGCCCGGAGCCGCCAGTCGCCCCCAGCCGCCGCTTCTCCAATTCCATGTATTCCTGGAACAGGTGCCTGGCCGTATCCGATTGCGCGGTCTCGGCCATGTGTTGCACGTAAGTCAGGAGACGAAGATCGTCCATGGTCAGGGCTGCAGCTTGCATCGCGTCGCTCAGTTTGGTCATGGTCCTGCCCTTGTTTTCATTCAGCTACCGGCGAAGCAGCAGCACCACGAGGACGATGATGACAACAAGGCCAAGCCCCCCGCCGCCTATGTAATAGACGTTGGCCAAGACGGGTGAGAATAGGATGTTCATTGGTCGATTCCTTTCAATTGCGAGGGAACTCACCAGTTCCACGTGTTCTATAGTGACGATACGCGACAGGATGGGCCTTCGCTATGGGGGGAAACCCTACCGTCTGCTGTTCAGTAGGGTAAACACCTTATTGAGCCGGGTCGCCCCAAGGCGCAGCGTACGACCGCTGGATAAGATAGGGAGGAAGGCGGATATGAAGACAGTCCTGACCATGCTGGTCTGTGCCGTTGTCGCTGTTGGCTGCGGCCGGAAGGCCGCACCATTGTCAGCAGGGGTGCAAGTGCGCACCAACACCGTCTTGCCTTCACCCACCGAAGCGGAGGTCAAGAAACCGTCCCAGCCACCGCAGATGACGACTCAAACAGCAGTGGTCGTCCACGGGCCAACTTCCATTGACCCGCAGGAACAGGAGCGCAAGCGTATCCAGAGGATGACGCTCATTGATGACCGGAATGGGGGAAGTAGGCTCGCCGCCGTTACCCGTTCATATCCATAAATCCGCCATTGACGCGGTATGGCATTTGGATAAATATGGATATTGTTATGGATACACCCCCGCTCAGCATCAGTCCCGAAATCCTGCGAACCGTCGCTCGAATCGACGAGTTCAAGGGCGCATGGAAAGCCTTCCAGAATATCGCGCCGGCCAAACTCAATCTGCTCCGAAAGGTCGCCACGATTGAATCAGTCGGATCGTCCGCCCGCATCGAAGGCGTTCGCCTGACCGATGATGAAGTTGCGTGCCTGTTATCGGGCATCGGCCTGAGGCAGTTCCGTTCGAGGGACGAACAGGAAGTGGCAGGGTATGCCGAGGCCATGAATCTGGTTTTCGAGTCCTACCGCGACATTCCCATCACCGAAAACCACATCAAGCAACTGCACCAAATCCTCCTGAAGCACTCGACCAAGGACGCAAGACATCGGGGCGAGTACAAGAAGTTGTCGAATAACGTAGAGGCATTCGATGCCGACGGGAAGAGTATCGGCATCGTTTTCGAGACCGCATCGCCCTTCGATACGCCGCTGAAGATGCGTGAACTCGTGGAGTGGTTCAACCGGGAGGTGACGGCAGGGAACCAGCACAGCCTGATTCTGATCGCCATCTTCGTCGTCCATGTTCTGGCCATTCATCCCTTTCAGGATGGCAACGGACGGCTGTCGAGAATCCTGACGACACTGTGCCTGCTGCGGGCCGGGTATCTCTATGTCCCCTACAGCTCACTGGAGCGGATCATCGAGGAGAACAAAGATCGCTACTACCTTGCCCTGCGGCGGGCACAGGCGACGCTCTACACGAACAACTCCCGACTGGGTGACTGGTTGGCCTTCTTCCTCCAGTCGATGAAGGCGCAGGTGGATGTTCTGACGAGAAAGCTGGACCGGGAGGAGAAGTTGCTGTCGATACCCAAACTCTCCCAAGACATCCTGGTCACCGCACAGGAGCAGGGGCGTGTTACCGTTCAGGAATTCCAGCGGCTCACCGGGGTCAACCGCAACACAATCAAGGCTCACCTGAAGGCTCTGGTTCAGAAGCGACTGCTGACGCAGGAGGGGAGAGGCAAGGGCACCTGGTATCGCAGGCCGTAGACGTTCGTATCCAGGATGACCCTCATGCCCGGCCCCTGACCCTCGCCACGGCTTTGGCGATGTCGGATGGTTTCATCCCGGCGGAGCGTGCCTGACGCCGGGCACGGCCTACGATGGCGTCGAAATCTCGCAGGGAAGGCGCTGCGGTCGTCTTGAGAATCACCACGTCGTTCTCGCCCACCACCACAAACTGGACGCCCGTTTCAAGGCCAAGCCGGGTGCGGACCTCCTCCGGGATCACGACCTGCCCCTTCGATGACATGCGTGTTGTCGCCAGCGTTTTCATGTTGGCTCCTCGTCCTTTCACCTTACTGGCACGTCTATTAGGCTACACGCAACCGGCGGGCAAGCGGCAAATGGCCTGCCCTCGGCCACAACAGAAGGTTACCCACGCTTGGTGAGCGTTGAAAGGCACGATCCCGGCTACTTCCTCCAGCGCCACGCCCAGTCGGGCGTGTCCGGCGGTTTCGGCGGCTTTGGCACCGGCGTGGACGGCACCCTCACTGTCGGGACGGCGGGTCGCAGGGGGCGGGGCGGACGGTTCTGCTTCGGGACTTGCTCGTAGGACATGGAAGTTCCTCCTGTCCCATGGTTCGCCGCCGAGAAGACGCATCCCTGCGGAACTGCAAGACGTTCTTTCGCGCCTGCCCGCGCTGACCAACCAGCAGACCCGCGACCTCACGCCCCGCCGCTGGCTCGCAGCCAGACGCCGGGCGCAGGCCGCTTGATCCCCGCGCCACCGTACCACGCCGCAGCTCAACCGCCTATGGGGTGCTCGGGATGACGCTTACGTCAGGGCGGCGATGCAGACAGTGGCGTAGGGAGTTCCAATCGATTGGAAAACTGGCGGAGGGCGGCTTTTTACCTGAAGTTGAAAACTCGGCCAGTTACTTCTTCCACCGCCAGTCTCTGTCTGGCGTGGACGGCGGGCGGGGTGGTCTTGGCGGCTCCTTCGGTTGACGAGGGTTGATCCTTGACGGCCTCATCGGCGTCGGGCGGGGCGGGCGGTCTTGCTTCGGTACTGGTA
>Ga0073936_10002077_pt1 | contig 30116 bp, 15 predicted proteins | sample AliMusrvi5mmetaG_FD_87041 | JGI IMG/M metagenome (GOLD analysis project Ga0073936, IMG submission 87041) | Freshwater lake bacterial and archeal communities from Alinen Mustajarvi, Finland, to study Microbial Dark Matter (Phase II) - Alinen... | ecosystem: Environmental > Aquatic > Freshwater >...
GGTCGTGGGCTACATCGACGAATCGGTGGCGGAGGCCTGTCTTCGTAGCGCGCAGGCGCTGCTGCTCGCCGCCTATCGCGCCGAGCCCTTCAACCTGGCGGCAGAACTCGAACACCTGCGCGATGTCGTGGACTGCCACGCGCTGGGGCCAAGCACCAAGGCCATCGTGGATGCCGCCCAGCAACGCGGCATCCCGTGGCGGCGCTTGCAGCCCGGGCGCAGCCTCATCCAATTCGGCCACGGCGTCAAACAGCGCCGCATCTGGACCGCGGAAACCGACAGCACCGGTGCCATTGCCGAACACATCGCCAAGGACAAGGATTTGACCCGCGCCACCCTGCGCCGGGCCGGCGTGCCGGTGCCCACCGGCCGCATCGTGACCGATGCCGACGACGCTTGGGACGCCGCGCAGGACCTGGGCCTGCCGGTGGTGATCAAACCGCTCGACGCCAATCACGGCCGCGGGGTTTTTCTCGACATGAAGACGCGCGAACAAATCGCCGAGGTCTTCCCGCATGCCGCCAAGTACGGCAGCGGCGTGATCGCCGAACGCTTCATCCCGGGCGTGGACCACCGCCTGCTGGTGGTCGGCTCGCGGATGGTCGCCGCCAGCCGCGGCGAACCGGCCATCATCATCGGCGATGGCGTCCACACCGTCCACCAACTCGTCGAGTCCCAGTTGAACTCGGATCCTCGCCGCGGTTCCCATGACACCGCGCCTTGGGCGAAAATCGATACCATCGACTGGGATCCAACGGTCATGACCGACCTCCAACGCCAGGGCCACGACACCACCACCGTGCCGCGCCAATGCGAGCGCGTGCTCGTGTCGCGCTTCGCCAACCCGGCCGTGGATGTCACCGATGAGGTCCATCCAAGCGTCAGCGAGCATGTCGTCATCGCCGCCCAAACCGCCGGCCTCGACATCTGCGGCGTTGATGTCGTGTGCCGCGACATCAGCCGGCCACTCGAGGAACAGGGCGGCGCCGTCGTCGAAATCAACGCCAGTCCCGGTTTGCACATCCATTTGGAACCCGCCGTCGGCGAGGGCCGCCCGGTGGGTGAGGCCATCATCGATATGCTGTTCGCTGAGGGCGACGATGGACGCATTCCCCTGCTTGCCGTCACCGGTACCCGCGGCAAAACCGCCACCATCCGGCTCATCACCCATCTCTTGCGTTCGTCGGGCAGGTTTCTAACAGTCAGCTCCAGTGACGGCCTGCAATTCGGCCCGCGCCACTCCCACAATGTCAGCGGCACTCACCACGAAGGCACCCAGGGCGCGCTGCGCCATCCGTGGACCGAAATCGCCATCTGCGAGGCCAGCGCCGACACCATTCTCAGCGAAGGCCTCGGCTTTGACCACTGCCACCTTGGCGTGGTACTCAACGTCAGCTCTGACGAACTCGACCCCGCCCATGGCGACACACTCGCGCAGTTGGCCAAGGTGAAACGCTGTGTGGTCAACACCATCCTGCCGCGCGGCACCGCCATCCTCAACGCCGACGACGAACTCGTCGCGCCGATGGCCGAACTCTGCAAAGGCACCGTCATCTTCTTCACCCGTGAGCCCGCACGGCCCGTCGTCATGACCCATCGCGCCCAAGGCGGCCGCGCCGTGCTGGTGCGCAATGGTGCCATCCAACTCGCCGACGGCCGCGCCGAACACCCACTCTGCACTCTCGCCGAGGTCGCCATGCCGGCCGCCGGCCACCGCGACGGCCGCCTCGAAAACCTCCTCGCCGCCGTCGCGACGGCGTGGGCCTGCGGCTTCGCTGAGTCCTTCATCAGCAGCGACCTGCAAGACCTCGCCGGCATGTTCTAACTGGCGGGAACATCGCTGAGGCAAACGGGCAGGATGCCCGCGCCACAGTGTTCCGGGCATCCTGCCCGGAGTCGGCTGTTGCCAAATCATGTGCTAAACAAAGATTTCAAACCTGGATTTCAGCTTCAACCTTCTTGAAACATAAATTCCTAAATCCGCGTCTCAGAACCACCCCATGAAACCATCACCCGCCATCGCGATGCCGGCCGCAGCCGCGCTAACAACCGTTAGACCACCACGCCGATGAGTCGAATTCCCATAATTCCGTTAGTAATTCTGTTAGCCGCAACCGCCGCGCGTGCCTTCGAGTTGCCCGCCGACTCGACCCAATGCGTGGTCGGGGTGGCCGACAACTGGGACAGTTCGCATGCCACGCTGAGCTTTTATGAGAAACGCGGCGGCGCATGGCAGCGCATCGGCGACGCCTGGCCGGCGCGCCTCGGCAGGGACGGCTTGGTGTGGGGCCTCGGCATGCATCCGCTGCCAACGGGTGCCAGCACCAAACGCGAGGGGGATTGGCGGGCGCCGGCCGGGGTGTTTCACATCGGCGGCGTGTGGGGCGTTGCCGCGAGCGTTCGCAAGCATCCGCAGTTGTTCTATCATCAGGTTAGCTCGCGCGACCTGTGGATCGAGGACCCGACGTCGCCGGACTATAACAAGAATGTGACGCTCGACCACGAGCCGGCGAACGCCTGGGAAAGGAAGCAACAGATGAAGCAGGACGATCCGGCCCACGCGCTGCAATTGTTCATCGCCCACAATGCGCCTCCCAAAGTCGTGGCCAATGCCGGCTCATCGATTTTTTTCCATATCTGGCGCGCCGATGGCGGCAAGCCCACCGCCGGCTGCACCACCATGGCCGAGCCCAAATTGCGCGATCTCATCGGCCGCCTCGATCCCACCCGCAAACCGATCTATGTTCTGCTGCCCAAGTCCGAGTATGCCAAATACCGCAGCGCGTGGAAGCTGCCGTGAAGTGGTCCGCACAGTCCTCTGTGCGGTCTTCAGTCAAAGAACCGCGAATGCGTCGGCCGCGCGGAAGCTGCCCTGATCAATGACCAAGGGGTTCGGTCTTGACCTCCCGGCCCAAGGAGTCGGAAGAGCATTTGAGGTTGCCCTGGGCTGTTATATGCCCGGACCGTTGGCCCTGAAGAGTGCCTCACCTATCTAGCAAAACATCATCCCCCAGCACCACCAGATCCACTCTGCCGCGCAGCGTCTGATCGAGAAACGGCGTGTTGCGCGACTTGGATTGCATGAACTCCGCTGTGAATGTGGTCTCCGCATCCGGATCAAACAGCAGCATGTCGGCCGCTTGGCCTTCGGCGATGCTGACAACCGGCAGGCCCATGAGGCGCCGTGGTTCGGCGGAATAGCGCTTGACCAACAAATCCCATCCGAAAACCCCGCTGGCGACAAAGTGATGATAGAGTGACACCAACGCGGTATCGAGACCGGTGATGCCATTGGGCGCGCTGATGAAATCCTGGGACTTCTCAAACGGCGTGTGCGGCGCATGATCGGTGGCGATCAGATCGAACACCCCGTCGATGAGCCCTTGCAGGAGCGCCTCATTGTCCGCTCGGGTGCGCAACGGCGGATTCATCTTGTAGTGGGTGTCGAAGTCGCCGATGTGCTCCTCGTTGAACAGCAGGTGATGCGGCGTCACCTCGGCGGTCACCCTAACATCGCCGCGGCTCTTCCACCATCTGATGGTCTCCATGCCGAGTTTGCTAGATACGTGTTGGATGTGGATGTGGGCGCCGGTGGCGTGGGCCAGACGGATGTCGCGGTCGATGATGATTTCCTCGGCACAGGCCGGCGAGCCCTTGATGCCGAGTCGATAGCTCGCGACCCCGTCGTTGAGCGCGCGCGGTCCGGCCAGCTCGGCCACCTCGCAGTGACTGGCGAAAAACATGCCGAATTCCCCGGCGTATTGCATCGCCCGCAGCAGCACCGCGGGATCGGCGGTGGTGTCGCCGTCATCGGTGAGCATCCTCACGCCCAGCGCCCGCATCCCGTCAATCGCCGCGAGTTCCTTGCCCTGCCGGCCCTTGGTCACGCAACCGGACGTGAGCACCGGAATGCGCGCATTGCGCCGCGCCGACTCCAACACGCTGGCCACCACCGTGGTGCTGTCAAGGGCGGGACTTGTGTTAGGCATCATCACCACCCCGGTGACCCCGCCGTTGATGGCGGCCTCGCTGCCCGTGGCAATGGTTTCCTTCGTCTCAAACCCGGGTTCGCGGAAGTGCACGTGCGCGTCAAACATGCCCGGCATCAGAATGCGCCCGCGGCCATCGATGACGCGGGCGTCCGGCGGAGCAGTTAGACCAACCGCAATGGTCTTGATGATCCCATTGTCGATGAGGACATCACCCTTGGTTAGAGCGGGTGAGTTCTCGGAAGCGATACGAACGTTTTGGATGAGGAGTGTCATGGTTGAAGAGATATTGACCGCAAAGACGCAAAGGTCGCAAAGGAACGCGGAGGGCGGATTGGGATAGGGTGGGATTGATTCAGGGGTTCTTGGCTTCGCGGATCGTCCCGTCGGCATTGACCAGCGCCGGATCAAGCGGTTGGAGTTTTTTCCAGCGCGGGAATTTTTCCAGCGCGGGAACTTTCGATTCGTCGAGAAACGCGGCGGCCAGGGCTTTGGCGTAGTTGGAATCGGCGGGTTTCAACTTCTTTGCCGCCTCCGCAAGCATGGCATCAAAATTCCAGACAGGACGGGAGAAACCTTTTTCAATGAGATACTTGAAAGCACTTTCCCATGCGGATTCTTCTGTGCCCGAAAGACAAGTGCCGAGCCAGAGCGAATAGGCCAATTCGGCGGCGTTGCCGCTCTTGGCTCTGTCGAGATTAATCCAAGCACAGCGCAATTGGCGAAGCGCATCATCGACTCTCCCTCGACCGATTAGAAACTGTCCATAGTTACCGAGAGTGGCGGCGTTTTTGTGATCGGCGTCGACGGAGCGTATGAAAAACGCCTCCGCGGCCGCGTGGTCCTTGCGGAGGTCGGTGAGCAAGTTGGCGTAGGCGCCAAGGTAGTTGGCGCGCGTGGGATCAGCGTCGATGGCGCGTTTGTAGAAGTTCTCAGCGGCATCGGTGTCCTTGCGGATGTCGGCGAGGAAGATTGCGTAGTTGCCGAGGTTGGTGGCGCGCGTGGGATCAACGTCAATGGCACGTTTGTAGAAGACCTCGGCGGCCGCGTCGTCCTTGCGGTTGTCATGAAAATACACCGCGTAGTTGCCAAGTTCATCCGGGTGGAAATGCTCAAGAGTGAGAAGGAATTTGTCGAATTCTGTCGCCATCTCTGGTCCGAGATCGTGGATCTTTTTTGCTACTGCTACGGTCTCGAAACGCACCGAGGTGTTCTCCGCATAGAGCTTGAGGATATCCAACGCTTCATCGAGACGGAGGATTTTTTTGAGTAAATCATCTTCATAGCTCAACCGGAATTGGAAGCCGGTGAATGAGGCTGCCTGGCCAGGGAACTGGGGCGCACGAAGGAGCCGAACGAGTTGTCGGAAAACATGAAGAGCGGTAGAACCGTCACCACTGAAGACATGCTTTCGGAACTTGTCATCAAGGGCTACAGGCACGTGGCCGAGGGACCGGAGAAGACGGTCTTCGATTGCCAAGTAAGCGCTTCGGAGTGGGCTAGCGGTGATCGCGGGCACGTAGGCTTCCTCGGTGAGTGCGAGGCGGGGGTGATAGGGAATTAAAAGGTTGATTTCCAAGGTGCTGCGCCATGCTTTTTGGAATTCGTCGCGTGCTACACTTTCTCTCTCAGCCACCATATCATCTTCTCCGTTGGGGATAGGTGAGAGAATGATGTCCGGGGTCTTGAGAGGCTTGCTCTCGTGCGTGAGCGCGATGCGCAGGTTGTGCAGGAAGGCGGCGGTGCCGGAGATGTTCTGGGTGTTGAGACCCGAGACCACCATGCGGTGATCGGCAAGATCGCGGGTGCAGATGCCGGCCTCGTCGGAGTGACCGGTGCGGCTGTCCACGAGGATATAGTCATAGAGCCCACAGTTTCTTATCACGTCTCGGAAATAGAAAATGAGGCGCTTTCCGGGATTTTCCGGGGCGCGGTAGAGGCCGGCGAGATCGAGAGTGTCCAAGCGCAAGGAATAGCCTTCATCAAGAAATCCCGCCGGCATAATCGAAAGGTTGGCTCCCGGATGTTGTTTAAGTTGCGGAGGTGGCCGGTAAGAGAAGGTGTATTTCCCCGCGATTTGGGAGAAATGCTTGGCAAACAGATCCGCCTGCGGACCTCGGGCTACGGCGTCGGAGAGGAGTTCGACGACACCCGCCTTGTGGAGTTCGGACGACTTGCCTTTGCCTGCGGGTTTCTTTTTCTTCGCCGGCAGAGCATCTTTGCCGATGAGGTGGGATAGGCCGGGAGCTTCGAGGTCGAAGTCGATGATGAGTACGCGGAAGCCCCGGGAGGCAATGAGGGACGCGACGTTGAGCAGTGCCATACTGCGGCCCACTCCGCCTTTGTAGGAGTAAAAGGTAACAATGGGAGCTGGCTCAGATGCCGGTATTTTTGAGGGCATAGGTCAAGCGTCTATGGGTTCGCAAAGTTTGGGCGAACCGGAGGGCATGGGTGGTTCCTTCAAGGCGGCGTGAAGCCGCGCGAGGTTTCGGCCGCTGGCAAAGGAAGCAGGTGGAGCGGTGTCTTTGAGCCAAGTCCGGATGGCATCGCGGATATGGCTCTTGCACTTGGAGGCGGCGGCAGCGGTGTCTTGGAGGAATCGAGTGCGTTCGTGCCCATGGTAGGAGTCCGCGGTATGGTCGAGGGTGAGCGCGGTGAGATCGCCGAATTCGGCGGAGTTTGGTAATTCCGGAAGAAACGTGAGGGCGGCGTTGGGATCGAGATCAAATAGCGCGGCGAGGGTCACCGGAGAGAAGCAGCGCTTGTTGCATTCCCACATGCTGCGCCAGAAGCTTTCGTTGTGAAGATCGCGGAGATTGAGGAGTGTGAAGAGAATGCCACTGCAAGCTTCCCAGCCAAGCCCCACTTTGAGTGCGGGAATGGTGGAGGCGAGCTTACGGAGAATCGGCACGGCATCGCGCAGGTCCAGATCGGTCACGAGGCGGAGCAGCGATGCCACGTATTGATGCAGGTGGCGTCCGTTTTTCAGGCCGGAGAGGAGATGAAGCGCGGCGGCGTTGAGGTCGGCGCGGGCGCTGGAGCCTAGGTCGGGAGCGGCTGCGGAGATGGCACCGGCAACCGGCTGATCGTGGTATTCCCGCGGAACGTGTACACGCCCTTGGAGAGCCTCACGAAGCCAGATTGCAATCTGGTCGCGGCTTTTGTTTTCAAGAAAATGGAGGATGCCTGGCATGGCTTAGCTTGCGGTCATATCGTATGGGAAAGCGACGCGAACGCCAGTGATTTGTTTGTGAGCCAACTCTGGCTTGGCAGGGAAATTCCGGTTATTGGGCGGGATGGGATGAGTGCTGCCCCATTTTGCCGTTGCGGACTTCACAGGTCTGAAGTGGGAGAATGTCCCGGCGTCGGCGATTGTGGGCCGATGCAGCGGAAGCGCGGGGGGCTCGGACGAATGATAACGGAAGAGAAGATAAGGATCGGGCGTGTTGTGTTCGGGCTGGCCGAGGCCCAAGGCAGTGCGAATGGCGTCGCGGTCCCAAGGCAGACCGTCGAAGGGGTCGCCGGTGGAATCAGCATCGTTGAAAGTGGCGAAAATGACCGGACCGCCAAGCGGTTGGACGTCGAGAATGTTCTTGAGGAACCTCGGTGGTTTGTCGTTCCCTGCGTATTTCGTTAGGGTCGTCTTGAAATTAGCGTCCGTCGTCCTAACATATTGGAGGAATTTGTCGAACTTGCTGGCACGGCCCAGTTTGGACGGCCGGTCGATTTGAGAGATCGCCTTGCCATTGAAGGTGTGCAATCCACAAGCCTTCTCCCAAGCAATGAGAGGGTCGGAATGTTTCGCGAGAGCATCAGCGAAGTCGGCGAGAAGTTGGGTGAAGACGTCAGGCGTGAGAGCTGTTTCGCTGGCAATATTCTCGGCAATCTGGCCCGACTGCGAGGGTGGCGCTTCATTTCGCCACACGTCGAGTTGTCGAGCGACGGATTCCCGTCGCTTCGGATCGAGCTTCTTCAACGCGGATTGGTAGGTATTCGATGGCATGTCAGCGAGGTGAAGAATCCATTTGACTTGGCATTTCCCATGACTTGACTTGTTCTTTCATTCGTTCTTCAAGGGGGAGGTGTTCGTGGACGTGTGGTCATGCTTCATGCTGCGCTTCGGCGTCTTCCATATCGGCGATGTAATCGAGGGCATCGACGAAGACTTCGCGGGGGTTGGGTTTGAGGGCGCGTGCGGCGATGCCCGCGTCAAGCCGGTTGCGAACGCAGAAGATGGCGAGTGAGAAACCAAGCTCGGCTTCCGTCAGATAGCCCTTCCGGGAAAAACTCCATCCTTGGCGGTCAAAGTTGGTCCACTGCTTGAACTGGAACGCCGTGTTGCACAAGAACAGTCCGAAGCCCTCCAACACCGCTGACAAATCCGTCATCGGCTCGAGCTCCTTCCAGGTGTCCGGCGGCTCCTCGGCCACTTGCTCTAGCAAATAGTGACACAGTTCGTGGGCTAGCGTCGCAATCAGTGCCTGTGGGTCCTTGAGCGAGGAGGACGAATAGGAGATAACCACCTCGCGGTCGGGAGACATGGAAAAGGTGCCAGCCGCGCCCTTGCTAGATGAGTCCCCCAGGATTCCACTGCGCGAAAGATCGGCTTGCAGATCCTTGTCGGCGTCACGCCGCTGCACGAACTGGCAATGCCAATCGTTCATACCCATCAGACTTTTCACGCGGCGGAAAAGCACCTCAGCGGACGCATGATCGCTCGCGTATGGGTCCGGGAAAAACTCGCGGGTGGGCACCACCAATTTGCCTCGCGCCACGGATTGGCGCGCGGGCAGATGGCGTTCGAGCCACCGATAGTGCTGATATAACCAAATGGCTCGTTCCTCGGTGAATTTTTCAATCATTTGGCGGGTGGGTTGCACATCTGGAAGACTGCAGGCTACTCCTCCTTGGCTCCCGGCTTGAGCCAGTAGAGAACGGCCATTCTAACGGCGATGCCGTTTTCGACCTGGTCGTTGATGAGGGAGCGTTCGTAATCCATCACGGCGTCGCAGAGTTCGACGCCGCGGTTGACGGGGCCGGGATGCATGATATAGAGGCCGCGCTGGCGGATCTCGGCGAGGCGCGCGTCGGTGATGCCGTAGAGGCGGTGGTATTCACGCAGGCTCGGGAAGTATTGCACGTCCTGGCGCTCCATTTGCACGCGCAACAGATAGACGACATCCGGCGCCCATGCCATCGCCTCCTTGTAGTCGGTGAAGCGGCGGATGTTTTCCGGGCCCACCCGCGGCACCAGCGAGCCGGGCCCCAGATAGGCGACCTCGACGCCGATTTTCTTGAGGATGGAGCTGGTGGATCGGGCGACGCGCGAATGCAGGATGTCGCCGACGATGAGCACGCGCCTGCCGCTGGGATCGGGGAATTTCTCCTTGATGGTGAACGCGTCCAACAACGCCTGGGTGGGATGGGCATGGGCGCCGTCGCCCGCGTTGATGACCGAGGCGCGGGTCAGCCGCGCGATGGTGCCGGGCAGGCCGGCGCGGCTGTGGCGCACGATGATGAAATCCGAGCGCATTGCCTGCAACGTCTCGATGGTTTCCCTAACCGACTCGCCCTTGGTGATGGACGAGTGGGCGACGTCGAAGTTGGTGACATCCGCCGAGAGGCGTTTGGCGGCGACCTCGAAGGACGAATGGGTGCGGGTGCTCGCCTCATAGAACAGCATGAGCACGGACTTGCCCTTGAGCGCGGGGACTTTCTTCACCGAGCGGGTGAACAGATCCTTGAACGGGATGGCTTGATCGAGCAGATGCTCGACCTCCCCGCGGTCAAGGGACACGATATCTAGCAAATCTTTATGTGGCATGCCGGAGTTGGGGGAAAAAGTAGTGAAGGACGGCGAAGACGAGGGAGAAGAACACGATGACAGCGATGAAAGCGGCGTGGTGGCGCGACAGGGTTTTCCTGAATTGAATGAACCCGGCGATGGGCAGCGCCGCGAGGGTGCAGCCGGTGAGAATGTGATAGCCCTGGCTGCATGCCATGCCCAGCCTGTAGTCGCCGGTGAGCAGGACCAGTCCTGCTAACAAGCTCGGCGCGGCGGCGCCACCGATGGCCAGCAGATAACCGATGGCGAGGAGGACGGGATGGGCGGCGCCTGGAATCTGATAGACCCCTTGCGCCATCACCGCCAGCGCATCGCGGCGGCGCGCTTCCGCCAATTCCTGCTCGGTGTGGCGGTGGACCGGCAGTGGGCTGTCTGCCGCAGGCATCACGGGCGCGGGCACGGGGGCCTGCTCGGAGCGTTTCAGCGAGCGGACCGGCCTGGCCTGGCGCGACCCGGCCACGGGAATGACCGGAACCCGCGGCAATCGGTTAGGCTCCGCGGCTGGCTCGGGCATATCCCGTCGCGCTTCGATCTCGGGCTGGGGCAAGCGCTCGTGCAGGCGCTCGGAGCGTTTGAACGAGCGGAATTGCGGCCGGGCATGAACGTGCGGCGGGTCATCATCCACCGGAGTCATGGCGTCGGGGGGCGGGCCCGCGTACGAATTGTTGGAACCGGGTGATGGCAGAGGCTCGGCCCACTCCGCCTCCGCCGACGCCTCCGCTTCCGCTTCCGCATCGGTCGAATCCGGCGGGATGCCGAGGCTTTCCCGGAGTTTGGCGATTTCCTCCGGGGATTTCTTGCGCTGCGGGAGAGGGTTCATGGGGGTTCTTTCGCGACGACGCGAACCTCATCGACCCCATCGGTTTTTTCCAGGGAAACCAGCACGTGGTCGAGGCGCTGGGTGCTGAGAGTGATGCCGGTGTAATCGGGTTGGATCGGCAGTTCGCGGTAGCCGCGGTCGATGAGCACGGCGAGTTCGACCTTGGCGGGCCGCCCGTAGTCCGACAGCGCGTCGAGAGCGGCGCGCACGGTGCGCCCGGTGAACAGCACGTCATCCACCAGGATCACATGGGCGCCGTCGATCTGGAACGGGATGTCCGACTCTAGCAGCTTGGGGTTTTCGTGAAGGTGGGCGAAATCGTCGCGGTAGAGGGAGATGTCGAGGATGCCGAAATTGAGTTCGCGGTCGTCTTCGGCGAGGCGGGTGAGCACGCGTTCGGCCACCTCATCGCCGCGGCGGCGGATGCCGATGAGCGCGATGGGCGCGCCGGCGGTTTTCTCGCGAATGGCCTCGGCCAAGCGGTCCACGCCGGCGGCAATCTCTTCTGCGCTAAGGGTCAGGGGCATGGAACGTGGTGTTAGGTGAAATGGAGGATACCGACATCGCGCCGGCGTTGCAAGCCATCGAAGTGGATGTGATCGGCGGCCGCGTGGGCTTGCGCGACGGCCCCGGCGCGGGTGGCGGCACCGGCCACCACGGCGAGCACGCGGCCGCCATGGGTTTCCCATTGGCCGTCGGCGGTCTTGCGGGTGCCGGCATGATAGACGCGGGCGCCGTCAATGGCTTCCAGGCCGCTAATGCGGTCGCCGCTGTGGGACGACTCCGGATAGCCGGCGGAGGCGAGGATGACGCACACGCTCCAGCCCTCGTCGAAGGCTAGCAAGTCGGCGCGCAGTTGGCCGCGCGCCCCAGCCAGGCAAAAGCCGGCCAAATCCCCGCGCACCAGCGGCATGACCGCCTGGCATTCGGGGTCGCCGAAGCGGCAATTGTATTCGATGACCTGCGGCCCGCCGGGGGTGAGCATGATGCCGAAATAGAGAAACCCCCGGTATGGCAGGCCTTCGCGGCGCAATCCCGCCACCGTGGGCCGGACGATTTCCGTTTCGATCCGGGCGAGCATTTGCGGGGCGACGAGTTGCCGGCTGGCCACCGCGCCCATGCCGCCGGTGTTCGGGCCGCGGTCGCCGTCACCGATGCGCTTGTAATCGCGGGCCGGCGTGAAAATCAGATAGGTGTCGTCCACGATGGCGGCGAAAACCGACACCTCCGGACCTGTTAGGCACTGCTCCACCAGCACCCGGCCCGTGCCAAAGCGCCGCTGCGTGAATACCTCGGCAAGGAACTCGCTGGCGCTCGCCGCATCCGGGCAAACCGCGACGCCTTTGCCGGCGGCCAGGCCATCGAATTTCAGGACGGTGGGGTACTCGCCGGCGATGGCGGCGATGGCTTGCTCCAGGGTGCCGCAGGCCGTGGCACGGGCGGTGGGGATGCCGTTGCGCAGCAGGAAACCCTTGGCAAATTCCTTGCTCGCCTCGAGTTGGGCCGATTCCTTGGGCGGCCCCCAGCAGGGAATGCCGGCCTTGCCGCAGAGGTTGGCAAGGCCTTCACCCTTAACCAGATAGCTTTCCTCACCCGCCACGCAGAGGTCGATGGCATCGGCTTTCATCCATGCCACCAGCGACTCGACGCCATCCGCCACCACCGGTTCGGCCAGCTCGAAAATCGCGTCGCTGCCGGGAAAACAAAAAATTGCTGGCGGCGCCGGGGATTCTGCCAGTGCCCGCACCAACGCGTGTTCGCGCCCGCCTTTGCCTACGACCAATATTCTCATCCGCGACGGTTATCGCCCAATCCCCCCTCCAACTCAACCCCCAATCGCTCCAATCTTGCACAACCCGCGGAGCACAGGCATCCTGCCTGTCACGGCCGACGGGCTTCCAGCCTGTCGTTGCATCGGGCGCAGGCCCGATGCGCTGTGTGCCGTCACCGGCTGATGGACTGATGGGCTGCGGCCGGCGCTCCGCAAGCGCCAACGGCTGGTCCGCGATTTCACCTCGGGCTCCTCACTCTTCCCGGAGGTAAGGAGCCGTTCATCTCGTGCCATCAGTGCCATCAGTGCCATCAGTGCCATCAGTTGACGCGCCGGCCCGGATGCGCTAGCAAGACGCGGTGAACGCATGGCATCCGGCACTGGCAATGGTCAAATCCTGTCTCAAGGCCGGGGTGCGCGAGTTTGTCGTGCGTGCCGGGGCGCGCAACGCGGCGTTGTTAGAGGCGCTGGCGCGGGCGGAAACCCGCGGCTTGGTGCGCGTGTGGCGGCATTTTGAGGAACGCAGCGCCGGCTTTTTCGCCCTCGGCCGCACCCTTGAAACCGCCCAGCCCTGCGCCGTGGTCACCACCAGTGGCACCGCCGCGGCCGAACTGCTGCCGTCCGTCATCGAGGTCATATTTCCTGCAACATGGAATTTGTGGGTTCGTAGCCGCAAGCAACAGGCCAAGGTCCTCGAATTGGCCGTCTGATCCCCGCGGGCGACTCGGGCCAGGCGCACCCCCCCGTCCTAGAGTCCTTGAAAAGCCAACGATGGTGTCGTTAGGTCAAGTTTTCTTGTCTTGTATCTGCAAGTCTTGCGTCATGGGTCTGAGGCGAAGCCTCGCTAGGTCATTCCGGATCAACCCGGTTGTCACTACAAGTCGCGGACAGTGCTCATCAGACTTCCCGCGGTATCCCCCAGCAACCCGACCTAACAAAACCGAATGTTGAAATGAAAGGACCCTATCGACGCATCATCAAGGCCGACCCCGCCGTGGACGACGCCCGCCTCGCCGCCGCCGGCCTGCCCGTCCGCAAGCCCGAGCTGACCCCCGCCGCCGCCGTCATCACCCATCCGCTGCTCGTCCGCGTGGACAACAGCCACCTCCGGCACCTCCTCTGGATCGCCGACGAGGCCACGCCGCACAGTTGGGCCAACGCCGGATGGGCTTCGAGCAGTGGAACAGGCCGCGGGTTACGCCTGGCTATCCTTGGGATGGCCCTTGCGCAGGGCGGAGGGGCTGCTGCCGTGGAGCATGCGCACGGCGCGTTCCAACTGATGGTGGCAGGAAAACCCGCAATCCTCGATGATCTGCTTCATCGGCAGGGTGGTCTTGCGGAGAGTTCCACCGCGCGGTAGGTGCGTTGCTCGCGGATGATTTCCGCCACGCCGCGCCGCAGCGCCTTGTGGAAACGGATTTGGATCATGCGCAGCGAGCAGCCATAGGCCTGGGCCAGCGCATCGGGTGTGTAGGCGATGTCAAAGGCATGCTTGCGCACGTGTTCGAGCATTTTGCCGACCAGCGCATCGGAGGTGACGATCTGGTTGGAACTCTCGCGCAGCACCAGCTCGCATTCGGCGATGAAGGTGCGCTGGTCCGGCGCGACGGCTTTGCCGGCCAGGATGCGGTCGAGCAGGCGGGCGGCAGCGAAGCCCTGGGCTTCGTAAGCGGGCACCAGACAGGTCATGGGCACCTTGGTGACCAAGCCGTTGAGGGCGTCCTCGGTTTCGGCGGCCATGCCGATTTGGGCGGGGATGGCGAGTTTGCGTTCATCGACCATCTCCATGAATTGCATGGCCGGTTCGCCATAGGCCACAAACAGCGCGACGGGTTCGGGATCCCGCGTCAAATGGTCGATCAAGGCCGGGCCGATTTCCCAGAACCGGTCCCAATAATTGGAGGAGCGGCGCCGATAGGCCAGGTGCAGGGCTTTCCAGGTGGCGGCTTGGTCGGGGAAAAAGCATTCGAGCGGCAGTCCGTGGGCGTCGGCCACCTGCTGCATGCCGCCGAAATGGGTGCGACCGGCGTTGGCGGTTTCGTCGGACTTGGAGCCCAGATAACAGAGGCGGCGGTAGTTGCGGGCGACGAAGTGGGTGGCGATCTGGTGGCCAAACGAAGCCAGATCGGGGAGTACCAACGGGGTGTTGCCGCAGGCTTCCGGCAGCGCCCGCAGTCCGACTTTCGGGAGGGGGCAGTTGCGGACGTAGTCGAGCATCGGGGTGTCGAACTCGTCGATTTGGAACACCACGCCGTCCGGATTCCAGGTGTTGAGTCGCGACAAGGTATCGCGGTCAATGCGCTGGCAGATCCAGCCGGCCTGTTGGCCATAGCGCATGATGCCGCGCCACTGGCCGAGGCGGGTGAAACTGGAGATGATCGCGACTCGTCTGCGTTTCATGAGGATCGTGGATTGAGGATCGTGGATTGAGGATCGTGGATAGAAGGCGCGGGACGTGGTCGGGAATGGGCGCGGCTGGTGACGGATTCAATGCACCGGTTGCCTCGGGGTCAAGCGGCATCACCGGAAAGGCTTCGCAAAATGAACACTGGATTCGCAAAATGGGCAGCAAATCACCTTGCGGAGTCACTCGTTGCCACAATCATTCCGGAGCGCTGTTGCGGCCTGCCGCCGCCCCAATCCAAACGTTCTGCGCCGGGGTGGTTTCACCGCCGGCCGAACCGACCTAACAAAACTCATGACCCTCCCACGCCTCCTCCTGACGTTCATGCTGTTGGGCGCCGCCTTACCGCGGGCCGGTGCCACCGTTGCGCTGGCCCCGCTATTCGGCAGCAACATGGTGCTGCAGCGCGGCAAGCCGGTTCCCGTGAGCGGAACCGCCTCGCCTAACAAGTCGGTCGGCGTCACTTTCAACGGTCAGACCAAAACCACCACCTCGGATGCGTCGGGCAACTGGCAGGTGGTGCTCGATGCCATGGTGGTGCTGGTCACTGGCGCGGACTTGACCGCCACCGAAGCCGGAACCACCCCCGTGACCTTGAACAACGTGGTGGTTGGCGACGTGTGGCTCTGCAGCGGGCAGTCGAACATGGCTTTCGGTTTGAGCGGCTGCAATCGCCAGAGCGACATCGACAGCGCCAACTACCCGGCATTGCGCCAGTTCACCGCGCCGCTGGCGAACGTAGGCCAACCCACCAAGTCCATCACCGGGAGTTGGATGGTCTGCAATCCCGGCAACGCCGCCAGTTTCTCCGCCGTCGCCTTTTATTTCGGCCGCAAAATCTGTCAGGATCAAAGCTCGGCGATTCCCATCGGCTTGTTTGTCACATCGGTGGGCGGCACTTGCATTGATCCGTGGCTGGCCCCCGAAGGTTGCACCGACATCCCGGTGTTGGCGCCGCTCTATGGCCAGAGCATTTTGCCCTGGGGACCGTTCTGCCTTTTCAACGGCATGGTCTATCCATACTCGCCGCTTCCGGCCAAGGGCGCGATTTGGTATCAAGGCGAGAACCGCGAGACCACCAGCCAATCCACCGACAGCTACTATCTGAAGGAAAAAGCCCTGCAACAGGGATGGAAAAGGCTGTTAGGTCTGGATGATTTCGCGCTGTATGTCGTGCAATTGGCCAATTACCTCGATCCTCCCACAACCACCACCCCGGATGCCCTAGGCTCGTGGGCGGATACCCGCCAGATGCAGGAGATGGTGGCCAATCTCGCGCATGGCGGGGTGGCTTCGGCCATTGATGTGGGCGAACAGCTCGACATCCATCCCAAGGACAAGCTGGATGTGGGTGAGCGGCTGGCGCTGTGGGCCCTGAAAAACGATTACGGGCGCTCAACCCTCGTCACTTGCGGGCCGGTTCTCAAGGATACGTCCGTGGCAAACTCCACCCCCACCTATCCGACTCGGAAATCCATTGTCTGCAGCTTCGACTCCGTTGGCTCGGGTCTGATGGTCGGCTCGAAGACCGCGTATCTGCCAACCACGGAAGTGATAGGTGGCACGTTGCAGAAATTTGTCGTCGCCGACGCCAGCGGCACCTGGTATGCGGCGGATGCGGTGATCAACGGCAATGCGGTGGAGGTCTCGTCGGCTGCCGTGACCAATCCGACGAAGGTTGCTTACGCCTACTGGACGAATCCGGCGGGTGCCAATTTATACAACCGGGACGGCTTGCCGGCCTCGCCGTTTTATGTGGATGACGTCACTGCCAAATTCACCGTCACGGCATCCGCGGGGCTCAACGGCAGCATCAGCCCGGCGGGAGCCACCACCTATCTGAAGCGCAGGACGGCACTCTATGCCATCACTCCGAATTCCGGTTACTCGATCCAGGATGTGACGGTGGACGGCGTCTCGGTCGGCGCGGTCAAATCCTATACCTTCGATCCGCTCTACGCGGCTCACACGATTGCCGCGACCTTCGCCGCGAGCGCGCCGAATTTCACGCTCAGCGCCTCCGCCTCGGCGGGCGGCACCCTCAGCCCGAGCGGCGCGGTCAGCGTGGCGCAGGGCGCCGGCCAGACCTTCACCATCACGCCGGGCGGGGGAGCCATCATTGGCTTGTCCGTCGATGGCCAGCCGATGGGGCAGCGTACCAGCTTCGCTTTCGCCGATGTCCGGACCAATCACACGATTGCCGCGACATTTTCGTTTGCGATCAACGCTCAGGCGGGGTATGGCGGCACCATCACGCCGCCAGGAGCCACGGTGGTCACCTACGGCGGCAACCAAACCTATGACATCGTGCCGCTGAGCGGCTTCACCATTGCCAAGGTCACCGTGGACGGCGTGAATGTCGGCGCCGGCAACAGTTATACATTCAACAATGTGACTGTCGGCCATGCCATCACGGCCACCTTCACCGGCAGCGGCGGTACCGGCAGCATCCCGCAGACCGGCAACATCTACTGCTCGTTCCTAACGGACTCGCTGCCCGCCAGCGGCACCATCAGCTCATGGGCCTCCTATCTGCCAAGCGGCAAAACCCTCACCCAACAGAACGCGCCGAGCGTCGAAGTCATCGATAGCCGCAAGTTCGTCAAGAATGTTTACAGTGATTCTGACTGCCTCAACCTGGGCACCATCGCCTCATCCATCCCCTGCGCCGGCGCCACGATCATGGTGGTCGCCAAGCCGACCCGCTTCGGCACCGACGGGGGATGGACCTCGCTCGTGGACATTTTCTATGACCGGCTCGTTTTGGGTGTCATGAACGGCAGCGGCCGGGTGGTGGTGCGCCGCAACGGATCGGTGGATACCAGCACCGCCACCATTCCCGATGGCCAGACGACCATTCTGAGCCTGGTGGTCCAGCAGGACGGCACCTACAAGGTCTATGCCAACGGCACCCAGGTGATGAACATCACCAGCACCAGCAACCCCGACATGTCGGCGCTGGTGCCGGGGGTGGCCGGGACGTTTGCGAACAACATCACGTTTGGCCGCAACTGGCCTGACGGCTGGACGACCTACAACGGTGATTACGGCGATTCATTTGTCTATACCACCGCGCTCAGCGATGCCGAGCGCGTGCAGTTGGAGACCTATCTTGTCAACCGCCTCACCACCACCGGCACCACCTATACCATCACGTCCTCCTCGGGGAGCGGTGGCACGATCAGCCCGGCCGGTGCGGTGATTGTCAACGCCGGTGGCAACCAGACATTCACCATCGCCCCGAACACCGGCTATGCGATCGCCGGTGTCACCGTGGATGGCAGCAGTGTGGGCGCGGTGGCAAGTTATGCATTCAACGGCGTGGCCGCCAATCATACGATCTCGGCCACCTTCGCCGCGACGGGCAACACGCCTCCCACGATCTCCACCGTGGCGGACCAAAACATTGCCGCCAACACCTCCACGGCAGCGCAGGCATTCACGGTGAACGATAGCGAAACGCCGGTGGCGAATCTAACAGTCGCTGCCGTCTCCTCCAACACCACCCTGGTGCCGAACGCCAACATCGCACTCGGCGGCAGCGGCGGCAACCGCACCGTGCAAGTCACTCCGGCCGCCAACCAAACCGGTACCACCACCATCACGCTCACCGTCAGCGATGGAACCCTGACAGCGCCATCGTCGTTCGCGCTCACCGTCGCCGCTGCCGGCGCGTCCAAGGCCATCAGCATCAACGTCGGGTACAATGGCACCCTGGCAGCCACCGACATCGCGGGTGTCATTCCCGTGGCGCATTGGAATGAGCTTTCCGGTGCCGCGAACAATCCATCGTCATCGGCGCTGGTGGACGAGAGTGGCAATGGGGTCAGTGGCATGACGGTGAGCTTTCAGGGCAATGGCAACACCTTCAACAACACCGGCGTCGCGGACCGCACGATGCTGTCGGGCTTTCTCAGCGGCAGCCCGATGAGCGCCCAGTTCACCCACATTCCTTTCGCCATCTACGACGTTTACATTTACTATGCCGGATTCAGTTCCAACTATTCCCTGACGTGGGTGGCGACGGACACCGGCACCGCGACGGTGTTGGGCACCCAATACAGCGTTCGCGGCACGCTTGCCGGTCCACAGTTGTTCCCGACTCCCGGCTTGGTGCAGAGCCAGTACAGCACGCTGGCGGCGGCGGATGCGGCGGCCTCCGGCAGCGGTGGCAACTGGCTCAGGTTCTCCGGTCTAACGGCAACCAGCCTGAAAATCGCGGAAACCAGCGCCAACGGCAACAACGAGAACGGATTTTCGGGTATCCAAATCGTCAAGACCCTCGCCACGCCGACGCTGGCGGTGGCCAATTCGCCCGTCACTTACAATGCTTCGCCGCAGGCGGCGACGATCAACGGATCGGTGGCGGGAACGGTGGGCAACGTGAGGTACAACGGATCGGCGACGGTTCCGACGGCGGCTGGCAGCTATGCGATCACGGCTGATTTCACCCCGACTGACTCCGCCAATTTCAGCAGCCTCACCGCAGCCGCAGCGGGCAGCCTGGTCATCCAAAAGGCGCCGGCCAGCGTGAATCTTTCCGGATTGAGCGCCACCTGCGATGGCACGCCGAAGGCGGTATCGGCCACCACCGTGCCAGCCGGGTTGGCGGTCACTATCACTTATGACGGCTCGGCCACAGTTCCGGCCAACGCCGGCAGCTACGCGGCGGTCGCCACGGTCAACGATGCGAACTATCAGGGCAGCGCCTCCGGCACCTTGCTGATCATGACCCAATTCGCGGCATGGCAAGGTGCTCACTTCACGTCTGACCAGATCAGCGCCGGACTTGCCGCCGAGAATGCCGACCCGGATCACGACGGATCTAACAACCTTGCCGAATTCGCCTTCAACGGTGATCCGCGCGACCCATCCAGCCGCGGCATGTTTGTTACCCGACTAGCCGGTGGCAGCCTGACCTTCACCTGTGCCGTGCGCCGTGGCGCGGTGTTTTCCGCCACTGCCGGCCAGGCCCAGGTATCGCTGACAATTGACGGTCTGGTTTATACCATCGAGGGTAGCGCCGACTTCGCAGGGGCTTGGAACAGCTCGGTCAGCCATCAGGGGGTATCCGACACGGCTCCCGCCGGCAGTGGCCTGCCTGCCCTGGCAGGTACCGGCTGGCAATACCACACCTTCTCCGCCTTCAACGGGCTGTCCGGCAAGGGCTTCCTCCGCGCGCGAGTCGCCACCCCGTGACAAGCGTCTTCATTTCGCAAATTGGACAGTCATTTCGCAAAATGGAGGATGCGGGATTCGGCCGGGCATGCTAATCGTAAATCCGCGGCGACGCTTTTGGCTTGCCGGCCAAGCGGTCGGCCGCAGGGCTCCCGTGCCACGAATCAACCCATCGAATTGCCGTCCCTATGATCAAACCCAGAGTTCCACAAGCGTTAGCCGTTGCCTGGCGTGTGGCGACAGGCGGGTTCCTTGCTGGAGGGCTTGCCTGCGCCCAAGCCTACCTCGATAACAATTCGCTCTATTCCAACCAGGATCCCAATACCGAGACCCGCCGTTCGGACCATTTCCGGATGAACTTCGGCCATTACAATCGCGACACCGGCACGCCGATGACCGAGCAATTGGCCCAGGGCAACCTGCAGGAGTATGAGCAAATGTGGCACCGCTGGGTCGTCGAAATGGGCCTTCACGACCTCAACGAGTCGGCGACCGCACCGGACGGCAACAAGTACCGGGCCAATTTCAATTTCCTGATGACTTGGAATGACGGCGGCGGCGGCGGCGCCTTTACCAGCATGGACTCCGGCGGGTTTTTCTACTCCATGGCCAACACCAGCAGTTGCCGCTATGATCCGCCTTCGGGCACCACCCCGCATGAGTTCGGCCACGTCTGGGAAGGCACTTGCGCCGGGTTCAACGGATCTAACAGCTCTGGCGCCTGGTGGGAGTGCACCGCCAACTGGATGCTGCTGCAATTCCTCAACTCCTACCCGCAGGCCGGCGGCTATATCAGCAATGGCATGTATTACCCGGCCCACGGCAGGGATTACTATGACTCCTGGGTGATCTGGGAAGCCGCCAAGGATGATCCGCGTTATGGCCCGGCCTGGGTCAACAGCATGTGGTGCAACGCCACCGCCGACCAGCAGGTCAATGAATTCATCCTCGACCGCATGATCCGGCTCGATTCGTCCGGCTCGGCCGACAAGGCCGGCGCGATGAACGACCTGTGGGGTGACATGGCCAGGAAAATGGTCACCTGGGATTTCGCGCGGCAGCGGTGGCTGGCCCAGGCGAACAGCGCCGACGACGGCAGCGACTGGAATTTCTATCAGCGCTGCCGGACGCCGTTGGTGAAGCTGCCCGGCGCCAGCGGTTGGTATCGGCCGAGCCGCGATCACATCCCGATGGAGTTCGGCTTCAACTTCATTCCGCTGGCGGCCACCCCGGGCAGCGTCGTGAGCTGCAACTTCCAACCCCAGTGCGATCCGGTGCGCCAGTCGGATTGGCGCGCCTGCCTGGTGGCGGTGGACAACGCCGGGGCTGCCAGCTACTCGGGCCTGTGGAACAGCGGCACCAACTCGATCAGCCTCTCCGCCGACCAGGCCAAGCTCTATCTGGTGGTGATTGCGACGCCCAAGCCGATGAAAATCGCCGATCCTGCGTGGCAGGCCTATCTAACTGACGCGGGCTTGCAGTTCCCCTATGCGGTGGCCTTCGGCAATGCCGCACCGAGGAATGTCGTCTATCCGGTACAGGGCCACAGCGGGATGCTCCAGCATGCCAACGGCGGCGGTTGGAAAGCCAGCAGCGCCACGGTGGATGCCACCGCCTATCTGGGTCCCAACGCCCAGGTGCTCGGTGCCGCCCAAGTCAGGGGCAGTGCCCGCGTCGATGACTACGCCGTGGTCAAGGACAGCGCGCAAGTCCGCGACAACGCGGTGGTGTCCGGCCACGCGATGGTGGAAGCCAACGCGCAGGTGTATGGCAATGCCAAAGTGCGGGATTGGGGCCACGTCTTCGGCTTTGCGGAAATCTACGAGAGTGCCAGGGTGATCGAACACGGCAATTGCGGCGACGGCAATGCGACAACCCACACCAAGGTGTACGGCAACGCGGTCATCAAGGGCACCACCTATGTCTATGACACCTCGACGTTCAATGGGGGACTTATCATGGAAGGCGACTCCGCCAACGGCAATGGCACCACGCCGTCCTCCAGCGGCGTGCATTTCGGTTGGGGCTGGGGCGAGGACACCGCGCGCTTCGCGTCGCTGCCGGACAATGGCTATCAATACAGCGGTCTAACATTCGAGCGCGACAACGCGGTGTTTGCCTGCGACGAGTTTGGCATCAACCATGGCTTTCTGATGAACGGCTGCCGCACCGCGGTGGATGGCGGCGCGGCGCTGCGTGGCGGCCGCGTGCTGCCCTTGGACGGCATCAGCCAATACGTCGAACTCCACAACTCGGTCAACGATTTCAGGGACAGCACCTTCGCGGTGTGGTGCAAGTCATCCGGCGGGGCCGCCGACCAGCGGCTCTGGTCGCTGGGCGACGGCGCTGGCAAAGCGATGTATCTAACGCCCAATGCGGCCGCCACCGGCAAGCCGCGCTTTGTCATCACCGACGGCACCACCACCCAGACGCTCGACAGCGGTGCCGCCATGCCGGCCAACACCTGGAATCATCTTGCGGTGGTGTTTTCGGGTGCCACCTGTTCGCTCTATCTCAATGGGGCGGCGGTGGCGACCAACGCGGCGATGAGCTTGTGGCCCGACAGCCTCAACGCGCCGTTGATGGAAAACGCCAATTACCTTGGTCGCGGGAATGCGGGCAACTATTTCCAAGGCTCGCTGGATGATTTCCGCTGCTTCATGCGGGCGTTTTCCGCGGCCGACGTGTTGGCCTTGTTCAACGCCGCCGCCCCGGCGCCCATCACGCTTGCCGCCGACAACACCCCGCCGACGCCCGATGCGGCCACGTGGCTGGTGCCACCGATGGCCAACGGCGACAGTTCCGCGACCATGAGCGCCACCCCCGGTTCTGATGCCAGCGGCTGGGTGGAATACGACTTCGCCTGTGTCTCCGGCGGCGGTCACGATTCCGGCTGGGTGTCGTTCAACAAGTACACCGATGTCGGTCTAACGCCCGGCAGCGCCCCGGCCTACACCGTCAGGATGCGTGACCGCGCCGGCAACACCACCGGCGCTTCCGCCGCGGCCACGGCCAACCTCGCCACGTCCGGCGCCGGCACCGCCAGCTTCAGTTTTGGCCCCATCGGTATCGCCGACGGCCAGATCACGATGAGTGCCACCCAGGGCAGCAGCCCCAGCGGCAAACTCGAATACAAGTTCGACCGCACCCTGCCCACCACCGCCAGCAGCGGCTGGCAGGCGTCAGCCACCTGGACCCAGAGCGGCCTGACCACCGGCACCACTTATACCTATACGGTCACCGTGCGCGACGGCCGCGGCAATGTCAGCGCGCCGTCCGCGCCGGCATCCGCCATCGCCCGTGATGATGCCGGCCCGGCCCTGCCAACGTTGAGCTACGCCCATTGGCAAATGCTGCCGTACGCGACCATTGATAACAAGGTGTCGATGACAGCGATGAATGCCAGCGATCCGAGCGGCGTGCAGTATGACTTCCATTGCGTCAGCGGCGGCGGCCCGGACAGCGGCTGGCAGACCAGCGCCACCTATGTGACACCCGCTCTGGCTGACGGCACCTATGTCTATCAGTACAAGGTCAGGGACCTGTCCGCCCGCAACAACGAGTCGGGCTATTCGACGACTTATGCGGCCACCATCACGCCCACCACCGGCTATCACAGCGCCAGCTTCGCGCAGACGGCCAGCTTGCCCGACGACTCACTGGTGACGTTCAACGGGGTGGTCATGCAGGCCTATGCCGATCATTATGTGGTCAAGGACGTTGCCAGCAATGCCACCATCACCGTCACGACCGATCAGTATGCGCAGGCGACCGATCCGGCCAAGGTGCTCAAGCTCTGTCAGATCAACGGCCACTTGTGGACCTACGGCGGGACCCGCTTGGTCACCTATGCCGCGATCAGCCCGATCATGGATCCGCCGGCCTTCGCCGTCTCGGGACAAATCAGTGACGCCAGCAGCGGTGTCGGGATTGCCGGCGCCACCGTCTATTTTTCGACCCTCGCGGGAGCTGCGGCAAATGCCAGCCTCACCGCGACCACCGATGCCAACGGTCTGTATTCCGAGCCGCTGCCCAACGGCCAGTGGTATGTGGCGGCCGCGGCCCCGGAGCATTTTCCGGCGTCTGATCTCACACTAACCGTGAACGGGATGCCGCTGGCCAACGTCAACCTCAGTCTGAATCCGGCCTTCACCATCACCGCAAGTGTCGGCGCGGGCGGATCGGCCAGTCCATCCGGCGTGGTACTGCTGACGAACGGAGCCAACCAAACATTCACCATCGCGCCCAATGGCGGCGAGAGCATCTCCAGTGTCCTGATCGATGGTGTCGAGCAGGGCTCGGTCGCGAGTTATGCATTCAACAACGTGACCGCGAACCATACGATTGCCGTGACGTTCGCCGCCAACGCCACGCACATTCCGCAGACGGCGAGCTTGCTCGACTCCGCGCTGGCGGCCAGCTTCCCGGCCGGCGGGTTGACCGGCAATTGGACCAGCTACCTGCCGGCAGGCAAGACCTACACGGCGATGGGCACGCCGACGGTCAACACGCTCAACAACGCGAAGTGGGATCTGAACCTGCGCAGCGACGGCGATGGCTTCGATTGCGGGGATCACGGAGCGACTGCCATTCCATGCAGTGGCGCCACTATCGTCGCGGTCGTCAAACCGGTCCGCAACACCACGGGTGACAGTTGGAACTCGATCGTTGACGTGTTCTATGACCGTCTCGTGTTAGGCATCCACAACAACAGCGGACAGCTCGTCGTGCGCCGCAATGGCGGACTTGACAGCAGCAGCAGCGCGCTTGCCGACGGCCAGACGACCGTGCTGACCCTGATCGTGCAGCCGGACGGATCCTACAAACTTTACGCCAACGGCACCCAGGTCCCCATGTCCGGCGGTGCGGCCATTGCCGGCGGATTCACCTCGCTGGTACCGGGGGTGGCGGGTGCCTTCGCCACCCATATCAACATCGGGCGCAATAATCCCGATGGGTGGACTGTTTTCAACGGCAATATCGGGGATTTCTTCATCTATAACCTCGCCCTAGGTGATGCCGATCGGCAGGCCCTCGAGGGCGACATGTCCAGCAAGTTCGGCATCGCCACGCCCCACACGATCACCGCGTCGGCCGGCAGCGGCGGCACCCTCAGCCCGGCGGGCACCCTGAGCGTGACCAATGGCGGCAGCGCGACGTTCGTCGCACGGCCCTCGATCGGTTATGCGATTTCACAACTCGTCGTGGACGGTGTGAGCCAGGGCGCGCTGACCAGTTATACATTCAGCGACGTGGCCGCCAACCATACGATCACCGCCAGTTTCACCAGTGTGCCGACATATACGATTACGGCATCCGCCGGTGCCAATGGTTCGCTCAGCCCGTCCGGCGCGCTGGTGGTGAACGCAGGTTCCAACCAGACGTTCAGCGTGACTCCGAACACCGGCTATCAGGTGGCGGACGTGCTGGTGGACGGCGTGAGCCAGGGCGCGCTTGCCAGTTGCACGTTCAACAACGTGCAGGCCGCCCACACCGTTTCGGCCACCTTCAGCCTGCGGGTCTGTGCCATTACGGCCTCCGCCGCCACCGGTGGCAGCATCACCCCGAGCGGCACGACGAATGTGAGCTTCGGTGCCAACCAAACCTGCGCGATCACCCCGAACGCCAATTACGCCATCTCCAGCGTGATTGTGGACGGCGTGGACATCGGAGCGCCGGCCAGTTATACCTTCACCTCGGTGATTGCCAACCACACGATTGCCGCGGTGTTCATCGCCGGGGCGCGCCAGATCCCGGCTGCCGACCAACTTTTCGTAGCCCTCGACACCAAGGACATTGTGGGCAGCAGCTCGATCACGTCCTGGCCGTGGCTGTGGCCGACGGGCAAATTCCTGACGAACATCGCCTCGCCCACGGTGCAAACCATCAGCAGCGTGAAATGGGAATGGAACATGCGGACGGACAGTGACGGCTTTCGCGTCGGCCAGTACAGCACGTCAATCCCAGTCAACGGCGGCACCATCGTCTGTGCGATCAAGCCGACCCGCAACACCACTGCGGATGGCTGGAACTCGGTGGTGGACGTGATGTATGGTGAAATGGTGCTGGGGGTCAGCAATTCCACCGGCCTGCCGCAGTTGCGCCTCAAGAAAGCCATGGTGACCGGCGCCACGGCGATTCCCGACGGGCAGAAGACCGTTCTGACGCTGGTGGTTCAACCCGGTGGTGCCTATACGGTTTACGCCAACGGCGTGTCGATCATGTCCGGCAGCGGCGCGGCGATGACCGAGTGGCTGCCCGGCAACACCACCGGCAATCCCACCGCATACGACTCATACATCGACATCGGGCGCAGCGATCCCGACGGCTGGTCCGCTTTCAATGGCAACATCGGTGACGTGTTCCTGTACAAGACCGCTCTAACTGACGCGCAGCGGCAGCGTCTGGAAGCGGACATGATGAGCAAGTTCGGCATCAGCGGCGGCAGCGGCGGCACCTACACAATCACGGCCTCCGCCGCAACCGGCGGCTCGATCAGCCCGGCGGGCGCGACGCTGGTCAACTCCGCCGCCAGCCAAGCATATACCATCACGGCCAATGGCGGCTATGCCATTGCCGACGTGCAGATTGATGGCATCTCCGTGGGCGTGGCCGGCAGCTATATGTTTACCAACGTGCTCGCCAACCACACGATCTCGGCGACTTTTGCCGTGGCGACATCTTTCACGGTCAGCGCGTCGGCCGGGGCCGGTGGCACCATCAGCCCGAGTGGATCGCTGATCGTGAATTCCGGGGCAAGCCAGTCCTTCACCATTGCGCCAAGCCCGGGTTTCGCCATTTCGCAGGTAACGGCGGACACTGTTCCGTTAGGCGCGCTCGGCAGCTACACCTTCAACAATGTTGTTGCGGACCACGCGATCAGCGCGACATTCTCGCCGCTCCCGACCCCGGGCACCACGCTGGCCCGCCACTCGGGCACCGGCAGTTCCTCTACCTATGGCGATGCGTTGAGTTTCGACGTCAGCGTGACAGGAACCCCGACGCCAACGGGCAGCGTGGCCCTCAAGGACGGCGGCGCCAGCGGCACGAGTATCGGTGGTGGAACCCTCAGCAACGGTGCTTGCACGATTGCCACAAGTGTGCTGACAGTTGGCAGCCACACCAATATCGTGGCGGTTTATTCCGGCGACAGCCACTTCCTCACTGCCACTTCCAGCGCCTTGGACACCCAGACGGTCAACAAGGCGACGCCGACGGTGACGGTCACCGGCCCGACGAGCTTCACCTACAACGGCTCGCCCCAGGGACCTAACAGCGTAACGACCGGAGGATCCACCGGCGTGGTGACCTACAGTTATGTTGGTGTCAGCGGCACGCCTTACGGGCCTAGCAGCACCGCGCCGGCGGGTGTCGGAAGTTACACCTTGACGGCGACAGTGGCGGCGGATGCCAACTATAACAGCGCCACCTCGAGCGCGACGGCCTTCACGATTTCCAAGGCGACGCCTACGGTGACGGTAACGGTCGGGAGCTATATCTACAACGGCTCGCCCCAAGGGCCAGGCACCGCCACCACGGGCGGCTCAACCGGGGCACTGACCTTCAGCTATGCGGGCGGCAACGGCACGACCTACGGACCGAGCAGCACCAAGCCCACGGGTGCCGGCAGTTACAGCGTGACCGCGACGGTGGCGCCGGATTCCAACTATAACAGCGCCTCGTCGGGCGCCACGTCTTTCACGCTTGCCAAGGCGACGCCGAGCTTGTCGGTGACCAACTCGCCGGTGGCCTACACCGGCGCCGCGCAGGCTGCGATGGTCACCGGTTCGGTGGCGGGAATCGCGAGTGGCGTGAAATACAACGGATCCGCGACGGTTCCGACGGTCGTCGCCACCTACGCGATCACGGCCGACTTTGTTCCGGCCGACGGGGGCAATTTCAACAACCTCGCCGCCGCTCCCGCGGGGAACTTTGTCATCACACCTCCGCTCATCACCACCGCCGGCACGGCAACTGCCACCGCCAGTCAGGCCGCTATCACGGTGACCATGCCCTATGCCGATGACGGCAACGCCAGCAACACCTATACCCTCGAGTACAAGATGTCGTCTGGCGGCGCTTGGACGACTTGGGCGGCCAACGCGGCCCATACGGCATCCCCATACACCGCCACCATTACGGGACTGACGCCGGGAACCAGTTATGACATAAGAGCGACTTACAACGATGCGGACGGGGTCACCGGTCCCAACCCCCAGGGTCTAACCGTTCTCACGGGCAATGCCGGGATTGCGGAACTGAGCGGCTGGACCAATCTCTATCATGGCACGGTGACGCAGGCGCAGAACTTCAGTTATATCATTCCGAGCGGAAGCCGTGCCAACCGGGTGTTGGTGATCGCGATTGCCGCACCGCGAACATCCACAGGCACTCGCTCGGTAACGCTTGCCTATGGTGGCCAGGCGCTGACCCGCGCCAATGGCGACATGGCCACCAGTACGGTGCGCCAGCACACGGCGCTCTATTACTTGAATGAAGCCGGCCTCGACGCCGCGACCAGCACCACGCTGGCTGCAACGGTCAGCGGCGGGTCATCACGGGTGACCGATATTTTTGCCGCGGTCTATGATGGTGTGGACCAGGCCAATCCGATAGCCGACTCCAAGCAATACAATGGCGGCACCACGGCAGTGAGCACGTTCGCCTTTGGCACCGGCCTGACGGTCAACGCGGGAAATCAGGCGGTTGAAATCATCTGTGCGGACCTGTTGGGCAGCACGACCCCCCGAACGGTGTCCTCCTACGCGCCAAACTGGTCCCTCGCCACCCAACAAACCTATGCCACCACCGATGCGGTTAGAAACCTGGTGACCAAGCGCGCCGTTCCGGCCGTCGATGCTTCCGCCGATCCAACGCCAACGACAATGAGTGGCACTGCGTTGGTGTCGATGACCGCCCTGAGTCTCACCAACGCGAAAGTCACGCCGGCATTGGTGGTGGCCAATTCGACGTTGACCTACAATGGCTCGGCGCAAGCGGCGACGGTCAACGGTTCGGTGGCCGGCACGGTGGGCAACGTGAAATACAACGGCTCGGCGACGGTTCCCACGGCGGCCGGAAGCTACGCGGTCTCGGCGGATTTCACGCCGGCCGACACAGTTAATTTCAGCAGTCTCACCGCGGCGTCGGCGGGCAACCTGGTGATCCAAAAGGCGGCGGCTTCCGTCACGCTCGGTGATCTAACGCAAACTTATGACGGCGCGCCGAAGACCGTGTCGGCAACGACCGTGCCGCCGCAACTTGCGGTTGGCCTAACCTATGACGGATTCCCGACGCCCCCGACTTATCCCGGCACCTATGCGGTGGTGGCGACGGTCAACGAGGTGAACTACGCGGGCACGGCAAGCGGCAGCTTGGTGATTGTGGCGGAGGGCATTGCCGCCTGGCGATTCGAGCATTTCACGCCCGCGGAGATTGCAAACGGACTGGCGGTGGACAGCGCAGACGCGGACGGCGACGGCTTGGCCAACCTGACCGAGTATATCTTAGGCACCGATCCGCGCGCTTTCAATCCGCAACCGCTGGCCCTAACACCCGCCGCCGGCAATACCGTCAACCTGACATTTCTGGCGCGCAGCGCGACGGGTGCGGGCTACGCGGGCCTGACGCGCAAATATTCCGTGGAATGCACTGCGGACCTTGCCGATCCCGCCTCGTGGCAGGCCCTGCCCGGGTATTCCGACATCGTGGGCGGAGACCAGAGCGTCATTGTCACCTTGCCCGTCGCCGCGTCCAAACAGTTCTATCGCCTCAACGTGCGCCTCGAGTAGCCCGTGAGCCGGCGGGCACCGGCGGGCACCGGCGGGGCACGGGTAGCTTGGCCGTGTAAGTTGGCGCATGAAAATGCACCAGACTGAGCCGCCCAATACGGGCGGTTTTTGGTCCGTTGCCTGAAAAACGGACCCTGGCTGTCATGGCCGGTCCAACGTGTCGCGGGCACCGGCAACCTTTTCGCAAATTAGGCATTGATTTCGCTAATTGGCCATTGCCCAAAGTGAACGCTTTCTGCTCTGCTTAAATTGCGTCCGTGCCTTTGTCCCGGCCCCTCGGGATTGGGGTCAATTCCACCACCCACCCGATCCCTGCAA
>Ga0073936_10002079_pt1 | contig 30106 bp, 28 predicted proteins | sample AliMusrvi5mmetaG_FD_87041 | JGI IMG/M metagenome (GOLD analysis project Ga0073936, IMG submission 87041) | Freshwater lake bacterial and archeal communities from Alinen Mustajarvi, Finland, to study Microbial Dark Matter (Phase II) - Alinen... | ecosystem: Environmental > Aquatic > Freshwater >...
CGGCGGTTGCTGCTCGTGTCGGGAGGACTTCAGCGAAATCGACAGGCATTTGGCCGGCGGTGTGAAGAGTGGTTGTCATGATGGTTCTCCTTGGAAGTTCACTTGATTCAGATGTTTAATCCTCCGCATAGCCCGTGCCAAGTTCAAAACAATCTGAAAAGACAAATGAAATCAAAGACTTGCAGGAATTTTCCGATTCCGATGGCGAAAATCGGCGCTCCCGCGTAGCGGACGATGTACATAATTTTCAGGCACCGATAACCGGACAAGGACAAAAACCATAACAAAATCAACGCGTTAGTGAAAAGAAACGGCAGATAGATTTTTTGTGCAGCAGATAATTCGGCAACCCAGTCCACGCATGGCCATAACCAACAAACTGATCACTCTCGAAGCTGCTGTGCGGCGCTACACCCGCGACGGCTTGCAGTACGCCAGTGGCGCGGCCTTGCCGGTCGGCTCCGATGCGGTTGTCTTTGGCCGCGAACTACTGCGCCAGCAGCGCCGACACCTGCATGCCATCTTCCACTGCAACACGCAGCAACTCAACCTGCTGGCCGCCGCTGGTGCGGTCGATATTGCCGAATGCGGTTTCACCGGCCTGGAAGGTTTCGGCTTTGCCAATGGCCTGCGGCGCGCGGTCGAGAGCGGCGCCATGCGGCTGGAGGACTATTCCAATCTGTCGCTGCCGCTGCGTCTGCTCGGCGGCGCTTTCAACTGGCCGTTTGTGCCAACCACCTCCAATATCGGCTCCGATCTGCAGCACCTGAGCGCATTGACCGGCGAGAACTACCCGGCGCAGCGCAAGATACCCGAGGTGGTCGATCCCTTCACCGGTCGCATCGTCGGCGCGCTCTCGCCCTTGCGCCCCGAGTTGGCGGCGATTCACGTGACCATGGCCGATGCGGAGGGCAACGCCATCATGCTCGGCACCGAATGGAGCCGCTTCGAGCTGTCACGCGCGGCGCAGAAAGTGGTGCTGCTGGCGGACCACATCGTCGATGGCGCCTGCATCCGCCAGTACCCGAACCTGGTGCGCATCCCCGGCCTGTTGGTGGAGGCGGTGGTCTACTGGCCGTTCACGGCGTGGCCGCAGGCATCCTGCGGCGTGCATGACAGTGACGATGCGCACATGAAGGCGATGAACCAGGCGCTGGCCACCGCCGAAGGCACGGCGCGCTACCTTGATGAATTCGTATTTTCCTGGCGCAACCGCGACGAGTACCTTGACCTGATCGGCCGCGAACTGATCGAACAATTGCGCAACGGACCGACTGCCTTTCTGCTTGACCCGTATCGACAGTGGATCCTGCCCGACGCCCAGGTCGACGCGCTGACGGAGGAGGGAGCGCGCGCATGAACTACACGCAGCAGGAGATGATGGCGATCGCCACCGGGCGCGAGATCCGCGACGGCGAACTGGCGATCTTCGGCGTCGGCCTGTCGATGCTCGCAGGCTACTTCGCCCAGGCTTGCCACGCGCCGCGCGTGCGCGCAATGACCGAAGGCGGCATCTACGGCTCGGCACCGATCGGCGGCCTGCCCTGGGGCATCGAGTGCAACCGCATTTCGGCCAATTCCACGAGCTTCACCAATGGTCTTGATGCGCTCGGTTTCATGGTGGCCAGCGGGCGCTGCGATGTCGGCATCATCGGCGCAGCGCAGGTCGACAAGTTCGGCAATGTCAACACCACCGGCATCTGGAGCGACCCGGATCGCAAGCACCTGGAGCCACCGAAAACGCGCCTGACCGGCAGTGGCGGCGCCAACGACATCGCCTGCGGCGCCAAGCGGGTCGTCATCATGGCGACGCACGAAAAGAAGCGCTTTGCCGAGCGCGTCGATTACATCTCCTCGCCCGGTTACTTGGAAGGCGGCACAGCGCGCGAGCGCTACGGCTTTGTCGGCGGCGGCCCCTGCGCCATCGTCACCACGCTGGGCATTCTGCGCCCGGACCCGCAGAGCAAGGAATTCCTGCTCGACGGCTGGTTTGCGTTTTCCAGCCCGGATCAGATCCATGCCCAGACCGGCTGGGACCTGCGCATCGCAGCTCACGCAAGCGTGATCCCGGAGCCGAGCGAGATTGAGCTGGCCGCGCTGCGCCGGGTTGACGAGACCGGCATGTTGCGGCGCGGCTGAGGCTGGCTTGTTGGCGCGTCGGAGAAGAGACAATGAGCAGGCAAGTGCCAATCATGTTTACCCGGAGCAAGACCCCATGAACGACATCGCCACCCTGCGTCGCGTGCTGCGCGACTGCCGCACCATTGCCGTGGTCGGCCTGTCGGCCGAATGGCATCGCCCAAGCTACTTCGCCGCCAAGTACATGCAGGCGCACGGCTACCGCATCGTCCCCGTGAACCCGAAGTATCCTACGATCCTTGGCGAGACCAGCTACCCGGATTTGAAGTCCATTCCCTTCCCGGTCGATCTGGTCGATGTCTTTCGCAAGCCCGGCGATTGCGTGCCGATTGCGCAGGAAGCGGTTGCGATTGGTGCCAAGGTGCTGTGGTTGCAGATCGGCGTCGTCAACGACGACGCGCGGCGCATCGCCGAGGCCGCCGGGCTCACCGTCGTGATGGACCGCTGCGTCAAGATCGAATACGCGCGCTTCTTTGGCGGCCTGAACTGGATGGGCGTTAACACCGGCGTCATCTCGGCACGCCGCCCCGTTTGAAAGTCTCCATCATTGGATCAGATTCGTTGTAACAGTTACTCGTGCGAGAGTGACTGATCTGCACAACGAATTCCCAAGTAACAAATATCGCACAGTTTTCGACCCTGGTTTACGGTATTTATTCGTCATTTTTTCCTCCAAACGGACCCTTCAGAACCTTGCCATTGGCCATCGCGTTGAGCAAAGAAATCTCAGCCCGGAGCGCTTCATTGACCGACGCCATATCGGCAAACTCCTTGATCTGCTGATCCACCAACGCCCTCAATTGCCGATTTTTTTTTTCCCGCTCCCGCTGCAACAAATCGTGCTTCTCGTCGCGCTGCGCCCGTGTCGATTTGTTGGTCAGCGTGCGAACCTGCTCCGCGAAGTCGGGGTAGCGGTTGTGGATCAGGGCAGACGTCACCTTGGCCTCTTCGGCGACACCCTTGATGCTGACCTTCCTCCCCGCCCGCTGCAGCCGATGAAGCGCCAGCTGAAGTTCCTTTAGCGTCCGTTCCCGATCCCGCTGCCGCGGTGGCTTGGCCTGGGCTGCTACCGGCTCGGCGTTACTTGGCTGCTGCGCTTGCATTCGGCACCTCCTCGGTCAACTCAACACACATATCATTCAGCACCCACGCGGCCTCATCCAGATCGCGCTGAACGCGTTTGACCGCTCCAGGACCAAGTTTTTGCGCTTCGTCCAGCAGTTCCTTCTGGTGCTTGTAGGTTTCCTGCCAGAAGGGTTTGAAATGGCCGTCAATGAGGCCGTTATGGCATCTCCCGCAACGCCCCTTCTCGTAGATGCCCGAGCCGCCACAGCCCTCGTCTTGCGCCAGGCACCAGCTATGACCGGTTGATCGGATAGTGATCCGGTCGGCCGTTTCCTCGATCATCGCGGCACGGTTGGGGAAGTCGTGCGCGCGCAGCGCCATGATCTTCTTACCAGCGCCCCCGGCCAATAGTTCGCCCCCATTCGTCCAGCCGGCGATGGTCTTGATCTTGTGCAGGCGCACCTCCTTCAGAATCTCGTCGTAGAGCGCGACGTCCTGATTCGGGTTGGCGGCGTACAGCTGGCTCATGTTGATGCTCGAGTGCTTGAACTGCTCCTTGAGGAACAGCAGGCCACCCAAGCGGTGGCGACAGAAGGTGTAGGCATAGAGGCGGCGCATCTGGTGGGCGGCCAGAGCCCATTGCACCCCGGCCGCCGTGGCGAAGGCGCGCAGGCAGTCCCCCCATGCCGTGCCCGGCACCGGCACGACGCCATTACCGCCATTGCCGAGGAACAGCTTGTCGCGATTGGCGCGGGCGGCGGCGATCTGCCGCAGACGCTTGGGGGTCTTTTCTTCCTGATCGAGCTCCCATTCGGCCAGTTGCGCGGCTAATTTCGCCCGATGCGGCTCCGACCAGCGTTCCAGTACCCGCAGGATCTCGAGCCCGATGGCCGGTATCAGGAATTCGACCAGACCCTTCTTCGTCTTGTGCTCCACCGACTTGAGCCAGTGGAAGGTGTAGCCGTTCTTGACCTCGGTGCGCCCAGCACCGACCTCGATGCTCGACAGTTCCGAGCTTCGCATGCCGGTGAGAACCCCAAGAAGGTAGAAGCAGGCGCTGCGGATCGCCGTAACTTGCGGATCCCTCCATGCGGATCGCAAGCCCGCATCGCGTTCGTCCAACACGGTCTGGGCGGTCTTGAGGATGGCCTCGGCATGGAGGAATAGCGCCTGCGCCACCGCCGGTGGGATCAGCGGCGTCTTGCCGTCGCGCCTGGCGTCCTTGTATCCCATGCCGGTACATCCCGCCACTTCTAAGGCCGAGGACTCTGGCCATGGATGGAATCGTAGCCCCTGCGGGTGCTGGTCGCGAAAGGCGTAAAGCTTTTCCAGAACGGAGAATCTAATGGCCAGCGTCCTGGAGGCATTGCCACGAGCTTTTTGAACATGGACGTAGTGGGCGATGTGAATCGGATGCACCTCGCCCAGCGAGGCGATGCTGGAGGCCTCCAAGAAGCGGCAGAAAGTGGCCAGATTGTTCAGTAGTTTGCGCAGCCCAACCACGCCGGGCCGGATGCTGCCTTCCATGCCGACCCGCCAGTAGCGCAACACCACCGCCTTGCACACCTCGCGGTAGGGCTCGGGGATGCACGCCCAGTCCAGGCGCTTCTGGTTTTCCTTGGTGTTCGGCGTGGTGATGAAGGGCCACAACTCCCACACCAAGTTGCCATAGCGGGAGAGCACCCGCTCCCTGTCCCCGTCCATAACGGCGCTGATGACGATGTTGTTGCGCGTCAGTTCATCGAGCCCCGCGACGCTCAGCGGTTGATCGACCAGCAGCCCGTAGGCCTGGGCGAACTTGCGCTCGGTGGCGCGCTCGGGCCGCGACTTATTCTGGGCGAGTTGCTTGACGGTCTTAGCCATTGTCAGTTCCTGTCGCTAACGGCTCGATCACGTAGGACTTCCAGAAGCGGTGCGGATCGGTGCGGGCACGCTCCTTGGCCGCCAGCACCATCGCGTTGTCGAACTTGTCGAGGGTGAAGGCATCGATCAGGCGCATGGTGTTATGGAACTGCTCGCGCCAGTCGTTGGTCCGGGCATGGTCCTTCTCACGTTCCAGGAACCAATAGAAACTGAACAGGCGGTGCAGGTCCTCGGGCGAGCCGACGATCGCGTAGGAGCGGCAGGAGAAGCAGGCAAAGAAGTCGTCGCAGGGCGTACCATCCTTGGGAGCCCTGTCGCCGTTGTATGCGTCCTTGCAGTGGCCCACGGGCGTCCTGTCGCTCTGGACGATGGGGATCACCTTGCCCTGCGCGTCGCCCTGCTCGCCGTTGCGGTAAATGTCCGACAGCGCCTCGCCAACGAAGGTGGCGTTCTCGCGCATCTCTTTGGTGCAGGCGAGGTAGTGGTTGTCGGCGACCTGCGGCGTGTGGCCCATGAGTGCCGCCGTGACGATCAGGTCTCCCCCGGAGAGTGACCACAGGCGCATCTCCATGGTCTTGCGCAGGCGTGAGGTAGTGACCCGCAGGGGCTCGCCATCGTCGGCCTTGATATGGTGGCGGGCGATCAGGGACTGGATGCCACTACGCAGGGTATTTGATTTGAGTCGAGTAAGTTCTCGGTTTGCTACGCTCTTACCCTCTGAGACATACAACCACACGAAATCCCTGAGATCATCGAGAGCGGCATCGGCCAGCGGCTGGGTCATCGCCAGTACTTTGCGCACCAGCGCCACGCCGTCCATCGCGACCGGCAGAGGGCGATTGGAGAAACGCAGACTCTTGTGGATTGTGGCATTGCCCCGCCGCTTGAAGAGTTCAAGCAGCATCATGCTGGGCATGAAGGGGTGGGGCTTCAGGCAGTTCCGCGACATCTCAAGAAGCGGAGTGGTGTTCGCTCCCGTGCGGTAGGCCAGTGCCAACAGATGCACCACCAGCGCCTCCGAGGCGGTGCCGTTGAAGCGTTCCTTGTGGATGGCGATCAGGTCATCCCGGATCGCCTCGGCCAGCCGGATGCGCTCGTCGGTGGAAAGCGGCGTTGCCCCTTTGAAGCAGGAGTTGCTACCAGGGAACGGATTGGCGGGAAACAGGTCCTTGCCGCCGTTCACGACCTTGCGCTGTTGCAGGCCGACGAGGACGGCTTTGGTGTGCGTGTAAAAATTCTTTTGCGTGCCGTAGGCATATTCCCCATGCCCCTTGAGCCAGTCGATGTAGACCGACACGTGATTTTTCGTCAGCATACAGGGCTGGCAGGGCACACCGGCGGCGATCAGGAAGTCAAAGAAGTACGTCAAGCCGTCGCTCCAATACGCCTTCACCGTGGCCGGCGTGACGCCGCCGCCCGTCAGAAACGTCCGCAACTGCGCGACGCACACCCACACCCAGTCGTCGATGCCGTGCCCGAGGTAGGGGCTGAGGTCAAGCGCGCGGCAACCTGTCGCGTTCCCCTTGACCGGCACGGTGACGACGGCACCGCCGTCATCCTCCGAGATCGGGGTGGTCGAGACTTGGATGGGCGTTTCCCCCTCGAAGGACTTGCGCGTTTTCATGAGTGCTGAATCTCCTTAACTGCAAAAACCATATCCATTTCGTCCTCATGCGCCAACACCAGGTGTCCCTCCAACGAGTTAATCAGGTGCAGGTAGATGGCGGTGGTGGTGACATCGCTATGGCCCATCCGATCCCGCACGTACAGGAGTGGTTCGCCCTCGAAAGTCTTGCTCTTTCTCAGGCTCCAGAGCAAGTAGGTGGCATAGGTGTGGCGCAACATATGAGCGGTAACGTGGAACCCGACCCGCTTCGAGAGCGCGGCGAAGATCGCGGTCATCGCGTCCTTGCTGTAGGGTGCACCGTTCTCGGTTAGGAACAGGGTCGGGAATTTGTCGCCCTTGGGGTTGTTGCGCTCGCGCTTCTGCCTGTGCCGCACGCTGTAGGCCCACAGGTCTTCCATAAGCCCGCAGGGCATGTCAATATCACGGGGTTTGCTGTTCTTGAGCTCTATGTTGGCCGGGTCAAGATTCATGCGAATCTTCTGGCCGGGATTCAAGTCCTTGCGGCGACTCGGGTCGAATACGTACTTTTGCGGCCAGGTGCGGCACTCGATCTGGCGCAGGCCGGTACGCACCATCAGTTCGAACATCAGCCGGTGGGTGAGGTTGGGTAGCGCGTCGTAGCAGATCGGTATCTGCTCATTGGTCAGAATTTTGATGGCACGGGCCTTCTGCTGCAGCAGGATTTCTGGCGACTGGACTTTCCCGCCCGTGGCATCGACGTGGGCAAGGAATCCGGGCTGGCGGCTGGTCTGGACGGTGACGCGATCAAAGGGAACGTGGTCGATATGCCCCTTGCGCACAGCCCATTCATAAAAGCGGGCCACGACGCGAAGGCGGTTGTTGATGGTGCTGTTCTCAAGTCCAACCGTGCCCTTCGACCAATCCCGGTAGGCTTCAATGGCTCCGGGCATCCCCGGCGCGGCGGGGTTCTTCCAGTCGAGCTTTTTCGTATAGACGTAGGCGAAGAAGTCGTAGAGTGCCCGGCCATAGACATCCCATGTCTTTGGGCTGCTAACCCTTGCGCCCTTTGCGATCACATCCCAAAGGAAGGACTGCGCGGGCTGCATGGCATCCCCGCCTTCGTTGACCAGAAGTGGAAACCCTTTGTAGCAGCGACCCTGGACCACCAGTTTGTCTGTGGCGAGAACGTACCTCATAGGACCTCTCTGAGCCACGCCACGGCCTGTTTAAAATCGAGGCAACGCAGATGCATCACCAGATCGATTGCGCCGCCCCCGCCGCGTTTGGCACGGGTGTCATAAAACTTCGGGCCGGTGCTGAGAAGTTCGAACTCACGTCCACCCGCCCGCAGGTGCCAGCGGCGGGTGTGACTGTTACCTATCGGGGTAAAGGACGGGTCAGCCTTGACGTAATCGCTGATTTTGGGAAGGACATCTTCGCAGTCCATGGAGCGGTACCGCTCCAGCTCCGCAGAATCGACCCTTCCTGTCTTCGGTATAGCCATAATTTTTCCCCTCGCGCTCCCCTGGAAACCCAACCCCGCTACTCGTTTGTATTCACAAACTTGCTACTCGACTGCAAAACCACCGCCACATCAACTGTCATACCATGCCTCATGGGTTCTTTCTAGTAATACCATGAACTACTCTGATCATGAGTGATCACCAATTCGGCTTCGACACCCTGAGCCTGCACGCCGGGCAGATCCCGGACGCCGCCACCGGCAGCCGCGCCGTGCCGATCTACCAGACCTCGGCCTATGTCTTCGACAGCCCCGAGCACGCTGCCAGCCTGTTCAACCTGCAGACCTTTGGCAACGTCTACTCGCGCCTGTCGAATCCGACGGTCGCCGTGTTCGAGGAGCGCATCGCCGCGCTCGAAGTCGGGCGTGCCGCCGTGGCCACGGCCAGCGGCATGGCGGCGCAGATGATTGCGCTGCTCAACATCGTCGAGGCCGGTGACGAGATCGTCGCGGCGCGCACCTTGTACGGCGGCACGCACACGCAGCTCGACGTCAACTTTCGCAAGCTCGGCATCAACACGGTGTTTGTCGATTCCGACGAGCCGGAAAACTTCGCGCGCGCCATCACACCCAAGACCAAGGCGCTGTACGCCGAGACGCTCGGCAATCCCTCGCTCAATGTGCTCGACATCGAACGCGTCGCGAATATTGCCAACGCTGCCGGTCTGCCGCTGTTTGTCGACAACACCTTTGCCTCGCCTTATCTGTGCCGGCCCTTTGAATACGGTGCTGCCATCGTCGTGCACTCGGCCACCAAGTTCCTCGGCGGCCACGGCACCACCATGGGCGGCGTAATCGTCGAGTCGGGCAAGTTCCCTTGGGGCAATGGCAACTTCCCCGGCATGACCGAGCCCTCACGCGGCTACCACGGCGTGCGCTTCTTCGAGACCTTTGGCGACTTCGGCTTCACCGCCAAATGCCGCATGGAGGGCTTGCGCACCTTTGGCCCGGCGCTCTCGCCGTTCAACGCTTTTCTGCTGCTGCAGGGCGTCGAAACCCTGTCGCTGCGCATGGACCGGCATTGCGCCAATGCGTTGGCGGTGGCGAAGTATCTGGAGGCACATCCCAGTGTGGCCTGGGTCAATTACCCAGGTCTGGCGTCGAGCAAGTACCACGCGCTGGCGCAGAAGTACCTGGCGCGCGGCGCTGGTGCCGTGCTCTCGTTCGGCATCAAGGGCGGCGCGGCGGCCGGGCAGAAGTTCATCGACAGCGTGCAGTTTCTCTCGCATGTGGCCAACATCGGCGACGCCAAGACGCTGGTGATTCACCCGGCCTCCACCACGCACCGCCAGATGGACGAAGCCCAGCAGATTGCCGCTGGCGTGCCGCCTGATTTGATCCGGCTTTCGGTCGGACTTGAGACGCTTGATGACATCCTGTGGGACATCGCGCAGAGCCTGGCGAAGGCCACGTCATAGCGCCGGTCGTCGCAGGCAGGAAATTCTTCGCCATCGCCCGGAAAGCCGCGTTTTCTCTTTTCCGGCCCGGCTTCTATCATTGGACTTTCCTTGAACCAAAAAGATGGCACTGCATGATGCGAGAACCAGCGGCGACAACGGCAAAAATGATGATGATGTTGCGCGACAAGCCGCGCCACTTCGGATGAAGCACGCCAACGTGGTCGATGTGCTGGTCATCGGCGGCGGCAACGCGGCGCTGTGCGCGGCGCTGATGGCGCGCGAGGCGGGCGCCTCCGTGCTGTTGCTCGAAGCATCGCCGCGCGCCTGGCGTGGCGGCAACTCGCAGCACACGCGCAACCTGCGCTGCATGCACGATGCGCCGCAGGACGTGCTGATCGATGCCTACCCGGAAGAAGAATACTGGCAGGACCTGCTCAAGGTCACCGGCGGCATCACCAACGAGGAACTGGCACGCCTGACCATCCGCGCCTCGTCGATTTGCCGCGACTGGATGCGCAGCCATGGCGTGCACTTCCAGCCGCCGCTGTCGGGCGCGCTGCACGTGGCGCGCACCAATGCCTTTTTCATGGGTGGCGGCAAGGCCCTGGTCAACGCGTATTTCCGCAGCGCCGAAAAGCTCGGCGTGCAGGTGCGCTACGAGACGCCGGTGACCTCGGTGGAGCTCGACGGCGATCGCTTTGTCGCCGCGCATACCGCCAGCGGTGAACGCATCGCGGCCAGGAGCTGTGTGCTGGCCGCGGGCGGCTTCGAGTCGAACATCGAGTGGCTGCGCCAAGCCTGGGGCCAGAACGAGCGCGGCGAATGGCCGGCTGACAACTTCCTGATCCGCGGCACGCGCTTCAACATGGGCGTGCTGCTCAAGCACATGATCGATGCCGGCGCCGACGCCATTGGCGACCCGACCCAGGCGCACATGGTGGCGATCGACGCGCGCGCGCCGCTTTTTGATGGCGGCATCTGCACCCGCATCGACTGCGTCTCGCTCGGCGTCGTGGTGAACCGCGACGGTGTGCGCTTCTACGACGAGGGCGAGGACTTCTGGCCCAAGCGCTATGCGATCTGGGGTCGCCTGGTGGCGCAGCAGCCGGGCCAGGTCGGCTATTCGATCATCGACCAGAAGGCCGTCGGGCGCTTCATGCCGCCGGTCTTTCCCGGCACCAGCGCCGACACGCTCGACGAACTCGCGCGCAAGCTCGGCCTGCCCGAGGCAGCTTTCATCAAGACCGTGCACGACTACAACGCCGCCTGCCGCCCTGGAACGTTCGACCATACCGCGCTTGATGACTGCGCCACCGCCGGCCTGACGCCGGCCAAGACGCACTGGGCGCGACCGATCGACCATGCGCCCTTCTATGGCTACCCGCTCAAGCCCGGTGTCACTTTCACCTACCTCGGGCTGAAGGTCGATGCGCAGGCGGCCGTGCACTTTGGCGGCCGGCCCAGCCCCAACCTTTTTGTCGCCGGCGAGATGATGGCCGGCAATGTGCTCGGCAAGGGCTACACGGCCGGCGTCGGCATGTCCATCGGCACCGCCTTCGGGCGCATCGCCGGCACGCAGGCGGCCGCGGCCGCGCGCAGGAGCGACCATGCAGCAGCTTGAAGCCTTGCGTCGCGAGGCCGTCGCGCTGGCCGCTGGCACGCAGCCGGTGATCCCGATCCTGAGCGCCAACGAGGCCGAGGTCAGCCGCCAGATGCAGATCTGCAACGCCTGCCGCTACTGCGAAGGCTTTTGCGCCGTGTTCCCGGCCATGACGCGCCGGCTCGAATTCGGCAAGGCCGACGTCCATTACCTGGCCAACCTGTGCCACAACTGCGGCGCCTGCCTGCACGCCTGCCAGTACGCGCCGCCGCATGAGTTCGCCGTCAACGTGCCGCAAGCCATGGCGAAAGTGCGCTTGGACACCTACACCGATTACGCCTGGCCACCGGCGCTGGGTGCGCTCTACAAACGCAACGGTCTGACGCTGGCGCTGGCCACGGCATTCGCGTTGGTGTTGTTCCTGCTGCTCGCGCTGCTGGCGCGCGGCACGCTGCTGCCGGGACCGCAGCAGGGCAATTTCTACGCCGTCTTCGGTCACAACCTGCTTGGCCTGATGTTCGGCGGCGTATTCGCGCTGGCCGTGCTGGCGCTGGGCCTCGGCGTGGCGCGTTTCTGGGGTGACGTATCGCCCGCAACAGAAGCTGGCGATGCGCCGACGCCGGGCCTGCGCCGGGCCGCCGGCGCGGAGACGCTCAGCGATGTTCTGACCCTCAACTACCTCGGTGGCGGCCATGGCCAGGGATGCAACAACGCCGACGATGCCTTCACGCTGTGGCGCCGGCGTTTCCACCATTTCACGTTCTATGGCTTTAGCCTGTGCTTTGCCGCCACCGGCGTGGCGACGCTCTACCACTACCTGCTCGACCGCCACGCGCCGTATGCGCTGAACAGCCTGCCGGTGCTGCTGGGCACGGTGGGGGGCATCGGCCTGCTGATCGGACCGATTGGTTTGTTGTGGCTGAACCTGCGGCGCGACCCGGCCCATGGCGACTTGGCGCAGCGCCCGATGGACCGGGGCTTTATCGCCTTGCTGCTGCTGGTGAGCGGCAGCGGCCTGGCGCTGCTGCTTTGGCGCGACAGCGGCGCGATGGCGTTGCTGCTGGCCCTGCACCTGGGCGTGGTGATGGCGCTGTTCATCACGCTGCCCTACGGCAAGTTCGCGCACGGCATTTTCAGAGCGGCGGCGCTGCTGAAGAACGCGATCGAGAAACGACAACCCAACACCCTGGCCGTTGCGGGCGATTGATGCGTGCGTGTCAACAGTGTCAGATCACAATCGAAGCAAAGATATTGCCACGATGGCGATCGGTCTTCTGACCCTAAGCCGCTGCCCGCGGCATCACATCGAAGAAACGGATTGAATTGCGGCCGGATTCCTTGGCCGCGTACATGGCGTCGTCGGCCTGCTTGATGATCTCGTTCTGGCTGACGGAGTCGGCATTGAACAAGGTGACGCCGATGCTGGCCGAGCAAAGGTGCTCGATCACGGGTGTCGCGTTCGTGGCGCCCGGCGGCTTGAGCTGGTAGGGCCCGGCCAGCGCGGTGCGAATTTTCTCCGCAACGCTTAGCGCCTGGAGCCGCGCCCGCGCCCGGTCCGCATGGAGACTGCTGAGCACCACCACGAATTCGTCGCCGCCCAGGCGTGACACGGTATCGATCTCGCGCACGCTGGCGCAAAGCCGCTGTGCGACTTCAATCAACAGAAGATCACCGACGGCATGCCCGTGCGCGTCGTTGAGCGGCTTGAAGTGGTCGAGGTCGAGCAACATCACCGCGCCGTACATGCCGCTGCGCTTGCTGGTCGCGATCGCGAGGTCAAGGCGTTCCGTCAGCATGCGGCGATTCGGCAACTGCGTCAGGACGTCGTAGTAGACGAGGTTGTGGATCCGCTCCTCGGCGTACTTGCGCTGCTCCACTTCCTGGGCCAGCGCTTCCTGGCTCTTCTGTTCGGCGAGCAGGACGTAAAGAACCGTGCACACCACCAGGATGGCGATGTTGAGCAAATAGAACTGGCTGATCCGCGCGTTCGTGTCAAACATGGAAGTCGACCCTGATTGCGTGACGTAAGCCATCTTGATCAAGCTGGAAGCGAGCGATACGGCCAGCGCCAGCGCCAGAATCCGGAACGTGATCGTGCGCCAGCGCCCGCCACGAAAACCAAGGCAGAAATAGATGAAACAGGCGTCGAACAGCAGTCCGGGCACGGTCACGGCAATATTGCGCAGCGAATAATCGGGCCAGACGAGCAGCAGGCAGAAGGTGGCGATCAGCGCGGCCGCGGCGATGGAAAATCCCCAGCGCCACGGCGGCACGCGCTCGGTTGCGGTGATGGTGCCGGCCGACGTGAACAGCCAGCCCACAATCACGGCGGTCTGGCCCAACATCGCCGAAACCACCAGCGGTACCAGTTCACGCATGCTGAGCAGCAGCACGCCCAAGGCCAACAGGGACGATCCGATGGCCCAGTACCGGATCGGCCGGTAGGTGCGGTTGATGGCCCATGCGTAGGCCAGCAGTGCTGCCCGACAGACGAGGATGAGGGTGCAAACCAGCAGCAACGTCCGGATGTCGATGATCAATTGGTTCATGGAATATCGGGTCTCGAACGAAGAATATCAGCATTCTGGTTGACGGCTGCGGCCCGAAACCGGCATCTCGTGGTGTGTAGTTGCGAATCCTCTATCATTTGCGTGCCCGGCTTTGTCTGGCTTGAGTACCCTATGCCACCTACCGCGACCCCATCCCTTGTTGAATTTCGCAATCTGACTTTCGGCTACACCGAGCGCGTCGTGCTGCATGACGTTTCGCTGTGCATACCGCGCGGCAAGGTCACGGCCCTGATCGGCCCGATGGGCGGCGGCAAGACCACGACGCTGCGGCTGATGGGCGGCCAGAGCCGCGCCTGGTCCGGACAGATGCTGTTCGACGGCCAGGACATCGGCCCGATGGACCAGCAGCAGATCTATGCCGTGCGCCGGCGCATGGGCATGCTGTACCAGTTCGGCGCCCTGTTTGCAGACATGAGCGTGTTCGAGAACGTTGCCTTCCCGCTGCGCGAACATACCGATTTGCCCGACGCCCTGATCCGCGACATCGTGCTGATGAAGCTCAACGCGGTCGGCCTGCGCAATGCGCGCGAGCTCATGCCCAGCGAAGTCTCGGGCGGCATGGCCAAGCGCATCGGCATCGCGCGCGCGATCGCACTCGACCCGGAACTGGTGATGTACGACGAGCCGTTTTCGGGGCTCGATCCGATTTCGCTGCGCGTCGCCGCGAACCTGATCCGCGAGCTCAATGACTCCATGGGGCTGACCAGCATTTTTGTCTCGCACGAACTCAAGACAACCCTTGAGATCGCCGATCACGTGATCATTCTCGACAGCGGCAAGGTCGCCTTCGAGGGCACGGTGCAGGAGGTCCGCGCCAGCGAAGATCCGCTGGTGTTCCAGTATGTCAATGAACGGCCGGACGGCCCGGTGCACTTCCACTACCCGGCAGTCACGATCGAGCAGGATTTCGGTATCGCCATCCAGCCCGCGCCATGATCAAACTGTTTCAATTCGAGCCAGCCTTCGGCTTGCCCAATGCGAGCCCGTTCTGCATGAAGCTCGAAACCTATCTGCGCATGGCCGGCCTGCCGTTCGAGATTCCGACGCCCACGCTGCGCCATCTGCAGAACGCGCCCAAGGGCAAGATGCCCTACGTCGAAGACCAGGGCAGAATCGTCGCCGACAGCACGTTCATCATCGACTACCTGAAGACGACCTACGGCGACCCGCTTGATGGCTGGCTCGACGCCAGTCAGAAGGCGGTGGCGCTGGCGTTCCAGCGCCTGATCGAAGAGAACCTGTACTGGGCCGTGGTCTACACGCGCTGGGTCGAGCCGCAGGGCTGGGAACTGACCCGCGCCGGCTTCTTCAGCAAGCTGTCGCCGCCGTTGAAATGGGTGCTGCCGACGCTGGCCCGGCGCGGCATCATCCGCGAGCTGCACGGACAGGGAATGGGCCGGCACAGCCGCGAAGAGATCATGGCCATCGGCCGGCGCGACATCACCGCGCTGGCTGACTTTCTTTCAGACAAGCCCTGCTTCATGGGCGAGCAGCCGAGCGCGCTCGATGCCAGCGCCTATGCCTTCCTGGCCAACCTGCTCTGGGTGCCGGTCGAGTCCGAATTGAAGCGGCATGCGATGCAGTATCCGCAACTCGACGCCTATTGCCAGCGCATGCGCAGCCGCTACTACGCGTGAGCGCGCCGCGCGCAGCGCATCGGGTTCGAGTGCCATCAGGTCGCGGTCATCGGCCAGCACCTGGCCCGTAACCGGACGATTGAGCAGGTTGATGGTGCGCACCAGCGAACTCTTGCCCGCGCCGCTGCGGCCGATGACCCCGGAGATCTCGCCGCGCGACACGTTTAGGTCGATGCCACGCAGCGCCTCGACCGGGCCGCTCGGGCCCTGATAGGTTTGGAAAATGTTGTGCAGGTGAATCAAAACATGCCTTGAAAGATGGCGAAAAAGCGGGTTTGGTAGTCGGCTGCGCGCATCAGTTCCGTCGGGTGGGGTGCGGTGTATCTCTGCACCCGAAATTCGTGCGTGTGACGCGTGCGCTGCAGACCCCAGGCTCGCGCCGTGACGTTCAATACGCGTGCCAACTCACGCTGAATGGCGGGCGACCGGTCTATCGGGCTGATCATGGTTTTCCTCCCGGATGAATGCGCGTGCGACAGCAAGGCTTACTTCTTCAGGTAGATCTGGTCGAAGCTGCCGCCGTCGGCAAAGTGCTCCTTGTCGGCCTTGGTCCAGCCGCCGAAGGCCTGCTCGATCGTGAACAGGTTGAGCTTGGGCAGTTGCTTGACGTACTTGGCCTGGAACTTTTCCGATATCGGGCGGTAGAAGTTCTTGCCCGCGATGTCCTGGCCTTCGTCGCTGTACAGGTATTCCAGGTAGGCGGTGGCGACAGCGCGCGTGCCCTTGCGGTCCACGTTCTTGTCGACCACGCTTACCGGCGGCTCGGCCAGGATGCTGATCGAGGGATAGACGATGTCGACCTTGCTGCCGAATTCCTTTTCCAGCAGGTGCGCCTCGTTCTCCCAGGAGATGAAGACATCGCCCTGGCTGCGCTGGGCAAACGTGATCGAGGAGCCGCGCGCGCCGGTGTCGAGCACCGGCACGTTCTTGTACAGGGCTTGCACGAAGTCCTTCGCCTTGGCCTCGCTGCCGAACTTGCGCTTCGCGAATTCCCAGGCTGCGAGGTAGTTCCAGCGCGCGCCGCCCGAGGTCTTTGGGTTTGGTGTGATGACGCTCACGCCGGGCTTGATCAGATCGTCCCAGTCCTTGATGCCCTTCGGATTGCCCTGGCGCACCACCAGCACGATGGTCGAAGTGTAGGGCGCCGCGTTGTGCGGCAGGCGTTTCTGCCAGTCGGGCACGAGCCAGGCGCCGTTCTTGTTGAGCGCGTCCACATCGCCGGCCAGCGCCAGCGTCACGACGTCGGCGTCAAGACCATCGATGACCGAGCGCGCCTGCTTGCCGGAGCCGCCGTGCGACTGCTTGATGCTCACGTCCTGGCCCGTCTTGGCCTTCCAGTATTTGCTGAAAGCGGCGTTGAACTCGACGTAGAGTTCGCGCGTCGGGTCGTACGACACATTGAGCAGCGTGACGGCCGGCTGCGCTGCCGCGCCCACGGCGATGCCGGCCAGCAAGGTGCTGGCGGCGAGGTTGAAGACGGTTCGGCGTTTGATCATGTTCGGCTCGGAGAATCCACTGCGAAATTGCAATGGGGTGGATTCTGGGAGCGAACGGTTGAAACTGGAACTACCGAGTTTTCACTTCTTAATTACGAACACATCTATAGCGCTCGGTTGGCTTGTGACCACGGCAGTTGACTTCGACGGCAGTTCGCGCTTCGCCTGGGGCTATGCTTGGACCATGCACACCATCAGACCCGTTCACTTTTCTCCAGTCCCTGGCACAGCGCCCGTTGTTCAATCCGATCTCGACCCCATCGTGGGCGGTCGGGTTGAATTGCAGTTGCTCACCACGCTCAAGTGCAACCTAAAGTGCAGCTACTGTTCGCTGGGCGTGGGCGAGGTGTTGGGCTCGCAGGTGCACGTTGAGTACGACATCGAGCAGCTCAGCGCCTTCGTCGACAAGCATCTGCAGGGCAAGGAGGTCTACGTCACCTTCTACGGCGGCGAGCCCACGCTCAACAAGACCCTGATGATGGACGTGATGCACCGCTTTGCGCGCTTTCGTTTCCAGCTGCAGACCAATGCCACGCTGATCGATGATCTGGAACCCTGGGTGCTGGGTCGGCTCTCCAATGTTCTGGCGTCCATCGACGGCGGCGAGGCCATCACCGACGGCTACCGGGGACGCGGCATCTACCGCCAGGTCATCAAGAACCTCAAGGCGGTGCGTGAACAGATCGGCGGCTCGGTCACGGCGCGCGTCACCTGGAGCAACCCCGATACGTCGTTTGAGGAACTCGACAAGCTGGTGAGCGAGGATTCGCCCTTCGACTACCTGTACTGGCAGTTCGTGGCCGATGAAATGTATGCCGGCGACTCCATGGCCAAGCGTCGGGCCGTGCTGGTGCAGTTGATCGACAAGTTCTTCTCCCGCACCGATGTGCTCTACCCGCTCATTCCGCTCATGGGCATGGTGCGCAACAAGCTATTCCCCACGCGCGCGCAGGAACTGTACGCGGGCCGCGCTCAATGCCGCGTCTCCAGCCATCTGCTCAACGTCATGCCCAGCGGCGAAATCTTTCCCTGTCCCGACATGCTGTACGACCCCGTCATGAAGATGGGCGATATCAAGGCCAACTGGTTGAAGAAGAGCCCGCTGCAACAGAACGCGGCCATGCCGTGCGCGGCTTGCGAGGCCTATGCCTGGTGCCGCGGCAATTGCATGAAGAACATGCATGTCGGCTACGTCCTGCAGGATGCGCGCTACCGCGTCAATGTGGTCGAGCCGATTTGCGAACTGATCCGCTTCATGGGCCGCGAGATTGACAAGCACCAGCCCCAAGCCTGGTTCGAGCAGGCCACACTGCCGGTGCGCCGACAGGTCATGGAATGCGAAGTCTATGAGTACGTCGAGATCATGCCTTGAGGCATGCCGGTGGGTGAGCGCCAGCCTGATTGCGCGCGCCGTTACAGCATCAGTGAAGTCTGCTGCGGCCTTCCGTTCAGGTGCAACTCGCTGGTCGCTGCGGGCGTCTGCGCCAGCAGCTTGCCGCGCTTGAACACCTGCAGCCGCGTGGCGCGCAGGCGGATCGCTTCGATCGGATCGCGCGCCTGCAGCAGCACGAAGTCGGCAAAGCACCCGGCTTGCAGCCCGTAGCCTTGCAGCCCCAGGATGCGCGCCGGGCTCACGGTGACAGCATCAAAACACTGGCGCATCGCGCTCTGGCTCGTCATCTGCGCCACGTGCAGGCCCATGTGCGCGACTTCGAGCATGTCGGCGCTGCCCAGGCTGTACCAGGGGTCCATCACGCAGTCATGGCCGAAGGCGACGTTGATTCCCGCCGCCAGCAACTCGGGCACACGCGTCATGCCGCGGCGCTTCGGGTACGTGTCATGCCGGCCTTGCAGCGTGATGTTGATGAGCGGATTGGCCACCACCTGCAGTTGCGCCTCTGCCATGAGCGGCAGCAGCTTGCTCACGTAGTAGTTGTCCATGCTGTGCATGGAAGTCAGGTGCGAGCCGGTGACGCGCCCCGGCAGGCCCAGGCGCTGCGTCTCGAAGGCCAGCGTTTCGACGTGACGCGACAGCGGGTCGTCCGATTCGTCGCAGTGCATGTCGACCATCAGGCCGCGCTCGGCGGCGAGTTCGCACAGCAGCTTGACGCTCTGCGCGCCCTGCGCAGAGGTGCGCTCGAAGTGCGGAATGCCGCCGACCACATCGACGCCGAGATCGAGCGCGCGCTTGAGCTTGTCAATGCCCCGCGCAACGCGCAGCACGCCGTCCTGCGGGAAGGCCACCAGCTGCAAGTCGATGTAGGGCGCAACGCGCTTCTTCACTTCGAGCAGAGCTTCAACCGCCAGCAGCCGCGGGTCGCACACGTCCACATGCGAGCGAATCGCGAGCAGGCCCTTGGCCACGGCCCAGTCGCAGTAGGCCAGCGCGCGCGCCATCAGCGCCTCTTGCGTCAGCAGTGGTTTGAGCTCGCCCCACAGCGCAATGCCTTCGAGCAGCGTGCCGGACTCGTTCACACGCGGCAGGCCGTAGCTCAGCGTGGCGTCCATGTGAAAGTGCGCATCGACAAAGGGCGGGCTCAGCAGCAGGCCCTGCGCGTCGATGACCTGCTGCGCGGGGGCGTCCAGGCCGGCAGCGACCTCGACGATGCGCTCACCGCGCACGGCGACCGACATGCCTGTCCGGCCATCGGGCAGGCATGCGTTGCGCAGCAGCAGATCGAGCATTCGTCTCTCGCCTGGCGCAACGGACCCTTAGGCGCTCTTGCGATTCAACAAGGCGTGCAGCAGGATGGCGCCGAATGTGGCGGTACCGATGCCGCCGAGCGCAAAATCACCGAACTTGAGCGTGAAGTCGCCCGTGCCCAGCACCAGCGTGATGGCGGCCACCAGCAGGTTCTTGTTCTGCGAAAAGTCCACCTTGTTCTCCACCCAGATGCGCGCGCCGGCGATCGCAATCAGGCCGAACACCACGATGCTGACGCCGCCCATCACCGGCAGCGGCACGGCCTGGATGACCGCGCCGAACTTGGGGCTGAAACCGAGCACGATGGCCAGCAGGCCGGCCACCAGGAACATTGCCGTGGAGTAGATCTTGGTGGCTGCCATCACGCCGATGTTCTCGGCGTAGGTGGTGACACCGGTGCCGCCGGCACTCGCGCTGACCATGGTGGCGATGCCATCGCCGATGAAGGCACGGCCCATGTAGGCGTCCAGATTCCTGCCGGTCATGGCCGTGACGGCCTTGATGTGGCCCAGGTTCTCGGCGACCAGGATGATCGCCACCGGTGCGATCATCAGCATGGCCTTGGCGTCGAACACGGGAGCGGCAAAGCCGGGCATGCCGATCCAGGCAGCGTTCAGAACGCCGGACAGATCGAGTGCCTTGCCCAGGCCCATGCCGTTGGTCAATACCGCGTAGACCAGTGTGGCCACGATCAGGCCGACCAGGATGAGCAGGCGCTGCACCATGCCGCGCGTGAACACGGCGACCATCGCCACGCAGACAAAGGTGACGGCCTGCATCCAGCTGTCGAAGTTGCTGGCGGCCATGTTCTTGATCGGCACGCTGGCCAGGTTCAGGCCGATAACGGCCACCACCGCGCCGGTGACCACCGGGGGCATCAGCTTCTCGATCCAGCCGGTGCCGGCGATCTGCACCAGCGCACCGACCACGGTGTAGGCCGCGCCGCAGGCGATGATGCCGCCCAGCGCCACGCCGATGTTCGGGTTGAGCCCCTTGCCGGCATAGCCGGTGGCGGCGATCACCACGCCGATGAACGCAAAACTGGATCCCAGGTAGCTCGGCACGCGCCCACCGGTGATGAAAAAGAAGATCAGGGTGCCGATGCCGCTCATCAGGATGGCCAGATTCGGATCAAACCCCATCAGGATGGGCGCCAGCACGGTGGCGCCGAACATGGCGATCACGTGCTGCATGCCCATCACGGCCGTTTGCGGCCAGGGTAATCGCTCATCGGGGGCAATGACGCCGCCCTGCTGCAGGATGCTGGCGCTTTTTTCGGTCCAGTTAAATAGGGGCATGGTGTTTTCCAGTTCAAAAAGAGAGTGGATGCGAGGCGACCAGCCCGGCCACAACATCCGGCGCAGGTCAGCGTGATCTTAACGTCGTCAACCGGCAAGCCGGGAACCGTTTTTGTGCCGGTCGCGCCGGAGCCGTTTGCCATGCGGGTGCACGCTCCGCTACCATTGGGCACCGGCTGCCTGCGCAGTGCAGTCCCGTTTCAAATTTTCGTCTGGAGATGCCATGAGCGCTGTCCCACGTCCCGCCACCACCGACTTTGAAGCCCTGGATGCCTGCCACCAGCAGATTCTTGAACACCTGGGCTTGCTGGCGGCGCTGGCCGTGCAGGTCGAGACGGCGGGGGTGGACGCGCTGGCGCAGCAGCGGGCCGCCGTCATCGAAGCATTCTTTTCGGGCAGTTCGCGCCAGCATCATCTGGATGAAGAGAAACAGGTGTTCGCGCCTTTGCTCATCCGGGGTGATGCGGAGTTGGCGGCGCTGGTGCGCATGCTGCAGCAGGACCACGGCTGGATCGAGGAAAACTGGCTGGAGCTCGCGCCGCAACTGCGCGCCATCGCCCTGGGCAACACCTGGATCGAGAGTGCCGAATTCCAGCATAACGTGGAAGTGTTCCATGACCTGTGCCGCGGCCATATCGAACTCGAAGAAAAAATGATCTATCCGGAGGCCCGCACCATGCTGGCCCGCAGCGGCGCCCGCATGCCGCCTTGACCGTGAGCACAATGCGTTACAAAAAACGCATGTGCTCGCTGCCGCACGGGTTGCCCGGAACCCTACACTGGGATCGACTTTTCCATCAACCAATTCATGCAGGAAGTGATGCGCATGCACCGGTCTCGCGCCAGCTCCGCCCTACTCGCCACCGTGCTTGCGACGCTGACTGTCGCCGGCTGCAGCGTGTTGCGCCCGGACGCCGATCTCGCCGCGTTCAGCACACAGTTGACCGGCTTGAACGAGGTGCCACCCGTCGCCACGGCAGCGAGTGGCCGCCTGTATGCGGTGCTGAACAAGGAGACCCGTTTGCTGCGCTGGAAACTTGCGTTTTCAGGCCTGAGCGGACCGGCCACGGCCGGCGATTTTCACGGCCCGGCCCGCATTGGTGCCAACGCCAGCGTCGTCCTTGCCTTCAAGGGACCGGTCAAGAGCCCCCTGGAGGGCCAAGCCACATTGACCCCGGCACAGGCCGCAGACCTGCTGGCAGGGAAATGGTATGCCAACATCCACACCGCAGTCCACAGCACTGGCGAGATCCGGGGGCAGCTGATTCTGCGGGAGTAAGGTTCATGCACCGCGCACGCGGGTAACATTGGGTACCCATTGACATTCACAAGGCTCCGGGGCGTGATCGTCAATTTCCAACTGTTCTTGCGGGGGATCATGATGCGCTGCATCCGATGGTTTGTTTCCATGTTGCTGCTGCTGCCCGCACTCGCCTTCACGGCGAGCGCGCCAATTGTCCCTTTTCGTATCGGCGTGGCACCGCATTCGAGCGCGCGCGTCATCATCGAGATGTACCAGCCCTTGCGCCTGTACCTGGAGCAGGTTCTGCAGCGGCCGGTCGAAATTGTCACGGCGCCGGATTTCACCGAATTTGCCCGTCGCGCCATGGCGCAGAACTACGACCTTGCGATCACCACCGGGCATCAGGCGCGCTTGCTGCAGACCGATGCCCGCTACCTGCCGCTGCTGACCTACCAGGCCGATTTCAAGGCGGTCGCGCTGGTCGCGGCCGACAGCCGCTACCGCGAGCCGAAGGACTTGGCGGGCAGCACGGTGATCGGCCTGTCGGCCTCCTCGCTCGTGACTTTGTGGGGCCAGCACTGGCTGCTGCGCAACTCGGTTGTCAACGCCACCATGCGCTATGTCAGTGCCTCCGACAGCGTCGGCCAGTTGCTGCTCAAGGGTGAGGGCAGTGCCGGCTTCATGTCGCTGGCGAACTTCCAGAATCTGCCGCTCGCCGTGCGCCAACAAGTGCGCCTGCTCGCCGAGAGCCTGCCGATGGCCGGGCGCGTCTACCTGCTCAACGTCCGCCACGCCCGCGATCAGGATCGAATTCTTGCCGCCCTGTGGACCTTTGCCGAAACGCCGGAAGGCAAACAGTATTTCGCGCGCTACCAGCTCGGTGGCTATCGGGCGCTCGAGGCGCGTGAGTTGATCGCCCTCGAACCCTACGCCAACGAAGTCCGCCTGGTGCTCAAGCAAGGCAAATGATGCACTTCTGGCCCTGGCGTACCGTGCGCGGCAGGCTTGTGCTGGCGGCACTGCTGGTGGAATTTGTCATGCTGGCGATCCTGGTCGGCAACAGCCTGCGCCTGCTGCACGACGCCATGGGCGATCAGGCGCGCGAGCAGGCCGAGCAGATTGCGCCGGTGCTCTCGGCCGCGCTGGTGGCACCGCTGGCGCAGTATGACTACGCCACGGTGCAGGCGGTGCTTGATGAGAGCCACGCGATCCGTGGCATCGATTACCTCGCGGTGACCGATGCCAGCGGCGTGATCGTTGCCACCAGCGGCTGGCCGATCAACACGCCCTTGCCGGCGATCGATGCGTCCTTCACCCTCGATGACGACGACGACCCGCCGCGCTATGACCTCGAATTGCCGATCAAGCTCGCGGGCCAGTCGCTGGGCAAGCTGCAGTTCGGTCTCGACCTCAAGCGCATCCTGGTCGCGCGCAAGAATCTGCTGACCCAGGGCATGTTCATTGCCAGCGGCGAATTGCTGCTTTCGGCGGGCTTGCTGACCTTGCTCGGCCTCCTGATCACGCGCCAGCTCTCGCTGCTGACCGCGGCCAGCCTCAAGGTGGCGCAGGGGCAGCTGACCCCGGCGCCGGTGCCCGAGGGCAAGGACGATGTCGGTCGTCTGGGTGCTGCCTTCAACGTCATGTCGCGCGCCATTGCCGAGCGCGTCGACCAGCTCATGCGTGCCAACGAGGAGACGGCGCGCATCGCCGCAGCCTTGCAGGAAAAGCACGCCCAGCTGGAGGATAGCCATGAGGTGCTGCGCGTCGAAAACCAGATGCGCGTTGACGCGCAGCACGAGCTGGAATCAGCCCTAGGGCGCATCCGTGAACACACGGAGCAGCTCAACGCGATCTTCGATCTCAGCCCCGACGGGTTCATCTCGTTCGATGCGCAACGACGCGTCAAGTACGCCAGCCCCGCCTTCTTCCGCATGACGGGCATCGAGCCCGCCGACATCATCGGCGTGGACGAGGCGGCCTTTTCCGAACGATTGGCGCGCGCCTGCCTTGATCCGGCGCGCTTCCCCGGTATTGAAGCGCTGCAGACCGGTGGCCGGCGCCAGCTCATCGAACTCGCCGGACCGGCCAAGCACGTGCTCGAAATTGGGCTGCGCCAGTCCAGCGCCGAGACCGTTTCGCAAATTCTCTATTTCCGCGATGTCACGCAGGAAACCGAAATCGATCGAATGAAGAGCGAGTTCCTGTCGCATGCGGCCCATGAGTTGCGCACGCCGATGGCCAGCATCTACGGCTATTCCGAACTGATGATGGCCCAGGAGTTTCCCGATGCGGAGCGCAAGGAGTTTCTTGCCATCATCCACCGGCAGTCCGAGACCATGATCGCCATCATCAACGAGTTGCTTGATCTGGTCCGCATCGACGACCGGCGCGGCAAGGAGTTTCACTTTGCCAGCGTCGATGCGGTTGCGCTGGTGCGTGAGCTTGCCGCTGATTTTGGGGTGCCGGCTGGCCAGCAGGCAGCTGCAATCGACGTGCCGGCGCAACCGTGCCGGGTGCGCGCCGACCGAAACAAGCTGATGCAGGCGATGCGCAATGTCCTATCCAATGCCTACAAGTATTCGCCAGACGGCGGCGCGGTGGTGATCAGTCTGATCGGCTGCGACCGCGTGGCCACGCCGAGCCAGCCAGCACGCGTGGGCATCCGCGTGATCGACCACGGTATTGGCATGACGCCGCAACAAACGGCCCGGGTATGCGAACGCTTCTACCGCGCCGACACCTCGGGCAACATACCAGGCACCGGCCTGGGCATGAGCATCGTCAAGGAGATCATCGACCTGCACGGCGGCGAATTGCAGATCGAAAGCCAGTTCGACGCCGGCACCACGGTGACCCTGTGGCTGCCGGCCGCGAGCGCGTCGGACCGAGTCTAGTTCTGCTTGTCGTAGCTGCGGCGCAGTTCGCGCTTGAGCAGTTTCCCGCTCGGATTCTTCGGCAGGGAGTCGGTGAAGACCACACGCTTGGGGCTCTTGAAGCTGGCCATGTGCGTGTTGCAGTGGGCCATGACCTCGGCCTCGGTCAGTGACTGGCCGTCCTTGAGCACGATCACGGCCGTGACGGCCTCGACCCAGCGCGGATCGGCCAGGCCGATGACGGCCACCTCGCTGACCTGCGGCATGCGGTAAATCATTTCCTCGACCTCGCGGCTGGCGACGTTTTCGCCGCCCGACTTGATCATGTCCTTCATGCGGTCGACCACGCTGATGAAACCCTCCTCGTCGATGATGCCCAGGTCGCCGCTGTGAAACCAGTCGCCCGTGAACGCAGCGTGACTGCGCTCGTCGTCGCGGAAGTAGCCCAGCATCAGGTGCGGCGAGCGGTGCACGATCTCGCCGACTTCGCCGACGCGCACGTCCTGCATCTGGTCGTCCACCACCCGTGTCTCGACATTGAGCACGGCGCGCCCGCAGGAACCGGGCTTGCGCAACTGGTCGTCCGGGCCGAGCATCGTCGCCAGCGGCGCGATCTCGGTCTGGCCGTAGAGGTTCCACAGGCGCACTTTGGGCAGGCGTGCCGCGAGTTCGCGCAGCACCTCCACCGGCATGATAGATGCGCCGTAGTAGCCCTTGACCAGACTGGCCAGTCGCTCGACGTTGAAGGCCGGTGAGCGCAGCAGCGCGATCCAGACCGTGGGAGGCGCAAAGAAACTCGTCACCTTGAACTTCTCGATCAAGGCCAGCAGGTTGTCGGGAACGGGTTTGGACGTGATGACGTTGCTGCTGCCGATGTAGATCGCCGGGCCGAAGAACACATCGAGCTGCGCGCAGTGGTACAGCGGCAGCGCGTGCAGCGTCAGGTCCTGCGACGTGATCTCGGCATCGACCAGGCAGCTCACGTATTGCGAGAGCACGGCGTCGTGCGTCAGCATCACGCCTTTCGGGCTCGACTCTGTACCGCTGGTGTAGACGATCTGCAGCAGATCGGTGCTGGTCAGTGTGATCTCCGGCAGCGCTGCGGTGCAGGCAGCCAGGGTGTCGAAGCTGTGCATGCCGACCGCGGCGCTGCTCGAGTCTTCTGATGGCAGCCAGACGAACTCGCGCACTTCGGTCTGCAGCGCGGCGGCAGCGCGCGCCAGTTCGGCCAGGCCGCTGTCGGTGGCTAGTGTGCGCGCGCCGGCGTGGCGCAGGATGTAGGCAACCTCTTCGGCCTTGAGCATGAAGTTGATCGGCACCAGCACGGCACCAAGTCGCGCCAGCGCAAAACGCAGGGCGGCAAAGCCGTGCGAATTGCGCGCCAGCACGGCGACGCGCTCGCCCTGCTGCACGCCGATCTTCGCCAAGCCGGCTGCCAGCCGCGTCACCAACGCGTCGAATTCGGCGTACGTCCATTGCGTCTCGCCACAGATGATGGCGGTTTTGGCAGGTACGCGCAGCGCTGTGCGGCGCAGGACATCACCCAGGGTCTGGCGGCGGATCATCGGGTTCATGGTTTCCTCGTTTCAAAAAATTCAATGCAGGTCGCGATCGGGTCGCAGCAGGGCAAACGCCAGCAGCGCTGCCAGGGCCAGGCCGGCCGCCAGCAGAAACGCGCTGGCTGGCTGCAGCAGCCACAGGGCGCCGGCGATCAGCGATGCTGGCAGGTAGATCAGACCCGTCAGAAAATTGTAGACGCCGATCGCCGAGGCGCGCCGCTCCAGTTCTAGGTCGGCGATGAAGGCCTTGCTCTGCGCCTCGTCGATCGCGTAGAAGATGCCGAAAACGACGAACAGCGCGATAACCTGCGGCTGCGTGCTCGCAAAGGCGAAGCCCAGGCACATCAGCAGGTAGACCGCGTAGCCGAGCATGATCATGCGCGCGCGGCCGACATGGTCGCCGAGCTTGCCGATCAGCGGCGAAGCGACGACAAACGCGATGTTGAACAAGGCATAGAGCAAGACGATGTGCTCGACCGAAAAGCCGACGCTGTGGGCGCGCAGCAGCAGGAAACTGAAGCTGAAATAGGCCAGCGAGAAAATGGCCGATGACACTAGGTAGCGCTTGAAGCCGGGGCTCAGCGTCTTCCAGGTCGCAACCATGTTCTCGCGTTCGTGCGCCGTGCCGGGTCGGTCCGTGACGCGGCTGAGAACCAGCACGCTGAGCAGCGCTGGAATCAGCGCGACCCAGAACAGCACCCGGTAGGTCGATGCGCCGCCACCAAGCCAGGATAGCAGGCCGTAGGCGATCAGCGGGCCGAACACGGCGCCGGCCTTGTCGAGCGCCTTGTGCACGCCAAACGCGTAGCCGCGGCTGCTCTTGTCGGCCAGGCCGGAAAGCCAGGCGTCGCGCGGCGGACCGCGAAAGCTCTTGCCCAGGCGCTCGATGACGCGAAAGACGGCCAGGCCGGTGACCGAACTGCTGACCAGCAGAATGACCTTTGCAAGGGTCGAGAAACCGTAACCGGCGATGGCGAAGCCCTTGCGCTTGCCGCTGCGGTCCGACAGCCAGCCCGAGAAGAAATTGAGCGAGGAAGCCGACAAATCGGCCAGGCCCTCGACCAGACCGAGAAAAGCGGCCGAGGCGCCGGCAATCGTCGTCATGAAGATCGCGAAGACCGAGAAAATCATCTCGGAACTCAGGTCGGTCAGAAAGCTCACGAGGCCGAGCTTGAACACATCCGGATGGACGCCGAACTTCAGTTTTGTCTTGTCCTCAGAAGCCATCACTCCCTTTCCCGCCAAATCTGACGCGAGCGCGAAACTGCCGCCCATGGTACAAGCTCGCCATGGACACCATGGACCCAAACGTGACACCGCTGGCGCCAACACTGGGCGAGGCTTTCTGGTACTGGCTGCGCCTGGGTTTCATCAGCTTTGGCGGCCCGGCCGGGCAGATTGCCATCATGCACCAGGACCTGGTCGAGCGGCGGCGCTGGATCTCGGAAAACCGTTTCCTGCACGCCCTGAACTACTGCATGCTGCTGCCCGGGCCGGAGGCGCAGCAACTGGCGATCTACATCGGCTGGCTGATGCACCGCACACGCGGCGCGCTCGTCGCCGGCGGCCTGTTCGTGCTACCGTCCCTGTTTATCCTGGTTGGCCTGTCCTGGGTCTACCTGGCCTTTGGCGACGTTCCAGCCGTGGCCGGCCTGCTCTACGGCATCAAGCCCGCGGTGACCGCCATCGTCGTGTCGGCAGCGCATCGCATCGGCAGCCGGGCCCTGAAGAACAATGTGCTGTGGGGCATCGCCACAGCGGCCTTCATCGCCATCTATGCGCTGCAATTGCCGTTCCCTCTGATTGTGCTGGCCGCAGGCGTGGCCGGGTACTTCGGCGGCCGGGTTGCGCCGGAGAAATTCGCCATCGGCGGCGCGCATGGCACGACGGCCAAGCGTTACGGCGCGGCCCTGATCGACGATACGACACCGACACCCGCGCACGCCGTTTTCAGCTGGTCCCGCTTGTTGCGCGTTGTGCTGGTGTCGCTCGGGCTCTGGTTGGTCGGTATCGGCGGCCTGGTCTGGGCCTTTGGCTGGGCGGGTGTGCTGACGCAAATGGCCTGGTTCTTCACCAAGGCGGCGCTACTGACGTTCGGCGGCGCCTATGCCGTGCTGCCCTATGTCTACCAGGGGGCGGTCGAGCATTTCCACTGGCTCAGCGCAGCGCAGATGATCGACGGTTTGGCGCTGGGCGAGACGACGCCGGGGCCGCTCATCATGGTGGTCGCCTTTGTCGGTTTTGTCGGCGGCTGGACGCAGGCGATTTTCGGCACGGCCTCGCTCCTGCTGTCCGGCGCCGTGGCGGCCACGGTCGTGACGTATTTCACCTTCCTGCCTTCGTTCTTCTTCATCCTGGCCGGCGCTCCGTTCATCGAGTCCACACATGGCAATCTCAAGTTCACCGCGCCGCTGACCGGCATCACGGCGGCAGTGGTCGGCGTCATCGCCAATCTGGCGCTGTTCTTCGTTTACCACGTGCTCTGGCCCAAAGGCCTGGCGGGTTCCTTCGAGTGGGCATCGCTGGCGATCGGGTTGGCCGCAAGCGTCGCCATCTTCCGCTTCAAGACCGGCGTGATTCCAGTCATCGCCGGCTGTGGCGCGCTCGGTCTACTCTGGCAGTTGATGCGCTGATTCAGCGCGCCAGATGCAGGATGCGCCAGCCCTGCGCTTGCGCGGCGGCCTGCAGGCGTGCATCGGGGTCGACCGCGACGGCGCGGTCCACCGCTTGCAGCAGGGGCAGGTCGTTGATGGAGTCGCTGTAAGCCGTGCTGTCGAAGTCATCGAAGCGATGTCCAAGCTCAGCCAGCCAGTCGTGCATCCTTGTCACTTTGCCTTCGCGCATGTTGAGCGTGCCGGTGGTGCGCCCAGTAAAGCGGCCGCCCTGCATCTGCGGCTCGGTTGCGATCAGGTGCGCGATGCCGAAGTGCCGGGCCGTCAGCTCGGTGATGAAGCGATTGGTGGCGGTGGTCATCACCACCAGATCACCGGCATCGAGGTGCTGGGCGACCAGATCGAGGGCGGCGCGTCCGATGCGCGGCACGATCACCGAGACCAGAAATTCCTGGCGCAGCGGCTCCCAGTCCTGCGCCGTGCGGCCGGCCAGCGTGCCGACATAAAAATTGGCGAATTCGGCCACATCCACGCTGCCCAGGCGGTAGCGCGTGTCCATGTCGGCGTTGCGTGCGGCGAAGCTGGCGCGATCCAGAACGCCCAGGGCGATCAGAAAATCGCACCACAGCACATCGCTGTCACCGTTGAGCAATGTGTGGTCGAGGTCGAACAGGGTCAGGTTTGCCAATGGGGCCGTGCTTTCATCGGGCCACTGAATTGTCATTGCGCGCACCGACCTGCCATCCAAGCTGCAGAAGGCATGGATGCCGGATCAAGTCCGGCATGACAGCCGAGGGCACGGGAGGACCGCTGAATTTGTCATTGCGGGCTTATATGGATGCCTCCCGGATAGCAAGAAGAATTTGTGTTGTTCTGTAAAAGAATCGGCTGCTTACTTATATCCGGCCTTGATTTCGTGGTCTGCCTGGTTGCCCAG
>Ga0073936_10002081_pt1 | contig 30094 bp, 21 predicted proteins | sample AliMusrvi5mmetaG_FD_87041 | JGI IMG/M metagenome (GOLD analysis project Ga0073936, IMG submission 87041) | Freshwater lake bacterial and archeal communities from Alinen Mustajarvi, Finland, to study Microbial Dark Matter (Phase II) - Alinen... | ecosystem: Environmental > Aquatic > Freshwater >...
GAATCCGAGTTACAAGTATCCCAACACGGGCGACTTCACGGTTCGTATGATCGTCAAAGACCATTTCGGTTGTATCGATACCATCGATTCTACTGTAAGGGTCAACATTACACCGGTAAGTTCGTTTACCGTTTCGAACGGCTACGACGGCAAACAGGGACAGATCAAACTGAACAACCTTTCCTCGGGAGCGGATACCTACAGTTGGGATTTTGGCAACGGTAAGAGTTCTACCGACAAAAACCCGGTTGCAACCTTCACCGAAGACGGTACCTATACCATCAAACTGATCTCTCTGAACCAGTACGATTGTTCCGATACCACTTTCTACGAGTACAAACTGCTGTTCAAGGGACTTTATGTTCCCAATGCATTTGCGCCCGGAAGCACCAATCTTGGCATCAGGTTATTCCAGCCTATAGGGGTCAATCTGAAAACCTTCCATGTTACCGTATTTGACATCTGGGGACATCTCATGTGGGAATCCAATAAACTCGATGACAAGGGCGTTCCGACCGAAGGCTGGGACGGCAGTTACCAGGGGACCCCGATGCCACAGGGCAACTACATGTGGAGGATCAGTGCAACCTTTGTGGATGACGCTCCTTGGAACGGTTCTGACAATGGAGTCGGAGGAACCGGCAATACGATGGGATCAGTGACATTAATCCGATAATCGCAAATAATTTTCTCAATGAAAAACCGATATATATTTCCGATCCTAGTGATATTGAGCCTGCTTGGAGTTGTTCCCGGTACATTTGGCCAGGACATGAACTACTCGCAATATTTCAGCACGCCCATATACTACAACCCGGCGTACACGGGGATCAACAGCGGATTGCGAGCCCGGTTTCTGTTTCGGGATCAATGGCCAAGTTTGCCGAGTCCTTTCAAGTCCTACTATTTTTCCGCCGACCTGGGAGACAGGAACCTTCCTGGTTCCGGCGGACTCGGGATCATGATCAACCAGGATACACCCGGTGCGGGTCTGATCAAGAACTTCGGGGCAGCCCTGACCATTGGTGTCAGGATTCCCCTGAATAGTTTTATGGTCACCCAGCTTGGGATCAAGGCAGGGATCATGCAGCGCACGGTGAACTGGGGCGACCTGGTTTTCGCCGACCAGCTCAGTGGTAAGTATGGTAATATCTATCAGACGTCTTTCATCCCTCCCGATGCCAACAAACGGATTGTTCCCGATTTTGGCGTGGGCGGTGTACTGCAGTTCCTCAGTCCGCAGGGTAACCTCAGCGGGAACGTTGGTTTCGGCGTTGATCACCTTTTCAAACCCGATGTCAGCTTCCTGTCGACAGGGACCTCGCAGTATCCCAGGAAATGGGTGGGACAATTTGATCTGATCGTCTCTACAGGTCCGGGCGGCAGTTCCTCCTCCTCCATGAGCCGCGGAGGAGATGACCCGTTGAAATTCAACATCGGCGGTATATACCAGAACCAGGCAAACCTGAACTCGTTGCAGGTCGGTCTGAACTTGCTGAAATACAATATTTATGTTGGCGGATGGTATAAATCGACCATGACCGGTGTTGTGAACAGTGCCGTTGCACTCGTTGCAGGTTATCGCTATTCTTTTTCGGAAGACATGAGCATTAAATTCATGTACAGCTACGATCTCCAGGTATCCGGGGCGCTCCAGGGCACCGGCGGTGCTCATGAGATCAGCCTGATCCTTGAATTCGATAAATTACAGATTTTCGGAGGCGGTGGAGGCGGCGGTTATTTGCCCGGCGGCGCTGGCCGCAGGGGCGGTGGCCCGATGGAATGTCCGTCATTCTACTAACATTAAAACAGAAGGCTGTACGAAAATCGCACAGCCTTCTTCATTTTACAGCGTTTAAGGATAAAGTTACATGTTGGCGATGATTTCTGTCCCGAATTCTGAACATTTCAGTTTTGTTGCACCTTCCATCAACCGTTCAAAATCGTAGGTCACCCTTTTGTTTTTGATGGCCCCTTCAAGGCCTTTTACGATCATGGCGGCGGCTTCCATCCATCCCATATACTCCAGCATCATCACCCCTGAAAGGATCACCGATCCTGGATTTACCTGGTCTTTCCCGGCATATTTGGGTGCCGTACCGTGGGTGGCCTCGAAAACTGCGTGGCCCGTGACATAATTGATGTTAGCTCCCGGGGCGATCCCGATTCCTCCCACAATGGCCGCCAGTGCATCCGAAATGTAATCACCGTTCAGGTTGAGGGTGGCAATGACCGAATATTCGGCAGGCCTTGTCAGGATCTGTTGCAGGAACGCATCCGCAATCACATCCTTCACAATGATTTTGCCTTGTGAAACAGCTGCCTTCTGAAGCGCATCCGCCGCAGTTTCTCCTTCGGAAGCCTTGATTTTGTCATAATTCATCCAGGTGAAAACCTTATCACCGAATTCCCGTTCTGCAAGCTCGTATCCCCATTGTTTAAACTGGCCTTCTGTGAATTTCATGATATTCCCCTTGTGGACCAGGGTGACAGAGAGCTTTTTGTGCTCAATGGCATAGAGCATTGCAGCTCGCACCAGCCTTTCCGTTCCCTCTTTGGAAACAGGCTTGATGCCAATGGAGGAAGATTCCGGGAAACGTATTTTTTTAACACCCATTTCGTCGATCAGGAAACGAATCACCTTGTTTACTTCAGGCGTACCCTGCATCCATTCAATACCGGCGTATATATCCTCTGAATTTTCCCTGAAAATAACCATGTCTGTTGTCTCCGGGTGTTTGACAGGAGAGGGAACTCCCTTGAAGTACCTTACCGGCCTTATACAGGTATAAAGATCGAGAATCTGCCGCAATGCGACGTTGAGTGAACGGATGCCCCCGCCTACAGGCGTGGTGAGCGGACCCTTGATGGCAACCAGGTATTCCCTGATAACATCCAGCGTTTCCTGTGGCAGCCATTCCCCGGTACGAGTGAAAGCCTTTTCCCCTGCCAGCACCTCCTTCCATGCAATCTTCCTTTTTCCCTGGTATGCTTTTTCAACAGCCGCATCGATCACGCGGACACTGGCATTCCAGATGTCGGGACCGGTCCCGTCGCCTTCAATAAAAGGGATGACAGGGATATCGGGAACCGTGATCCTGCCATTTACCAGGGTTATCTTTTCTCCATTCATAAGTTCAAAGTTAAGTTCAGGTTTGATTTTGCGAAATTACGATTATTTTAACTTTTTGATCAGGGCACCCCATTTCTTGTCTACCTCGAAGAAATGTTTCAGGTAATAGTTGCCGAAAAGGAAGTGGGCCTTGACAACCTCCACTCCGCGCGCGGCCATGCTTGCGAAGAATTTTTCAATCATGCCCGAAGCGATGCCCTTCGCCTGAAGCGACGAAGTGACCACGATTCCATCGAGCAGGATGTTATGATCTTCAATATAACGGAAGGTGATACCCCCGACAATCTTTCCCTGTTCGTCGGTCAGCACATACTGGTGATCGTGATCGGAGATCTCCTTTGGATAGTTTTCCCGGAAGAACAACTGGTATAATTGCCCGGTCTCGCGGGCTTCCACCGGCTCGCGGAGGGTATAGCGCCTGCCAGATTTATCATGGAAGGTGAATTTCACCACAAGATGTTCCTTCCTGCTGTCGCCGATCTTCATGAAATCGATGCCCTGTTCCCCCTGTAACCTTGGGAATACCATCCTGCTGAAAATATTCCTGTCTTCCCCGTCATGCAATGCCGACTGCAGATCGGATAATTCGATCAGCTGTATGGCCAGCCCTTGCGGGTTCTCCTCCATCCTTGCCAGCAAACGGTCAAAGACAGCCCGAACTTCCTCCCCTGCATCGGAAAAATAGGTATGACGGTAAAAAAAGTAGCGCGCCAGTTCCGCATACTGCTGGATCTTGAACAGTTCCATTAGTTCGATGATGGTTTGCTCCTTGCCTGCCGGGGTTGTAAGCGGGTTGATCTTGTACCAGTCCTGGTACTGGTCAACAGCACTGTAAAGCGATACCGGCAGATAGTACTTTTTGAAGGTCGTTTCAAGATACCGTTCAAGGTGCCTCTGCAGGTCTGATGAATCAAAACAGGTGATCGGCTTCCCTTGCAGGTCATGCATCAGCTGTGCGAGGAATGATGCAGCAGCTTCTTTCCCGAGCGCCTCGATGCAGGCATCGAATATCCAGCTGATGTCAAGTTCCTTCCGGCACATCGGATAGATTGAGGATATCTTGCTGTAATAGTCCTCAAGCATGGGTTTTATCAATGAAAGGGTATCTTTGTAAGGGGACCAGCCAGCAAGGGAAAGCACCACGGCGCTCGCCCGGAAATCCATCTCGGGAATTGCCACGTTTGCAGGCGAAATAGCTCCGGGGACGATCTGGTTGCCACTGTGATGCCATGCTTTGAAGATCACCGCAAACGACCTGATGAACAGTTTCTTCCATGCGTTGCGCCTGATGAAACCCGACGAACGGTGAATTTCCGACAACTCGCGGATCTTGTCCCATGCCGAAAGCCCGCCGATATATTGTGTGGTTAGCACTCCAAGGCCGGGACGGCTGCTGCCAAGGACCGGGGCAACTGCCGGACCGTCGGGAAAACCTGCCAGGGATGCAAGCCAGTAAAAAGTGTCGGGATTTGGTTTGAATTTTGGATTTTCACTCATCACCATATGCAGGTCGTAATGCTTGCCCGAATTGGTGTTGATGGATAACCGGTAGTGCTTGAACTCTTTGAAGGCCAGGAGCCTCAGGATCCAGATGCCCTTGTCGGGAACCTCCTCGAGTTTGAAGTCAGGCTCGCTGAAGGTCAGGATGATACTCTCCTTTAAAAATGTAGTGGTATGGAAAATGTTTGTAATGCGTTGTTTTTCAGTATCCGAAATGCCATGTTCAAAAACCAGTTTTGATTTCCAGACAGTAGGCGGGTAGCGTTCTGATTTACCTTCGATCTCCTTTTCAAAAATTGCAGCCAGCTGATAGAAATATTCCCCGGCTTTTTTCGATAGGTGGGGATCCTGCCTGTGAAGGATCCATCTTGATAATTCGGCGCGAACCGGCACGTAATAGTCCAGGTGCAGTACGGCGAAATTGAAGAGCATCCCAAGTACATCTTCGAAAGCTTTCCGTTGCTTTTTTGGAGCAGGCCATTTCAGGTGGGTCCGGTACCAGTATAACCGTTGTTTCAAAGCATCCAGCCGGTGTTTCCCGAAATTGCCCGAAGCGATTTCGCGAATCGACTTCTCATTGAGAAACGTAAGTCCCGATTCGATAAAGGTTGGCATGAACTGGATGTCCTCCGGCCTGGGTGCTTTGAGCAGGATCAGCCGGTATGCAAGGCACCTGATCTCTTCCTCAGGATGGTAAGCCAGTGCCTCCAGCCGGTGCCTGATGGCAATGGCCAGTCTTGGTTCGGCAGCAACCAGGATCCTGCCAAGTTCATCAGCAGCCTTGTAAGCTTCGTCAAATCCACGGAAGTACGTGGTAAACAGGAGATTGTTAGCCTGGATCAGTTGCTGGTCGCGCACGGTCTTAATAACCGGGAAGGACTTCTCCTCCATGGGTTTAAACCCGGAAATGTAAATATTGGGAGAAACGGGCCCCATGGAAAGGTCCCACCCCTCCCTGACCGGACAAAAAGCAACCAGGGATGGGTTCCCGATCCAGATCTTAGGCTGGCGCGTCAGCAATCCAAGGTCGATCTGGGTTGACGCAACCTGGTACTTCAGGTGTCCAACCTGGTACAAACTGCCTTTCAGCTTCTTCAGGGCCAGCGTATAACCATTGCGGCGGTTAACCAATCGCTTGTGTTCATAAATGATGTCGGATTCCAGTATCCCGAGATCCCGGAAAAACCACTTTGGGATCAGGATGGTAAATTCGCCGGCATTGATGACAACGCTGTTGCTTTGGTATAGTGTTTCGATGGCCTCCCTGAAATTCGTGTCAATGGCTTTCCTGTTGTATGAATCCTTTGGAGTCAGCTCTCCTTTTTCATGGCTGAAATCGCGGTCGAGGAGCGTGAAATTAATCACCCGTTCGTAGGGTGCCACATCGGTATTGGCGGCCATCACGATCTGGTGATAATATTCGTCGAGGTTGTTTGCCTCAAGTGAACTGAAAAGCGGATCTTCCCGGTCGGGAACGATCAGCAGCACGTTGTAGGGGCGGTTGTCGCCCACGAGAAAAACGTTCTTAATCCCCGGGACTTTGTGGAATTTCTTTTCAATGACCTGCGGGGCAACGGTTTGCCCGCGATTGTTTTTGTAAATATCCTTGACGCGGTCGATAATTTCATAATAGCCGTCGGAAGCGATCCTGAAAACATCCCCGGTGGACAGCCAACGATCGGTAACCGGTTCGGCAGGGTAGGGGATCACCTCGCCAGGACCGGCATTTTCAAGGTAACAGCCGATGTAATGACCACCGATCTCCAGCTCCGAATCGCCGGTGAGCCTGGTCTGAACCCCGGGCAGCGGGATCCCGACCGAAAGATCCTTGTAATGGCCGGGGGGGGTCATGGTGATGCCCCCGGTGGCCTCGGTCATCCCGAATCCGCTGTTGAGATGGATTCCATACTGGTTGAAGAACCTGAAAACGGCGGGATCGAGGTACCCGGCAGCCGACAATCCCCAGTGCAATCTTGAACCCACCACATCACGAACCGCCTGTTCCCTGAGTTCAGGGCTTTCAATATTGCTGATCATCTCCTGGCACTGCTCATATAGTTCCTGCCAACGCAATGGGATGCTGATGAACCCGGTTGGATGCATCTTGGGGAACAGGGAACGAAGTGTCTCCGCTGAGGTATTCCCGGCAAAAATATAGGTCCCGTTCCAGAATATGGAACCGGTGAGTTCAAGATATCTGCCGAAGGTATGAAACAACGGCAGGTAACAGAGGAATACCTCTTCACCTGCTTCAGGCACAGCTGCCGCGCGGGCAAAACGTTTCGATACAATATTATATATGGAGAACGACACGCCTTTCGGAATACCGGTACTTCCCGATGTGAACATGGTCGTTGCAACCTGGTTGTTGATTCTTACCGGCTGGCGGGCGAGGATCACGTCCATGTCCCACTTTGATATCTTTTTCCCCTCTTCCAGCAGGAAAGGGATGTCGCGCATCCTGGAAGACAAGGGCTGAAGTGATAAGATCAGGAATTTAACCTTCGTCAGCTCCCGGATTTTTTTCAGGACGGTGATGCGCTCCTCGGTATCTGCAAGCGCAATATTGATCTGCAGGTCATTGAAGATCGGGAGCAGCACATCTGTTTTAAAGTGTGGACTCAGGGGTGTGTCATAAATATCGAACATCAGGCAGGCCAGGTCGGTGCACGCACCCTCCAGGCAGTTCTCCGTGTATATGGCAACCCTCGGCGGAACGGTCACAGATTTATAAAACAAGCTGGCAATCTCCCTGAGGTGCCGGTATATCTGGTCATAAGTCCAGTCAACCGCCACGGCGGACGACATATCTTTAAACAATACGTGGTTTGGATGCTCGGCGACACGCTGTTCCATCATGTCGCGAAGATCGTAATTTGTATGCTGAAGGATATGGAAGACAACATCCGCCCATTTTGACCGTTTCTCTAAAGTTGGTAAAGCCCCTAGAAACTTTGATTTTCTGGTGATTTCAAGAAATTCAAACCAGGATTGGGTGCGCAGTGTGTGTTGTTGGCCCATTGCAAATATATCTTCAGCTGCCTCCGTTATTTTCATGGCCAGCAAAGGATCGTCCCCATGCGGTTTCTTGCGCAGTTTCCATTCTTCCAGCAGGGATTCCAGTAACGACATGATCAATTTGATTTGGGGTTGAAATTTTTCATAAATTTAATACGTTATTTTTAATAAAAACAATTACATTTAAACTTCAAAATTCTTCATTTAGTCTAGGTTCAAAATATTTTTATTATGTTGTTGAATACTAATTTAATACAAAGGACATACGAAAAGATTTCCGATGGCGTGGCCCATGCTCGGTTGTTGCTGAACAAGCCGCTGACTCTGACCGAGAAGATTTTATATGGGCATATGTTTGAGCCGGCTCCGGCAAAACCATTTTCCCGTGGCGTCGATTATGTCAATTTTCAACCCGACAGGGTTGCAATGCAGGATGCAACCGCCCAGATGGCGCTGTTACAGTTTATGACAGCGGGGAGAGACACTGCGGCCGTTCCTTCGACCGTTCACTGCGACCACCTAATCCAGGCGCAACTGGGTGTGAAGACCGACCTGGCGACCGCCATGGTACAGAATAAAGAGGTGTACGATTTCCTTGAAACCGTTTCAGCGAAATACGGCATTGGATTCTGGAAACCGGGTGCCGGGATCATCCACCAGGTGATCTTTGAAAACTATGCATTCCCGGGGGGAATGATGATCGGGACTGACTCGCATACTCCCAACGCCGGGGGCCTTGGCATGGTTGCCATTGGCGTTGGCGGAGCCGATGCGGTCGATGTGATGTCGGGCATGCCGCTGGAGCTGAAAATGCCGAAGGTGCTGGGGGTCGAACTAACCGGACGACTGAGCGGGTGGGCCTCCGCAAAGGATGTTATCCTGAAGCTTGCGGGCATCCTGACGGTGAAAGGTGGTACGGGGTTTATTGTTGAATATTTCGGCGAGGGAGCCGCCTCGCTCTCCTGTACCGGCAAGGGAACCATCTGCAACATGGGGGCCGAAATCGGTGCTACCTGTTCGCTCTTTGCATTTGATGACAAAATGAAGGCCTATCTGGATGCCACCGGGCGCAGGGAGGTCTCCGCACTTGCCGGTCAGTATGCCGGTTTCCTCGTGCCGGATGCAAGTGTCTGCGAACAGCCTGAACTTTATTACGACCAGTTTATCAGGATCAACCTCTCGGAGGTGGAACCATATATTAACGGGCCGTTTTCCCCGGATGTGGCTCACCCGATCTCTGATTTCAAAAAATTCATAGAGGAGAACCATTACCCGGTAACGCTCGAAGTCGGCCTGATCGGATCGTGCACCAATTCCTCCTATGAAGATATCTCGCGTGCCGCCTCCATCGCACGCCAGGCCGGTGAGAAAAACCTGATGGTTCAGTCGGAATTCATTGTAACTCCGGGCTCTGAGCAGATCAGGTTTACCTGCGAACGCGACGGGCTGCTGGAGGTGTTTACAGAAATCGGCGGCGTGATCATGGCCAATGCCTGCGGTCCGTGTATCGGTCAGTGGTCAAGGAAGATGGACAACCCCGACCGGAAAAACTCAATCCTGAACTCTTTCAACCGGAATTTTGCCAAACGGAACGACGGCAATGCAGGGACACACAGCTTTATCGCCTCTCCCGAAATTGTCACAGCGCTGACGCTCGCCGGGAGCCTGGCCTTCAATCCCATGAAGGATTTCCTGGTGAATGAAAAGGGACAGGAGGTCCAGCTTGATGAACCCCAGGGCGAGGAATTGCCACCGACGGGCTTTGAAGTCAAGGACCCCGGGTACCTGGCGCCACCTGCCAATGCAGCAGGAGTGAAGGTATCGGTTGATCCCGCTTCGGACCGCCTGCAACTGCTTGAACCTTTTAAACCCTGGAATGGCAGGGATATCAGCGGGATGCGCCTGCTCATCAAGGCAAAGGGAAAGTGCACCACCGACCATATATCGATGGCCGGCCCCTGGCTCAAATACCGCGGGCACCTGGATAATATCTCCAACAACCTGCTGATGGGAGCCGTCAACTTTTTCAACGATAAGACCAATGCGGTTAAAAATGCCGAAACCGGCGAATTCGCAGAAGTTTCGAAGACAGCACGCTATTACAAGGCGAACAACATCCCCACCATCATCGTCGGGGATGAGAATTACGGGGAGGGTTCCTCGCGCGAACATGCCGCCATGGAGCCCCGGCACCTCGGTGTAAGGGTAGTGCTGGTGAAATCCTTTGCCCGCATACATGAAACAAACCTGAAAAAACAGGGAATGCTGGCCCTCACCTTCTCAAACCCGGATGATTACAACCAAATCAGGGAGGATGACCTTTTTGACCTGTGCGGGCTTGAAACATTCCGCCCGGGAACATCGCTTTCCATGAAACTCAAACATTCTGACGGAACAAACGAAATAATTGCAATCAACCACAGTTACAGCAACCTGCAGATCCACTGGTTCAAGGCAGGCAGTGCCCTTAATTATATGAAAACCTTAAAATAGACAAAGATATGATCATAGATGATTTTTTGAAGGATCTTGCAGTATTGACTGAAAAATCCTGTTTGATTGATGAATCGCTCTTCAAGCAGTTCGACGTGAAACGCGGTCTGCGGAATGCCGACCATACCGGCGTGCTGGTGGGACTGACCCGCGTAGGCAGCGTGGTCGGTTATGAGAAGATCGACGGCAAACTGGAAGCCATCGATGGCAAACTGATTTACCGCGGCATCGACATCAACGACCTGGTGCATGGCTGCCAGGCCGCGAAACGGCCCGGGTTTGATGAAACCGTATTCCTGCTGCTCTTTGGCCGCCTTCCGGTGAAGGATGAACTCGAACGTTTTACCGCGGGACTTGCCGAACAGCGCGCCCTGCCCGAAAATTTCAATCGGGACATGATCCTCACCATGAAAGGTAAGGATATCATGAACATGCTGGCACGGTCGATCCTGGCACTCTATACCCTCGATGAAAAGGCAGACGATACCACCGTCGCCAACATTGTGCGACAGTCCATCAGCCTCATCGCCAAACTTCCGACCATTGCCGTGTACTCGTACCACGCGATGCGCCACCTGATCTATTTTGATACGCTCACCGTGCGCTATCCCGACAAGAAACTGAGCACCGCCGCCAACTTCCTCTACATGCTTAAGGGTAACGATTACACCGCGCTGGAAGCTGAACTCCTCGACCTTTCACTGGTGCTTCATGCCGAGCACAGCGGTGGGAACAACTCCACCTTTACCACTCGCGTGGTCAGCTCCAGCGGGACCGACACCTACTCGGCCATCGTGGCTGCGATCGGCTCGCTGAAGGGACCATTGCATGGCGGGGCCAACCTGCAGGTGATGGAGATGATGGACAACATCAAGGCCAATGTAAAGAACTGGGCAAACGACGACGAAGTTGCCGAATACCTCCGTAAGATCACCCGCAAGGAGGCCCACGATAAAACAGGGCTCATCTATGGTTTCGGCCATGCCGTGTACACGGTATCCGACCCGCGCGCGATCCTTCTGAAGGAAAAGGCCCGGTTGCTTTCAATCGAAAAGGGCCGCGAGGATGAAATGGCGCTTTACGAATCCATTGAACGCATCGGACCGGAGATCTTTTACGAATTCAAGGGAACCCAGGATAAACTGATCTCCCCCAACGTCGATTTTTACTCAGGGTTCGTTTACGAATGCCTGAAGATACCCAAGGAACTCTACACCCCGCTGTTCGCCATTTCGCGCATCAGCGGCTGGTGTGCCCACCGCCTTGAAGAGATGATCAGCGGACGGCGCATCATCCGCCCGGCCTACAAGACCGTCGAACCGGCGAGGAATTATATTCCGCTGGAAGAAAGGTAGACGATTTACTATTTTCGATTTTGAATTTACGATTTAAAAGACCTTTAATGTTGTCCTGTTAACTCGATTAAATCACGAAATCGTAAATTGTAAATCCAAAATCGTAAATTCTTCAATGCATCACCGACACTTTCCTCGTGAAGGTTCCTGATGCATTTTTTATTTGCACCAGGTAGATCCCTTCGGGTAGCTGGTTCACGGCAATGCTGAATTCCCTTTGATTGTTGGCTGAACGGCTGATCATGGTTGTTCCGAGAACGCTGTAGACCCCGTATGTTTCAACCGGGCTGTCGCTGCTCACCGTCAGATTATCCCTGGCAGGCTGCGGGTATATCCGGATGCCGCCGGCACCGGGATCCCTGATCCCCAATGCGTAATCGAGCACCAGGGTATCCGATGATGCTTCACATAACAGGGTTCCATCCTGGTAGTTTTTGTGATAGTCGGTTATATAATACCGGAACTGGCCATTGAGGATGGAGGTCGGGATGTAATCGGTATAGGCGTAACCCTGGATAAGGCTGGCGGTTATTTTAGAGAACGGCGGCAACCCGGTCTTGTCGGTGCGGTAAACATTATACCCGGCAACCGACGACAGGCTGTCGCAGGCAGGGTGTTGCCATGACAGGTTCACCTGGTTCCAGTTCAACGTATAGGCTGGGCTGGTTGGTCCTTTACAGACCGCATGCACATAAATATTGTCCACCTCCCATCCTGCGATGTTGGCGCTGTGGATGCCCGACACCCTGAAACCTATCCGGGAATAATGGCCACAAATCATTGAGAGATCAATTTTCTGATGAATCCATCCGGTTGAACCCTGGTTTGTTAATTCCATCAGCGGGTACCAGGTTGTATCAAGATAATATACAGGTACCAGTTTCTCGGTACCTCCCGCCGAATTATCGGTGAGTTTGTAGTCAAACTCAAAGTAGATATTGGCACAGGTAAAAACTTCACCGAGCAGCCAGTAGCCTTTCATTAAAATATTGTAATTTTCAATGGAGGGAGTTCCGTTGAAAAGTGCGGTCGGGGCGGGGTTCCCCTGGCCGGTATTAACGGTCCAGTTTCCCTGTGCCGGGCTGAACATCCAGCTATGGAAAGAAAATGTGCCTGCATCCCAGGGTTCAAAAAATGGCCATGATACGGCACAATTCCATGTTAACTGAACCGGGCCGGCAGGCAGCGACTCCCCGAACTGGCCGGGAGTGCCATAGGAGGTGAGGTCGTATTTTGCCGTTACCGTGTAGGTGGATGTTCCCGGGGCCAGCTCATAGTCCCAGTAGAGAAGGGTCCCTTCACCCGCGATATATTGAAGTAACACCCCATTCTTGTAAACGCAATAGCCGACCAGACCCGACGGGGTGGCGCCGCCGGGCATCTGGGGTTTCTGCCAGGTAAGATAACCGTAACAGTTGACGTTTGTGGCAGCTAAATTAATCGGCGGATAAAGCGTATAGACTTTTTTACCGGGTGGCGGTTCCTGGCCCAACGCGGGCACGAAAACGCCGGCCAGGGCTGTCAGCAACAGCAGGATGGCCAGATTTTTAAAAGGGTTCATAAGAAATATGTTTAGGATATGAAAAAGGAAGGGATGAAAATTATAAGGTAAAGATAAGGTGGAATGGGATGGAAAGCAATAGCCGTGTTAAAATATTCACAGGAGGAAACCGGGGTGGTATTTCCGTTCCCCGGTTAATCCATTTTACGGTTGCTGTATAAACTGTCCTTCTTCAGCCTGCCTCCTTCACCGGGTTGCAGCAACCGGTAAATCACCTCCTTTTCAGAAACAGCGTACAGACGCCCGGGTTCATTGCGCAGATCATCGAGGTAGGGCTGCAGCCTGAAGATAGGGATGAAATGGATGGTGCTGTTAATAATGGCAAGGGTTCCGGTATAGGAGAGGTTGATCACCCAGCAATCAGACGGGTGGTAATGGTCGATAAAACTGCGCAGCGAACGGCTGATTTCGGGCCCCTTCAACGATGAATATTTAACCTCTACAGGGAGCGGATTTTCATATCGTTCGATCACAAAATCAACCTCGGCCTTATTGGTGGTACGCCAGAAATGGAGATCATAGATATGCCGCTGCAGGGTGTCAAGCAGCAGGGTGCAAACCAGGTTCTGGAAAACAAAGCCATAATCCCTGTGATTATGGATATTACCAAACATCCTGATGGAAAAATTCCGCATCCCGTGATCGGCAAAATAGACCACAGGAGATTTTGTGATCTCCTTGACTTTGTTACCATGCAATGGCGGGATCATTTTCAGGAAGAAGGTACGTTCGGCATACCAGAGGTATTTCCGGATGGTCGGCAGGGCCGACTGTGTTTCGCCGGACAGACCAGAGAGGTTAATCATGCACCCGGTTTGCGCTGCAAGCAGGCTGATCATACGCCCGTAAACCTCCGGCCCGTGACCTGTTAAAAGCCTCCGGATGTCACGAACCATATACGACTGGAATATTTCGCTGATCACATCCATCTTGTCGTGAACCGTTGAGGCGGTGATCACACCCGGGTACCCGCCAAAATTGAGGTATTCGTTGAGGAGCCCCAGCGCCCCATGCAGATCGTTCATCAGGAACGAACCAAGACCGTCGGAATGCTTATAATCAGTCCGGAAATCTGCGAATTCAAAAAAGCTCACCGGCATGACCTCGAAAACACGCTTACGGCCGGCCATCGATTCCTGGATGCTGGCATATAATTCCATACTGCCAGAACCGGAGAGAATGAATTTAACCGGCAACTGCATGTCATACAACCCCTTCATGAAAAGGCCGGCATTTTCTTTCAACTGGATTTCATCAATGAAGACATAGACCATACGGACCTGGGAAACTTGCCTGATTCTTTCAATCAGCGTTGACTGGGAAGCGACTGCACTGAAATCATTCTCATTGTCAAGATGCAACACAAGGGTGGGTTGACCTTCGGAGTGCAATGCATCGGCCAGCAGGTGCATCAGGGTGGTCTTGCCAACCTGGCGCGGCCCGGTGATCAGGGTGATTTCCGGTTCCCGGAGGTGGGTTGACAGTGCGGTAAAAATGGTTCGCCGGATCATATTACGATATTTTAACCCGATATTAACCACAAATATACTAAAATATCTGGTTACTTTACTGCATTTCCAAATATTTTTTTCATGGCATCATTTACAAGCTTTGAGGCCAGCCGCCGCGGCACCAGGTTCAGCAGGAAGAAATACTGCAGCCGGTTCATCCTGCCGGGGATACAAAGGGTCGATCTGCCAAGCCGCTTCAGGGCATAACTTGCGGTTTCACCGGCATCCATGAAAGGAGGTTTGATCTTGCTGAAATCGGGTTTGCCCGCCAGGTAAGCCGGTGTTAACACCGATCCCGGGCAGCAGGCCATGATGGCGATCCCGTGCTCCCTGAATTCGCCGTGAAGCGACTCCGCCAGCCGTATCGTGAATGCCTTGGTCGCGGCATAGGTTGCCACGTATTGTGGACCTAGGAGGCCCGCAAGAGAAGATACCAGCAAGATCGCGCCCGGCTCCCCGGTGGCGGCCAGCCTTTTTGAAAATCCATAGACCATGTGCAGCAGCGTGCGGTTGTTGACCGAAAGAAATTTATCAAGGTCCGCGCTTTCAAGATTGGTAAACCGGCTCACATGACTGAACGCCGCCACATACACCATCAGCCGGCAACCGTTTTCGGCTGCAGCCTGCAGGCATCGTGCGGAGGCATCCGGTTCAGACAGGTCAAGGTGCAATTCGCGGGTTTCTACCCGGTAAACCTGTTCAATTTTTAAAGCGAGCGTATGCATGGTTTCCGCGTTCCTGTCGGCCAGGATGACACTGAAGCCGCTGGCTGCCAGCATGGTTGTAAATCCTTCGCCGATGCCCGCCGCGGCGCCCGCCACCAGCGCCCAATTTCCATATCGTTCTGCCAGAGATTTCATGTTTTTTCTACCTTTGCCTGATCTGCAATAATAGGTAATTATTTTCATTATGAGAAAGCTGCTGTTCCTCTTTTTGAGCCTGGTCAAGGCTTTCAGGCGAGCCGGACTGAAACTCAAAGGGAAAACGGAGGAGGACGTCCATGCACAGCGCGTCATCTCCGGAAAAGCATGGGAAGAATACTGCGACAACCTAAAGTCGGCCGGTGCCTCGCTGATGTACCCGGGTACTCCCCGCGACGCCTTCAACCAGGCCGAAGGGCTGCGGTATCTCTCACGCCTGACAAGGGGCGGACTTGAGGCTTTTGTTGAATACTGCGACCCCACCTTCCCCGTGCTGCGCCGCATGGCTCACGAAACGGTTAAACTCGGGGCCGACAATCCCGACAACCATTATTTCAACGCCCAGATCAGCGGGAAATACAGCTACCGAATTTCCGGGAAAAGAAATTCGGTTCATTACATCGGGTTTTTCACCCAGAACGGGAATTACGGATCCACCGGCGGACTTGCCCCCTGCGGGGCGCTGGAGGATCAGCAACTGCAGGTTGAGACCGACGGCACTTTTGAAATAATCCTAAGTACCATAGCCGTGGAAAAGAACTGGCTTAAAATTGAGCCGGATACCACGATGGTGATGGTCCGCCAGACCTTTTTAAACCGTTTTACCGAAACCCCGGCCGAGATTCACATTGAAAATCTCGACGGTCGCCGTGCTCCCGATCCCGTTACCCCCGCCATGGTGGATGAAGGGCTGAAAACCGCCTCCATGTTCGTCGCCGGGGCCTCCTTTCTCTTCGCCCGGTGGGCCAACGGTTTTCAGAAACACACCAACAAATTGCCGTTGTTCGATCCGGAGACCTCCAACGCGGCCGGTGGCGACAAGAATATCATCTATTATCACAGCCACTGGAAACTGGCCGGAAATGAGTCGCTTGTGATCCGTGTCAAACCTCCTGCCTGCGATTCGTGGAACTTCCAGCTGAACAACTACTGGATGGAATCGCTCGATTACCGGTATTTCACCATCTGCATCAACAAGGCCACGGCAATTTATGAACCGGATGGGTCGGTGAAGGTTGTGGTTGCACACCATGATTCCGGGGTGCCTAACTGGATCAATACCTGCGGGCACGACCAGGGGACCATGCTGTGGCGCTGGTACAGGATTGCCGACGGGGATATGGCAGTGGAGCCGGAATGCAGGGTGGAGCCATTTAGCCAATTAAAAATTAAAAATTAAAAATTACGGTGTGGTCAGGATTGGACAACGATCCTGGTTCACGGTTTTTATTTAATGCGAAATAAAACTTTAAGGATGACGGTTGCCAGGATTGCCAATATTCAGAGTTTCAGCCAGAGCCCGGTTTGGTTTCGCGCCATCAACGCGGTATGGAAAGGGACCTATCCGTTTGGGACAAAGATCCGCCTGGATAAAGACACGTTGATCAGTTCCGCCCGAAAAATCACAGGTCTGACCGACCTCGGCAATGATTTTATGGACGAGCCGCTCGACCGGTTGCTCCGGTCCATCAACGAGGAGGCCGGGCTGCACCCGATCGGCCGGTTTATCACCCGCGAAAGGTTCGTGAGTTTGCTGAGCATCCGTTTGAGGGCCGAATATTACTTTAAAAAGCAGCCGGAAATTCTTGCGCAGCCACTATATCCGCTGTGGATCATCGTCGGGCTGCAAAGAACCGGTACTACCAAGTTGCAGCGGCTGCTGGCCGTTGACGCCGATCACCGTGTTATTCCGAGCTGGGAGGTCATCAACCCGATGCCGCTCGACCTCGGGCTATATGACCTCTCGCAACGGAATAACACTTCAGGTGGAGAGGTGCCGGGTATTCCCGAAGGTTATCCCCATAAGCGCGACAAAAGGATCTCGGTCGGCAATACATCAGTGAAGGCGCTGAAACTCATGTCGCCGGGCTTTTTCATGATTCACCCAATCGATGTCATGCAGCCGGAGGAGGATATCCTAATGCTCGATGTGAGTTTTCTCAGCACAACTCCCGAGGCCATGATGCATGTGCCATCCTATTCCTCCTGGCTTGAAAACACCGATCAGTCGCCGGCATACGCCTACGCAGCTAAATTGCTGAAATTCCTTCAATGGATGAAACCGGCAAAACGGTGGATCCTCAAAACGCCCCACCACCTTGAATTTCCCGACCTGATCGAAAAGAATTTCGGTGACGTTCATTTTATCTGGCCCCACCGGAGCCTGTATGAGTCGGTACCGTCGTTCCTGAGCATGGTCACCTGCAACCGGAGGATTTTCAGCGACCGGGTGGATGAAAGGCAGGTTGCCGCTCACTGGGTGCGAAAGACGGGGTATATGCTCGACCGTGCCCTCGATTACAGGATTAAGGAAGGCAATGAAAAAAAGTTCACCGACATATTTTATAAAGACCTTATTGCTGATTCTGTCCCTGCCCTTTCGCTCATCTACCAGCAAAACGGCGGCCTTACTCCTGGCCTCATTGAAAAGTTCAGGGAGCATGAACGCGAACACCCGCATCGCAAGCACGGGGAACATCACTATTCGCTGGAGGATTTCGGGTTGACAAGGGCCGATATCGATCAGCAAACATCAAATTACCAGGAAGTATTCAAAAAATATTATGAAAGATAACAGGCACAAAAAATACAACAACCCCGTTTCAGCAACATTGACAGGCATCGCCGACCTTTTCCGCAAGCATGAACCGGCCGGTGAATTGAAATTGCCCGACAGGCTGGACGGGAAGACCGCGCTGGTCGACGGGTCAAGTTCCGGCCTGGGTTTTGCCGTCGCCACCGATCTCGCCCGTCGCGGGGCAAGGGTCATTATGGCATGCCGCAGCGGCATCCCGGAACAGGGGGAGCGGGTAAAGAAACTTTCGGGGAACCACGATGTCCACATGCTTCACGTTGATTTTGCAGATATCCGGTCGATCACAAAACTGGTGGAAAATCTGAAACCGTTCCTCAAGGGCAGCGACGGGGTTGAAAGCAGGATTGACGTTCTTGTCTGCAATGCCGGCATCGTGCCGAAGAAGAGCAGGAAAACCCCGCAGGGGCTGGAGGAGATGTTCATGGTCAATTATTTCTCGAAATTCATCTTTGTGAACCTTCTCATCGGGCATAACCTGATGAACATCAATCCCGAACTTGCGACGGGAGAAAGTCCGGATGCAACAGATTTAAATCGTAAATCTGAATTCGTAAATCGTAAATCCCCTATTCCCCGAATCGTCTTTGTCGCCTCCGAAAGCCACCGTAACCCCGACAATTTCAGCTGGGACGAATTCGGACTGTACCGTAATTACCAGATAGGGAAATCGATTGAATTGTACGGGTATTACAAACTCCTGCTGACGACCTATGCCTGCGAACTGGCCCGTCGCCTCAACCCCGGCGGCCATCCCCGTGTTTCAGTGTTTGCCCTTTGCCCCGGTCCTGTCAACTCGAACATCGCGCGTGAAGCCCCCGTGATTTTCCAGCCCCTGCTGAAGGTGGTATTTGGGATATTTTTCAAATCGCCAGTCAAGGCCGCAGTCCCGGTGGTATACCTGGCTGCGTCGCCCGATGTTGAGGGAAAAACCTCCGACTACCTCTTCCTGATGAGCAGGAAACCGGTGGATGAGATGGCGGCCGATCCCGGAAACGGCAGGCGTCTCTGGGAAATGTCTGAAGCGTTGCTTGAAAACCTAAAGACTGTATAAAAGTTTGATCTCCTCTGCCCAGATTGTTTCATCGGGCGTTTCGAGGATCAGGGGGATTTCATCAAAACGCGGATCGTGCATGAGCCGCCTGAAGACCTCAAGCCCGAGGGTCCCCTTTCCGAGGCTGTCGTGCCGGTCGACCCGGCTGCCCAGCCCTTTTTTTGAATCGTTGATGTGCATTCCTTTCAGGTACCCGAACCCGACGGCTTCGTCAAAATTGCGGAAGGTCGCATTGAAGGCATCGTCGGAGGTCAGGTCGTACCCTGCTGCAAAGGAATGGCAGGTGTCGATGCAAACTCCCACCCGGTTTTTGTCTTCCACAAGGCTGATGATAAATCCGATCTGTTCAAATTTAAAACCCAGGTTGCTGCCCTGCCCGGCCGTGTTTTCGATTACAGCGATCACGCCTTTGGTTTTCCCAAGGGTGATGTTGATCGATTCGGCTATCCGACGCAGGCATTCCTCATCGCTGAACTGGCCGAGCGATCCCCCCGGATGGAAATTCAACCGGTCGAGGCCCAGCTGTTCACACCTGCTCATCTCATCCAGGAAGGCCTCGCGTGACTTCTCCAGCCCTTCCTGTTCGGGATGGCCCAGGTTGATCAGGTAACTGTCGTGGGGAAGGATATAGCCTGGCTTGAATCCGTATTTTTCGCAATTTTCCTTAAATTGTTCAATACTCCCTTTTGAAAGCGGCGACGATTTCCACTGGCGCTGGTTGCGCGTAAAAAGGGCAAAGGCCTTCGCCCCGATGGCGTGTGCATTGACCGGCGCATTTTCAACGCCGCCCGATGCACTTACATGTGCTCCGATATATTTCATTTGCTTTGATTTCGTAAGTGACTATCATGTTAACTGTTCAGTTTCACGGATGGGCTGAAGACCGGCATTAAAGCCTGCAGCCGGGAAAACAACGGTAAAGATAGCAAATCCGGTTCATATCTCAGGAGGGCATGTGAATGAAAATGTTAAGTCGGTTTTGTATAAAATTTAACATTTAATTTATCCCCGGGGATAAAAATTAGCTATTTTTGTAAAAAACCGAAATCCTATGAAAAATATACACATTACCACAATCCTATTATTTATTTCACTGGGGTCCTTTGCACAGTATACCCTGACATTCAGCAACAACGGGCTGGTTCCGGGTGATTCAGCCACCTACCGTTCCATCAGAGCGGTTGATCCCGGCACTGCTGGGCCGAACCAGATATGGGATTTTTCAAAGATCGAATTTACCGGGAAAGACCAGGGCACCAGTGTGAAAACCGCCTCAGGACTGAAGACGGCAGGTGTTGAAAATTACAATACACTGCTTCACGACGGCGAATACGATTATTTCATGAATGCAACCGCAAACACCCTCGAAGAAAGGGGATACCTGAATAACGAAAAAAAAATATCCCTGGTCTATACTGATCCGCTGGTCAAGATGAAATTCCCGTTTTCATATGCCGATCAGTTCACTGCCCCTTTTGCAGCCGTGGCATATTACAGCCAGGATTACAAGATTGATTTCACCGGCAGTTATTCGGCTGCAGCAGATGCTTTCGGCACCCTCATCATGCCCGACATGGTCCTGAAGAACACCCTGCGCATCAAATCGGTAAAATCGGGATTGCAGACAGACCGTTGCGGCACCACCGAAGTCAATATCGTGAAATACAGCTGGTACGCCCCCGGTTTCAGGTATCCTGTTGTGAGTATCAATACGGTTGAGACCCGCCGCAGCGGAAGTGCTCCTGAAGTCAACATCACCGCCTCGGTAAACACGCAGCAGAATCGCGACGGGCAAACTACGGCCGGCCAGGGAGGTTCCCTGCCACGTGTTGAAACTGCAGACGTTTCGGTGATCCTGTTCCCGAACCCTTTCCGTGAAAATCTGACCTACAACTATTTTCTCAGGAAACAACTGCACGTTTCCATCGACCTGTACGACATGTCGGGGAAATACAGCGCCAGGCTTCTGAAAAACCAGCTCCAGTCCGAAGGCCTCCACTCCGGCGAACTCGACGGACTCACCCGCGGCCTTGCGCCTGGCGTCTATTACATCAGGTTCACTTTTGACAAGCAGGTTGTGATCAATAAAATCGTCAAGATTTAAAAAAAATAGATTCTATAATGAAAAGAGGTTGTTCCGGAATCACTGGGCAACCTCTTTTTTTTATTCATATTTCTATTGTTATCCATTTACGATTTACGATATACGATTTACGATTTATGGCAGCATGCTGGTTCCCAGTTACTATTGCCTGTTGCATTTTGCCTTTTGCCTGAATGTGATCGACTGATAGCCCATCTTTAAATCGTAACATAAGTTTTCCTATTTTTACCTGCTTAATTCACCATCGGGTCTATCATGTCAAAAAGTAATGCAACTGCAGGGCAGCAGCGGGTTCCGGAAAAAGGAAAAAACGGGGAGATCCTACCGTTCGTGGAAAACCTGGCCCGGTTTCTACAGTCAAAATCATTTTATTACCCGCTTATCATCGTCGTTCTCACCTTCCTTTCATTTTTACCGGCCCTTAAAGGAGGGTTCATGCAATCGTGGGATGATGAAAAGTATGTGACAGCCAACCCCATGGTCCGGGAACTGAATGTCGGCACCGTGAGACAGATGTTCACAAAACAGGTGAACGGCAGCTATGTCCCGCTGCCCATGCTTTCATTCTCCATTGAATACAAGCTGTTTGGCGATTCCCCGGTTCCGTTCCATGTCGACAACCTCCTCCTCCATATTCTCTGCACCCTGCTTGTTTTCAGTATCCTGAGAGCCCTGAAAATTGACCTTCTGTACGCAGTCTTCGGCGCCCTTCTCTTCGGTATCCATCCCATGCGGGTGGAGTCGGTGTCCTGGATTTCAGAAAGGAAGGATGTGCTTTACGGATTTTTCTACCTGTCCTCTCTTTTTGCCTACATCCGGTATATCACGGGGGTGAACCCGAAACAAAAATACCTGCTGTTCAGTATTTTGCTGTTTTTATGTTCGCTGCTTTCAAAAATCGAAGCAGTCATGCTGCCCGTCAGCCTGCTGCTGGTCGATTTCCTGCTGCAAAGGCCCGCCAGGTGGAAACTGATCACCGAAAAGATTCCCTACTTTTTACTTTCCCTGTTATTCGGACTGCTGGGGGTATTTATCATTTACCGGGTGGGGCTTCACACCCCCGGCTTCATTAAAACCGATCCGGCCCCGGGATTTGGCAGCAGGCTGTTTCTGGGCTGCTATTCCATCACAGGGTACCTGTTCAAGTTCCTGGTGCCCTACGCACAGAGTGCGATGTATCCCTACCCGGTAATGTCAGGATTCACGGCGGTATGGATCAGGATCATAAACCCGGTGGTGTTGATTGTCCTGGCGGTATTTGCGTACCGGTCGCTCCGTAAAACACGCGTTGTTGTGTTCGGTCTGCTGTTCTTCCTGGCCAATATTTTTTTCCTGTTGCAGATCGTTGCGGTTGGCAACACCTTTTTTGCAGACAGGTATACCTATATTCCATACATTGGCCTGATATTCATCGTGGTATGGTTCATGCAGGAAATGGTTCGCCGTAAAAAGGGCATTGAACCAGTCCTCGTTGCACTTTTTGCTGTATTTGCCACCGCCTGTTTTGTACTGACTTTTTCGCGCAGCAGCGATTGGGAGGACGGGGTGTCGCTTTGGACAAACGTAATTGAACAATACCCGCAGCGAATGATGGAACCCTATGTTAACCGTGGGATTTCGCATACCCTGAAACATGAATGGGGCAGTGCGCTGGAGGATTACAACACCGCCATTTCGATCGGACCGGAAACCTCGGGGATTTATGCCGACCGGGGGATCGTTTACGGGTTCACCGGCCAGCCGGAAAAAGCTGCCGGTGATTTCTCGAAAGCCATCAGCCTGGATCCCAAAAATACGAAGGCCCTCTTCAACCGCGGCGTGACCTATGGGAATGCGGGGCAGGCGGGACCTGCCATTGCCGATTTCAGGAAGGTGCTGGAACTGGAACCGGCCAGTGTTTCAGCCTGCGCTGGCCTGGGTATCATGCTCTTTGAGCAGAAGCAGTTCGACACCTGCATCCTCCTGGCTGAAAGGGGGCTGAGGTCCGATCCATACCGTACTGAATTGTATGCCCTGCTTGGCAATTGCCTGCTCGAGACCGGGAAAACCGGCCAGGCGTTGGAGGCATTCCGCCATTGCCTGCGGCTCGACGACACCAGCCTGGACGCATATCTCGGCCTTGGCGCTGCATTGTTTATCAATGGCGACCTTGACAATGCCCTTCGCAACCTGGATCTTGCCCGCCAGGCAGCCGCGCAGAAAAACATACGGCTGAACGATGCCGATGACATGGAAAAGGCCGGAATCACCTTGCATGACCGGAAAAAAGCGGCCCTGCAGGAACTCCTGCATCATAAACACTAACTTCAAAATTCGACACTCGACATTCAATATTCGATATTCGATATTCGGTATTCATTTTAGCCCTCCCTCTGCCTTTCGACCCCTGGCAATATTCCCGGAACAACTTGTTTTAATGCCTCCTTTATGTGTTTGCCGGGACTGACAAAGGCCGGTGGACCGGGCATTTCAACCACAATGAACGCCGGGAAGATTTTTTTTCCATAAAACGGATATAAATGGACGAATTTCATTACATTTGAAAAAAAAATGGTTTAAAAAATTCATTTTAAACTTGTTAACTATGTAACAATAACGGATGATTACTTGGAATTTCACTCGTTTTCCTGAAGGTATGAGCTAACAATCACATGACAAACAGGTTGGAAAGATATCGCCACAGGTATTGAAAAGGGAGGGATTCCGGGAAAGACAAGAATATTATTTTACGGTTCAGTTTTTAATACCTGAAATCTCAGGAAAGTCAAACAGAATCATTTAACTATCAATAGGCAACACTAAATTCTTAACCTATGAAAAAAATAATATTATTTAGTTTCATTTTATTCCTGGTTGCCTCCCATTCGTTCGGGAAACAGGTTGATGCAGCCACGGCAAAAATTGTCGCAAAAAACTTTCTTAGCAGCCGGGTCAATGGCCCGATGTTTGCGAGGGGATCGGATCTGAATCTGGTGATGCAGGGAGGAGAATCGCTTAAAAACACATCCCCCTCTTCGGAAGAGCAGGTCTGTTTTTATGTTTTCAACCTCTCAAAGGGCGGTGGTTTTATCGTTGTTTCAGGGGACGACGTTGCGCAGCCTGTTCTGGCTTATTCGGGGGAAAAGGAATTTTCGCAGAACATTCCGCCCCATGTTGCGGCCTGGCTCGATTTCTACAAACAGGAAATCCGGTTTGCAATCGACCGGCAGCTGCCGGCTTCGGCGGAAACCGCCCGCGAGTGGCAGAACCTGCTGAATGGGGACAACCAGCCCGCCGTGATGAAGACAGCGAGGGCGGCTGGTCCGCTGCTCCAGACCACCTGGGACCAGTCGCCCTATTACAATGCCAAGTGTCCCTACGACAATGCCCACAGCGACTATACGGTAACCGGCTGCGTGGCCACAGCCATGGCGCAGTTGATGAAATTCTGGAATTCCCCTGCAACCGGATCGGGATTCCACTCATACAACAGCAATTCCTTTGGTACGCTCTCCGCCGATTTTGGAAGCACCACCTACCAATGGACCTCCATGCCGGCCTCCATCAACAGCCAGAACGACGCCATCGCCACCCTGATGTACCATTGCGGGGTGAGTGTTGACATGACCTACGGGGTTGGCTCGACCGGCGGCAGTTCGGCATACGTTGTAGCTTCGCAGAGCCCGGTGCAGAATTGTGCCGAATATGCCCTGAAGACCTATTTCGGGTACAATACAGCCCTGCAAGGGCTGATGCGCGACAGCTATTCGCTGAATGACTGGAGTACCATGCTCAAAACCGAACTCGATGCGAGCAGGCCTGTACTCTATGCAGGGATTGGCAGCGGCGGAGGCCATTGCTTCGTTTGTGACGGCTATGACCAGAATAGTTTTTTCCATTTTAACTGGGGATGGTCGGGCAGTTACAACGGTTATTTCCAGATTGACGCCCTGAACCCGGGCGGCGTGGGCACCGGCGGTGGCACGGGAGGTTTCAACAGTTCACAGCAGGCCCTGTTTGCAGTACAGCCCTCCAACGGAGGAGGAGGGGGCGGTGGCCAGACCGCCGCACTGCAGTTATTCTCGGCGGTCACCCCATCTGCTGCCTCCATAACCTACGGCGCTTCGTTTACGGTGAATGCCGACATCTGGAACAACAGTACCACGGCTTTTGCCGGTGACTTCTGTGCCGCGATATTCGATGCCACCAGCGCATTCCTCGATTTTGTCGAGATAAAGACCGGGATGAACCTTCCTGCCGGGTACCACTATACCAATGGTCTTACCTTCTCGAACAGCGGGTTGCTGACCATGCTCCCGGGGACCTATGCCATCGGGATCTATTTCCGCCCCACGGGTCAGAACTGGCAACTGGTGGCGAACGGCAATTATACGAATTACACGCAGGTGACCGTGGTAAACACCAATGATGTCGCCCTGTACCAGGCCATGACGGTAACCCCGGGAACAACGCTGATCCAGAACCAGTCGGTTTCGGTCCACCTGGATATCCTGAACGGCGGGTCGGCCACCTTTAACGGTATCTTTGATGTCTCCCTGTACAATCTCGACGGCAGTTTCGCCTTCACCGTCATGCAGAAAACCGGCATGAGCCTCCCGGCAGGGTATCATTATACCAACGGGCTGACTTTCACCAACAGCAGCCTCAACATTGCCCCCGGAAATTACCTGCTGGCCCTGCAGCACCAGCCCACGGGAGGCAACTGGGAACTCAGCGGCTCCCAGAACTATCCCAACCCCATCCTCGTTACGGTGCAGCAGGGGGCGATTGCACCCGACCCGTTTGAACCCAACAACACGGTTGCTGCTGCGACCAGCCTGCCCGTGAATTTCGCCGGGAACATTGCCGCAGTCAATACACCGGGCGCAAACTGTCACACGGGGAATGATTACGACTATTATAAGATCAATCTTCCAGCCGGTTTCAGCTACAGCGTGACCGGTCGGCTTGACGACAGCCACAGCAGCGGCAACGGACAAAGCTATACGCTCGATGCCGTTGTTTCCACCTCGACCGATGGCACAACCTGGTCGAACACCTACGATGACATCATTCCCGGTTCAATCATACTGAACAATGGCGGAATGGTATACTTTTTCGTGGCGCCGAAATTCTCGGGTTCTACAGGCACCTACCTGCTTGATTTGCAGGTGTCGAAAGCACCCATCGGCATTGCCGCCATCGGGCAGGACCTCTTTAAGCTATACCCGAACCCGGCGAATGACTATGTGGTGATTGAATCACGCAACCCCGACCTGTCGCCCGAATCCATCCGGGTGGTCAACTCCGGCGGACAGGAGGTGCTCAGCCAGACCCCGGCACCCGGCCAGAAGCTCCTTAAAGTTTCACTGGGCAACTTGTCTCCCGGAATGTACTTCATCTGGATCAAATACCATGACGGGGAGGTTCTGAAGCCTGTTGTTGTGGGACGTTAACCGGGCAAGGAAACCGGTTCTTTGACCTGAGATCATAAAAAAAGGTGGCCACCGGCCACCTTTTTTTTCTTCCTTTTTACGGCGCTGCCTTTGGCAGAACCCGATCATGTGATAAAAACAAAATCAAAAATTGACCTATTTCCCTGATACCGCAACGGTTGCAACTGCCGCGAAACTGCCGCCATCGCTTGTGCGGTTGCCGACAAAGGTAAACTGCCAGTTCCCGCTCTGCTTGATGTAGGCGGTATTGGCGTCCTGAAGGTCGAATATCTGGTTCTGAACGTAAGTTGTAGAGTTAAGGTTGTAGACAACATTGCCGGTTTGCAACGGATCGGAAATGGTTACTTTTGTCAGCTTTACATCGGTGTTGGTGCATTTTGCATAAAACTGGAGCCCGAAGCCACCGGTCTGGAGTGTGACGGTAGTGGATGTGACAATAAAGGCCGGGGTGATAGGTGGTGTCGTTGTTGATTTCTTGCAATCGGTCATCAGTAAGGCCGTACTGGTGAAGAGAACACTCATGGACAGGAAAAAAATGATTCTTTTCATAATGCAGGGATTTAAATTTATGGTTTAGTGAAAGCAAATATATAATAAATCGGAGAATTAAGCATTAAAAATGTTATTTTCCTTACATTGTCATGTTGCCAGGGTTGGGTATTGCCGGACGGAATCCCTTTATGTCTTATTTTCATCTACCTTTGGAAACTCAATCAAATTAGCAGGTTATGAAATTAATGTTCTTGCTTTTTACCTTGCCCCTGCTGCTGACTTATCAATCTTCCATTGCCCAGGAACAAGGCAGCAGGGTAAACGATCCGCCAGCCGCAAGGCAAAAAACCGGCATCGTGATATCATCCTGCGATGCCGAAACGGTCTGGAATGCATTCAGGCTGGCAAATTTCGCGTTGAACCAGGGCGACAGCGTGTCGGTCTTCCTGCTGGGAAAAGGGGTGGAGGCACCCGGGATCAGCGACAGGAATTTTGACATCGCCGACCAGATCAGCACCTTTTCAAGCGATGGCGGGAAAATTATGTCAAGCGGCACCTGTCTGAAACTCCATAAACTGAAAGCCGCGAAAATATGCCCTGTTGCCTCGCTGAGCGACCTGTACATCCTGATCAGGACGCACGACAAGTTGCTGACATTCTAACTGACATGCCTGTCAAAGAAATTGTACTACCGGACCGGTTTATTTATTATTTTTATGGTGCCTTTCGTTTAGCGCACATGAAAAAGTTCCTGTTCCTCGTTTTTATTTGTGCCATATGCATGGATCCCGGCGCACACGGGCAGGTGAAGCCCGTCCAGGATACGGTATACGGCAACCTGGTGATTAATTCCGATCCTGTGGAGGTACAGGTTGACATTCCCGGACTGGGGGTCAGTTACCCGAAAAAAGACAACGCCCTGATCGTGGAGTTCATCCACCCGGCTGATTACCTGGTGCGCGTCAGTTCAGGGAACAGGGTCGTGGAACATAAGGTCAGCATCCGGTCGGGCATTGAAAGCCACTTTTTCTTCAACGTGCGGAAAAGAAAGGTGAAACTTACGGAGGAGTTCAGGATCGTCTCCAGGTCTGCCAGGGAACTTTCGGAAGATCAGAACGATGTTTTTACCGTCGTGGAGGAACCGCCCCTGTTCCCGGGAGGAGAGGAGGCAAAGAATAGATACCTGAGGGAGAACCTTCGTTATCCCGATTCTGCAGTAAATGAGGGTATCCAGGGCAACGTGTTCGTCCATTTCATCGTTGAAAAAGATGGTCGCCTCAGCGATGTGAGCGTACTCAGGGGAGTCGCCCCCATGTGCAACCGGGAGGCGGTGAGGGTGGTTTCGGCGATGCCCGCATGGAGCCCGGGCAGGCAACGGGGTAAACCCGTACGCGTCCAGGTCATCCTGCCTGTCAGGTTCAGCCTGGAAAAAAGAAAATGATTGACAAAACGGACGGATGTCCGGTAGTGCCCGCAACGGTTGCGGGAAATTGAAAGAAAGGCAGATGGAAGAGCGCATTTTCAGCTGGAGCCTGGATGGATTCGGGTCTAAATTATTCAGGGTCACGGCTGATGACAACACACGTTTTATCAACCGGTATTCCACCATGGCTGACGGGGAGGACCGGGCAGAACAGCAGGGGAACGAAGAATCCGAGTACCGTTCATTCGAGGAGTTCTGGACCGATTTTACCGGACAACCCTGCTGGCTTCGTTACCGGCCGGTATTCGTCCACGGCGATTACAAACCTTTCCTGCTCGATTTTTTCAGCAACATCAACGAGGGAGCGCTCACCCTGGGCGAACAGTTCAGGCTGATCCTGTGGCTGTTCAAACTCGAGAACTGACCGCACGCTGCCGGCAGGAACCATGAACACCCAAAGGTGCTGACCGGTTTTCGCCCCATCCGCCCCGGCACCGGCTACAGGTTGATCTTCAGTCCGATCACCAGTCCCACATTCCCGAACTGATAGCTGTGTTTTATCTGTTCGGAAGGCTGATCACCCGGGATCCTTTTTGAGTTGTCAACCACCTTCATATAGTTCCATTCGTTTTGATTGACCGTTCTGGTGCCAAGCAAGTCCGTGCCATTTTGTTTGAACTCAGTGTATTTGCCGTGCTTTGGAGAGTAAGTGATGCCGTCCGCCTGGATTTCTCCGAAGAGTGTGAACCTGTCGTTCAGCACAAAATCGGTCCCTGCAGCAGCCTGGGCACCAACCGCAATACCGCCATAATCCCTGTATTTTTCCTGCGACTCACTGGTTATATTGGCACTGCCATTGGTGTAGGTAACTTCGATGAAAGAATTGACTTCCTCAGTTTCTTTGAACTTTGGCTTGATCAGTCCTTTGCGTACGTCCCAAGATGTTAAAGGGACTATCCGGTTTATTGAGAACGCTGCTTGTTCGCCATTGATAGTGATTCTTTGATAAACATGACCATGACCATTGTCATTCCGCCAATTTTTCTTTACGAAAAACATTACGGTAAATGTCTGATTGCTTTTACCCATACTTCTATTGATTTTAGAAGGCTTGAGCCACACAATCGGGGTTACGAATGTGACATTCCACACACAGAAAACGGGCGAAAATGATGGTTTTTGAAGAAAACCTAATTGATTGAAGATCGTTAAAATCAGTTACCCTACATGACTTCTTAGGAAACTGATGTTAAACAGGTTACGGATGTGATCAAAAAAAAATCACTTACAAAATTAAGTGTAAGTGATTGATTTACTGTGAATTAAGTCGGGGTGAGAAGACTCGAACTTCCGACCCCTTGCACCCCATGCAAGTACGCTAGCCAACTGCGCCACACCCCGATTGAATCACCGGGAACGTTTCCCGGTTTTGAGGATGCAAATTTAAGTAAATTTATAATCGGTGCAACGAAAAGTGAAAAAGTATTGGAGAGGGAAGAGGA
>Ga0073936_10002082_pt1 | contig 30073 bp, 20 predicted proteins | sample AliMusrvi5mmetaG_FD_87041 | JGI IMG/M metagenome (GOLD analysis project Ga0073936, IMG submission 87041) | Freshwater lake bacterial and archeal communities from Alinen Mustajarvi, Finland, to study Microbial Dark Matter (Phase II) - Alinen... | ecosystem: Environmental > Aquatic > Freshwater >...
ACATAAGATTCAGAGCATTGGAAATGACGATGGGAAGAACACCTAAGGTTGTAATTTTCCCTGACAAGAAAGCATCAGATTATTATGGGGAACTTACCTTCAACCGTGTAGCCATGAAGGAATTCCTTACCGAAGAAGCTTATATGGCAGTCAGCAATTCCGTTGAGAAAGGAGAAAAAATCGACCGCAGGATAGCCGACCAGGTTGCAGCAGGCATGAAGGCATGGGCCATCAGCAAGGGGGCCACTCATTATACACATTGGTTTCTTCCACTTACCGGAGCCACTGCCGAGAAGCATGATGCATTTATCAGCCCTGTGGAAGGCGGTGCAGGTATTGAAAAATTCAGGGGCATTGAACTCACCCAGCAGGAGCCTGATGCGTCTAGTTTCCCAAGCGGAGGTATACGTTCCACTTTTGAGGCCAGGGGGTATACTGCCTGGGACCCTTCTTCACCTGCATTCATAATGGATAAGACGCTTTGCATCCCCTCCGTTTTTATTTCGTATACAGGAGAAGCGCTTGATTATAAAACCCCCTTACTTCGTGCCCTCCATTCAATCGACAAAGCTGCAGTTGAAGTATGCCGACTTTTTGATGAAGATGTAAGCAAGGTGTTTGCAACTCTTGGCTGGGAGCAGGAATATTTCCTGGTTGATAGGGCCTTGTACAGCGCCCGTCCCGACCTGGTGCTTACGGGCCGTACTCTTTTTGGACATTCCTCGGCAAAAGACCAGCAGCTGGAAGATCATTATTTCGGCACCATCCCGCAGAGGGTGATGGCCTTTATGCAGGAATTCGAACTTGAGGCCCACCGCCTGGGTATCCCGGTAAAAACCAGGCATAACGAAGTTGCACCTAACCAGTTTGAATGCGCTCCCGTGTTTGAGGAGGCCAACCTGAGTGTCGATCATAACCAGCTTATGATGCACCTGGTGGAAAAGGTCGCAAGCCGCCATAATTTCACAGTTCTCCTGCATGAGAAACCATTCAGCGGGGTGAACGGATCGGGTAAGCACAACAACTGGTCTCTTGCCACCAATACGAAGGAAAACCTCTTAAGCCCTGGCACCACCTCAAAATCAGAACTTCGTTTCATTACGTTCCTTGTAAATATTGTTAAAGCCGTTCACGATAATGCCGACCTTTTAAGGGCGATTATCGCAACGCCGGGAAACGACCACAGGCTTGGCGCAAACGAAGCGCCTCCGGGAATCATCTCGGTTTTCATCGGAGCCCAGCTTACTCACTGGCTGAACACCATCGAGAACAGTGATAAAAATTTCAAGTTCAGCCTCGACAGCGATACTGGCCTCCTGAAGAATTTCCCGAAAATCCCCGAGATCCTGCTTGATAATACCGACCGTAACAGGACTTCACCTTTCGCCTTCACAGGAAATAAATTTGAATTCAGGGCTGTTGGATCATCGCATTCCTGTGCGCCTGCCATGATCGCATTGAACATGATCGTTGCCGATCAGCTGAACAAATTCCTGAAAGACCTCAAGGCGGTCACAGGGAAAAAAGTAAAGCTGGACGATGCCATCCTCACACTTCTGAAAAAATATATTAAGGAGTCGAAAAACATCAGGTTCGAAGGCAACAATTACGGACAGGAATGGTTGAAAGAAGCCGCAAAACGAGGTCTCTCCAACCATAAAACAACCCCCGACGCATTAAAAGCCCTGGTTCAGAAAAAATTTGTTGACCTTTATGAAAGGACCCAGGTGCTTACTCCCAGGGAAGTACATGCCCGTTTTGAGATAGGGCTTGAAGATTATACCAAGAAGATCCAGATTGAGTCAAGGGTGATTGGTGATCTCGTCTCAAACCATGTCATCCCTGTTGCCATAAGGTACCAGAATATCCTTGTCGATAATGTGAAAGGACTCAAGCAGGTGCTAGACCTTAAGACATACGGCAAGATCTCCCAGAACCAGATGGAACAGATCACCGAAATATCGGAACATATTGACAAGATCATGACTTACGTTAACGAAATGACCGAAGCACGCAAGGTTGCCAACAAGATTCAGGATCCAGAGGAAAAGGCGGAGTCGTACTGCCATCGTGTGCTCCCGTATTTTGATAAGATCCGTTACCATTCCGACAAACTGGAGCTGATGGTCGATGATGAAGTGTGGCCATTGCCCAAATACCGCGAACTCTTATTCATTCATTAAGAAAAGTAATATGGAAGCCAAAGGGTTTTTTAACAGGCTGGTTCTGCTGGCGCTGATGCTTTGCAGCACCGTCATGCATGCCCAGATCAACGTGGTGCATATCGACAACAATACCTTTCCACAGACTAATGAAGGGATATTCTACAGTCTTCCAAGGACGGTTGTTAATGTTACAGTGAAGATCGACAGGATTGAAAATTACCAGGGGCCCTACGCTGATTATGCCCAGCGTTACCTCGGCCTCAAGAATGTGGTTCAGTCGAATACCATTGAATACAGGATAGCCGATATTAATATCTCCACTTCCTTCGAACCGGATCCCGACCAGTATTATTTTGTTGAATTCGGTGATAAGGTTACCAAGGGGGAGAAAACGGGAATGCTCTCGCTTACCGATGCCGGTATCATCCTGGGAACCCTGCCTGTGATTGACACTACTTCGCAGGTTATAAAGCTGATCAACGCTGAAGAACCTCCCTTGGAATATGAAAAAGACGCCTTTGGGGAATTGTTTAGAAATTACGCCGATGTAAGCGTGTTTGAGAAGATTGACACTGTTCGGCGTAAAGTCAATATAGACACCATGACCCTTGAAAGGTCATACCTGAAAAAGACCATGGTAGATAAGTCCCCTGAACAAAAAGCCAAGGAAGCTGCGGACTTCCTTACAAAGATCAGGGATAACCGTTTTAACCTGATCACCGGTTTCCAGGAAGTGAACTACAATAAGGAAACCCTGGAATTCATGGATGCCCAGCTTAAAAATCTTGAAAAAGAATACCTGAAGCTGTTCACCGGGGTCAAAATTCATAAGATGATGACCTTTTCATATAAATATATACCTACCCAGAACCAGATCAATACCGAGATCCCCATCCTGAAGTTTAATAAGTCGAAGGGGGTGCAGGACCTGGATGCTGCAGGGGGAGGAAAAATCATTACGATCAGGGTCCAGAGGGTCGGCAATACCAATTCGGTTTCCGCATACCTTCAGAAAGCAGGAAAAGCGTCCAAGTCAAGCGGGTTTTATTACAGGATACCCGAATATGCAAGGGTGACTGTAAAAGTCGGTGACAATACCCAGGAGGAGCAGCAGTGCCTTATAAACCAACTCGGGCTTATTACCAACCTTCCTGCAAGCAAATGGAGAGTGCTTTTCCACAGGGAAACAGGAGGGATCAAAACCCTGGGGATAGAATAATAGTCTTACAGGGCTTTCCTGATCTTTGCAAGTTTTATCAGCAGCTTTTCAATCAGTTCCAGCCTCAGCATATTGGCTCCATCCGATTTTGCAGTCTCGGGATGAGGATGAGTTTCGATGAATATCCCATCAGCCCCGGCTGCAATCCCTGCACAGGCTATTGTTTCAATAAGATCGGGCCGGCCACCGGTGACCCCCTCAGCCTGGTTCGGCTGCTGCAGTGAATGGGTGACATCCAGTATGACCGGGACGCCGAATTTCTGCATTTCCGGAATGGACCGCATATCAACAATGAGGTCCTGGTATCCGAACGTAGTACCCCTCTCGGTCAGCATGATGTTCTCATTGCCGGTGCTCAGTATCTTTTCAACTGCAAACCTCATGGATGTTGCTGAGGAAAACTGCCCTTTCTTGATGTTGACAGTTTTTTTTGTCCTGCCTGCAGACAGCAGAAGATCGGTTTGCCTGCAAAGGAAAGCAGGGATCTGAAGCACATCGACATACCTGGCTGCAAACGCTGCTTCCTCCTCGGTATGGATATCTGTCAGAGTTGGAATATTAAGATCCTTTCCCACTGAAGCAATGATGCTCATGGCTGTTTCATTGCCTATCCCGGTAAACGAATCAGCCTTCGAGCGGTTTGCTTTTTTGTAGGATGATTTGAAAATGTATGGAATATTCAGCCTTTCACAAATCTGCTGAATATGAGATGCCACTTCAAGGGACATTGTTTCATTTTCAACAACACATGGCCCTGCAATGAGGAAAAACATCCCTGGGTCCTTTACTTTCAGCTTTGATATATTTTTCGGGAGCATATGTTTGTGTTTTTTTATTTCGCTACTTCGCTATTTCGCTATTTCACTACTTCGCTATTCAATATTTGTATTTCTCCTTCCACAGCGCTTTCATCCTCACCCTGATCTCATTCTCCTTCGGATTGTTCTGGGGTTCGTAAAATTTCAAGCCCCTGATCTTATCAGGCAGGAATTCCTGTTCGATAAAATTGTGGTCGTAATCATGGGCATATTTGTAATCCTTCCCGTATCCTATCTTCTTCATCAGGTTTGTAGGCGCATTCCTGATGTGCAGGGGAACAGGGAGATCGCCTTTTTCCCTGAATGCTTTTTGAGCACTGCGGATGGCAAGGTAGGATGCATTGCTTTTTACCGATGTAGCGAGGTAAATGGCAGTCTGCGAAAGTATCAGGTCGCATTCAGGGTAACCGATCACATCCACTGCCTGGAAACATGCAGTGGCAAGCAACAAGGCGTTGGGATTGGAATTCCCTATGTCCTCTGAAGCGAGGATCAGCATTCGCCTGGCGATGAATTTCGGGTCTTCTCCGGCTTCAATCATTCTGGCAAGCCAGTATACCGAGGCGTTCGGGTCGGATCCGCGAAGCGATTTGATGAATGCCGAAATAACATCATAATGCATCTCGCCGGTCTTATCATACATCGCAAGGTTCTGCTGTATGATACTTATAGTATTTTCATTAGTTATACTGATGGCTTTTTCCCCGCTTCCCAGGGTGGTGACTATCAGCTCCAGGGCATTAAGCAATTTGCGGGCATCACCCCCTGAGATCCTTAAAATCGCATCAGGTTCCGCAACAGTTATCGTGAGACCAAGCTGCTGCTCCAACCTTTTCCTGCCTTCTTCAAGCAGGCGGAGGAGGTGATGTTCCTCAAGGGTTTTAAGGATATAGATCTGGCATCGTGAGAGCAGGGGGGAGATCACTTCGAAGGAGGGATTCTCTGTAGTAGCTCCAATAAAAGTAATGATCCCTTTCTCGACAGCACCAAGCAATGCATCCTGCTGGGATTTGCTGAACCTGTGGATTTCATCTATGAACAGGAAGGGACTGGTCCCGCTTTCCTTTGCTTTTGCTATTACCTCTCTCACTTCCTTAACCCCTGAACTAACCGCACTTAGAGTGTAGAATTCTCTTGACAGTTGCCTGGAAATAATATAGGCCAGGGTGGTTTTACCAACCCCCGGGGGGCCCCATAATACCATTGAAGGAACATTCCCCGATTCAATGGCCTTCCTGAGAATCGCCCCTGGCCCTACAAGGTGCTCCTGCCCGAGGTATTCCTCAAGTGAGTTGGGACGTAATTGTTCTGCCAGCGGTATCAGCATAATAATTCAAAGGTACGATTATGGTATTTAACTGCCTTGAACACCTTTGGAATTGTTCATATCTTAAAAAATGTTAAATTTATTCGTGCTGATTTTCAATGGAATAAGTCAAATGTTAAAAAATGTTAAAAAAAAGACGACTAAAAACTTGGAAGGGATGCAATTGTTGACTTATCTTTGCCGGGAATTTCAAAACGAACGAAACAATGAAAAAATTTGCAACATTATTAGTAGTAGGTGCTGTAGCTTTCATGTATGCTTGCGGCCCCAGCGCAAAAGAACTCGAAGAAAAAAGAATTGCTGATTCAATCCGCGTAGCTGACTCATTAGCTATGGTCCAGGCTGAACAGCAGAGGATCTCTGATTCAATTGCAAAGGCAGCTGACGAAAAGAAGAAAGCTGATTCAATTATGCATCAGGATTCAATCAAGAAACACCTGATCAAGCCGGCTAAGGCTGCTAAAGCTGCTCCTAAAAAAGCAAAGAAGTAATCATTCTTGTTGATAATAAAAAGGGCCGTCATTGACGGCCTTTTTTATTATCACAGGTTCTTGATCTCGGCAATAAGTTTTTGAAGGGTGGATTTCGCATCCCCGAAGAGCATCCTCGTTTTAGGCAGGAAGAAAAGGTTATTTTCAATGGCTGCATATCCTTTGGCCATGCTTCGTTTCATGACGATAGTATTCTTTGCCTCCCACACTTTGATGACCGGCATACCTGCAATAGGGCTTGATGGATCGTCTTCGGCTGCCGGGTTTACTACGTCGTTGGCCCCGATGACGATCACCACATCGGTATTGTTCATTTCATTGTTGGCTTCCTCCATCTCAAGGAGTTTCTCATACGCCACGTCGGCTTCGGCAAGTAAAACATTCATATGGCCGGGCATTCGGCCTGCGACAGGATGAATGCCGTATTTGACCTCGACTCCCTTTGAGCCGAGGAGATTTTCAATTTCATGGCAGAGGTGCTGGGCCTGTGCAACAGCCAGCCCGTAACCGGGAACAACCAACACTTTCTTTGAATAGCTGAGTAATACAGCAGCATCGCTGAGCGAAATCTCCTTCACTGTCTTGTCACCCTGGTCCCCGGCTCCTGCTGCACTTCCGCCAAACCCGCCTATGATAACATTCAGGAGTGAACGGTTCATCGCCTTGCACATAAGAATGGTGAGTATGGTCCCTGATGATCCGACAAGGATCCCCCCGGTGAGCATGGCCTGGTTGCTGTAAAGGAAACCTCCCATTGCAGCAGCAACACCTGTAAATGAGTTCAGCAGTGAAATTACAACAGGCATATCCGCACCACCTATAGGCATTACAAAAGTAACACCGTACAACAGGGCAAGGAGGCCAAGGATATAGATCATCAGGTTGTTGTCCTTTTGAGGTGTCATGGTCATGATTAACACAACCATGGCTAAAAGAAGAAAAAGGAAGAAAAGGTTGATGTAACGCAGGATGGGCGATTTGATGTCCCCGATACGTTCGTCGAGTTTGCCGAAAGCTATCATGCTTCCTGCGAAAGATACGCCCCCTATCCCCAGTCCAAGCAGGATTGCAAGGGCTTCTCCGCTGATCATGCTGCTTGCATGCGAAGCGGCAAGCATGTTCTGCATTTTGGGAAACTCCATCAACGAAATCAGAGCTGCACAAGCCCCACCCATACCGTTGAAAAGCGACACCATCTGGGGCATAGCGGTCATTTTAACTTTCATGGCGGCCATCCAGCCGACTATACTGCCGATGAGAAGGGCGGCTACGATCCACCCTATGTTCTGTATCCCCTGGTATGTGCCGTCTTCCAGTTTGGTCTTGTGGAAGAGGATGGTAAAGAGTATTGCCAGTCCCATGCCGCCGGCTGCCCATAGGTTGCCGTTACGTGCTGTATCGGGATGGCTGAGCTTTTTCAATCCCAGGATAAAAAGGATGGATGCAAGTATGTATGATATCTCGAGAACCGAAATGTAGTCCGAGAATTCAAAAGTCCGGGTTAAGGTTTCCAGTGTTCCCATGCTTCCTCCTTATTTCTGTTTTTTCTTTTTACTAAACATCTCAAGCATACGGTTGGTCACTACGAAGCCGCCCACTACATTCAGGGTTCCAAGGATCACTGCGATGAATCCAAGGATCATTGACAGGACGTTGTGTGCATGGCCCATGACGATGATAGCCCCGATGATGACCACCCCGTGAATTGCATTGGCGCCCGACATCAGGGGTGTATGCAAAACTGAGGGTACATGCGAGATCACTTCGATCCCCAGGAAAATGGAGAGAATGATGATGAATATCGCCTCGCGGTATTCCATGAAAAATTTTAAAACTTCAGTCATTTTGCTGTGCTTTATGAATTCATGATTGATTTAATACGTTCACTGACGACTTCTTTCCCGTGGGTCACGCAGGTTCCCTTTACGAGGTCGTCTTCCCAGTTCAGTTTGAATTCCCCTTTATTGGAATAAAGGAGTTTCAGGAAGTTGATGACATTCTTGCCGAACATCTTGCTCGCATCGGAGGGCATGTCGGCAGCCAGGGCGGAGTTCCCGATGATCCTGACCTGGCCGTGCATGATGGTCTCGTTGTCTTTCGTAAGTTCGCAGTTACCCCCGGTCGAGGCGGCAAGATCAACGATCACCGCCCCGGGTTTCATAGCATCCACTGTTTCTTTTTTAAGGAGGACAGGAGCTATTCTACCAGGGATCTGGGCCGTGCATATCACAACATCTGATTTGACAGCATGGTCATGAATGGCCTGTGCCTGCCTTTGTTTGAATTCCTCTGATTGTTCAACGGCATAACCGCCTGCTGCCTTGTCATCGGTGGCGCCTTCCACGTCTATGAATTTACCACCCAGCCCTGTCACTTCTTCCTTAACTGCAGCCCTCACGTCAAACACCTCAACCACTGCACCCAGTTTACGCGAAATTGCAAGGGCCTGCAGCCCTGCAACGCCTGCTCCGAGGATAAGGACTTTAGCGGGAGTCACGGTGCCTGCGGCGGTCATAAACATCGGGAAAAACTTGGGCAGATTATTTGCAGCCGTAAGTACCGCTTTGTAGCCCGACACAGTAGCCATGGACGATAAAATATCCATGGCCTGGGCACGCGTGGTGCGGGGCAGGATGTCAAGGCTGAAACTGGTAATGTTCTTATTACACAATTCCTTAACCAGGCTGGTATTGACCATGGGGTTGAAAACCGACATAAATACCCGGCCTTCTTTCATCAGCCCAAGTTCATTTGCGCTGGGAGGCTGTATCTTGATGATGAATTCAGCAAACGAGAAGACTCCTTCCCTGGTTTGTATGACTGCCCCTGCTGCTTCATATTCTGCATCCGACGCAAAGGCAGTCAGCCCGGCACCTGCTTCAACCATTACTTTTACGTTCATCCCGCTAAGGGTTTTAACTGCCTCGGGCAGCATGGCAACCCTTCTTTCCGGCAATTCTTCTTTCAATAATCCTATTGTCATATTATTGCTTTATTATTCGGCTATTTTTCAGCGAAATTCTTCCGCAGTTTCAATCTTAGTCGGTAAAACCAATGTGATGGTGGGTGCCGTCACAGAAGGGTTTCTTTTTTGAGGCTCCGCAACGGCAAATAGCCGCTACGTCATTATTCAGAACGATTTCCTTACCCTCGGTATCGGTTAGTTGAAATTGTCCGCGGATCAGCAAAGGACCATTCTTCAGAACCTGTATCTTTGCTCCAGGGTCACACTGAACTGAAGGTTTCTTTTGATCATTGGCAGCATTCGTGGAATTTTTAAGGTAGGTCAGTGCTCTCGAGGGGCAAGTGTTGACAGTTTTTATTATTTCTTCGCTCCCTGCTGCCTTGGCATCGATCCAGGGGCGTTTAACACTGTTGAAGACTTGCGGTAATCCAATCAGGCAGTTAGCAGAATGTATACAAAGTTCTGGTCTCCAATAAACAGTGATCTCTCCGCTGGTATATGAACGACTGATTTCTTTTCGGTCGTTAATCGAGGCAAGCTCCGATTTCGTGATTTTATTGGTCATTCCGGTAATTTATAAATTTGTGTAAAGATAGGAATTAAATTATTTTTGGCTGGAATTCCACAATAAGCATAGAAATGGAAAGAAAAGTAAAGGCGGGCTGGCAAGGCAGGATACCTGGGAAATCAGGCGAAAAAGAAATTTACGAAAAAGATCCGTTAAATCTGTTCAAGGCCTGGCTGAAAGAAGCCAGGAGCAAATCAGAACATGAACCTGAAGCTATGGCTCTTGCAACTGCGGATGAGGAGGGGCGGCCTGCAGTCAGGATGGTCCTTTACAAGGAGGTTAATCAGGATGGGTTCTGTTTCTTCACCAATTACGGGAGCCGTAAGGCGTTACATCTTGCTGCTAACCCATATGCCTCGCTTTTGTTTTACTGGCCTGGGCTTTACCGACAGGTCAGGATTGAAGGTAAGGTGAGGAAAGCTGCATCGAAAATTTCAGATGATTATTTCGATTCCCGTCCGCTGGGCAGCCGTATCAGCGCCAGCATCTCTCCTCAAAGCGCAGTGGTCCCCGACAGGATGTTCCTGGAAGCCATGCACGAGTCATTTGCAAAGGATCTTGGTAAGAATGCCCCTCAAAGACCTTCAAACTGGGGAGGCTACATACTGACCCCCGACCGCATTGAATTCTGGACCGGCAGAGACAACCGGCTCCATGACAGGATACTTTACAGTAAATCAAAATCAGCCTGGATCATCGAAAGACTTGCACCATGAAAAAACTTCTCCTGTTCGTTGTTTTGGCATTCACTTTGTCGCTCCATGGCTTTGCCTGGATCTATCCCGAACATCGCGATATTATGATGTTGGCGATACAAAAGCTTGACGCTGCTCACCGGGCAAGGCTGGAACAATACTGGTCCATAGTCAGGCGGGGGAACGAAGGCAGGTTATTCCCTTTGACTATTGATACTTGTAGGTCGGAAAATCCAAAGTTTATTGATTATGCCGCCTGGCCTGCAATTGCGGGCGACCACTCAACCTCTGCAGCCAACTTGCTGGATAATGTCCTTAAATCGGACTGGATCATAAAGGTCGCCGGTATTACCATGGAATTAAGGCAGGGCCTGGCGTCTGCAAAGAACCGCAGCGACAGGAATAACAGCCTGAGGACTTCCGACACCAGATTGCTGAGGGCAGACCCGGAATATGTAACCAGGGCAGGGGCCAACAACGTGCATTTCATGCTCTCCCGGCCTTCTACGAATACAAGTCAGGAGGAGTATTTTATTGCCTGCCTTCGGGGAGGGGCTGAATTAAATGCCCTGGGGACTTATGCCTATTATCACCTTAGTGCATTGATGAAAGCCCGCAAATTCTCTGCGCTGAAAGATACAGGGCAGGAATCCGCCGGCCTGATTACTGCAGTTTTGGCAGATGAGGCGTTTGCCAACCATTTCCTTGAAGATATGTTTGCATCAGGGCATGTGGCAGGTACCTGGGGAAACGCAGCCCAGAGAAAAGGCACCCATGACTTCTATGATGAGAAAGGGATTGAAGTCTCTACCTGGGTCGGGGGAAGCATGGTGCTTATGGGCGATGCTTTTATGCGGCAGGAAGATGCCGACAGGGCTGCAATCACAGTGAAGATGAGCCTGGAAGAGGTTCTGGATGCAGCTGCAGGATCAGGAGCCAGGGGACTGAAAACCCAGGTAAATTTTATTGCAGGAGCCGACACTTTTAATGTTTCAAAAAACGTCAGGATGCCATTTGGCAGGATTGATTCGTTGGACTGGGCATTTTTCAAGCCGGTATTGATGCCCACTGCAATCCCCGGCCTTTCCAAAGGCGCAGGTGAGCTCCCAAGGTTCAGGGCCGAGCTTGGGCCGTTTGTCGGCCTTATGGCGGCAGCCAGGGGCACAACTCTGTTCAGCGGATTTGACACCTACCAGAAGGAAGCGGGTTTTAATGCAGGCCTCGAAATGGCAATAAGAGTCGGGCTCGGGTTGGAGGGTTTGCTTAATGAAGGTAGCGACGGACTTGTTTTCCTCGACCTGGGTTGGAGAATAGACGGCCCCTCATCAATGAAAATGACGGCTGATGCCGACCTGAAGCAGTTCGGCAGTATCTTTTCAGCTGTTCCCAGCAGGGATGCTTTTTATGCCAGGTTACGAATGCCGTTTTACATCATACCCGGTGACCTGCTGATCGTTGCACCCTTTCTTTACCTGTTTTCACCTAAGACCGCAACCAGGATGATCATTGCTGCAGGGAATGGAGGCCTCATTCCATGGCAGGTGGGAATGGTAACGCCGATAGGAAGATTTCAGTTTGTCCTTGGCCGGGAAGTGGGTGTATACCTTTACGGCTGGCCCAAGGATGCCGACCGTTTTCTCCTGCCATTTGCAAACAACCTTGAAGCCGACCAGGTACTGGTCTCCATGAGGTCTACGCTCCTCGAATTCCCTTTCTTGGAATACCGCCCATTTCATACTTTTTCTACGAACCAGACAGCAAGCCTTGTATTCCAGTTTTTCGGCGGTGTAGATATCCCCGGAAAAATCACTGTGATAGCACCGGAGGGCTCTCCCGTGCCTAAAACAAATCCAATATACTTTCTTGGCGTGAGGATAGGTTTTGACTGGAGGTATTATTTTGGTAAGAACGGGAGCTGATCATACTCCGGCCGGTCAATAATTTTTTAAGGCAGTTTTTACACCACCTGCAGCTCAATACATCTGTTTTTAAGGTATCTTTATACCTTAATTCAAGGCGGATGCGACCCCTGGTTTCCTTCTTTTTATTTTTCTGCCTGATCTCGTTTACGGGAGGCCGGGCTCAGGATGTTCAGGTTCATCCGTCAAAGGTCATCAAAGGTTTTTATAAGGGTCATTTGAACGTTAAAAGAGATATCCCCCTGGGTACAGCAATAGGAGTAACACAATCCAGGGAAAATGCCGGGGAAGAACCGGACGAAGGCAAAACAGGGGATGTTCCAACTTATTCTTCCCCTGTATCTCACAAAGGCCGCGACAATTTTTTCCAGGGAGTGAACGGTGCCCTTACCAACAACGACAGCGTTCTTGTGAATTTCGACGGAACGACTGGTGGCGCAAGACCACCCATTGACTGCAACGGGGCCGTTGGCCCGAATCATTTTATTCAGACTCTTAACGGCTCGTTTACAATATTCAGCAGGACAGGTGGAGCAACGGAAGGTCCGTATAACCTTATTTATATGTTCTATGGCTTGCCCGGTGGCAATGCCTCTTACCGTTGGATAGATCCTGTCACCCTTTATGATGAACAGGCAAACCGGTGGCTGATGGCCTGCTTCTCATTCATTGATTCAACTTCCTGGATGCTGATCACCGTCTCTGCTACGGGAGATCCCGACGGGGACTGGAATTCCTATTCCTTCCCTGTGGATTATTTCCCCGATTATCCCAAATTCGGTGTCTGGAACGACGGGTATTATATGGCTGATAACAGGTACTGGTTGCCTCTGAAGGGCCCCCATGACACTGCCAGCAATGATACCTACGTGTTCCAGAGAGACAAAATGCTTAACGGCGACCCTGCACTGGCGGTTGCCTTCCATAACGGGTTTAAACCCAGGAACACCGACACAACACTCGCATTCGTTCCGCCTGTCCATAATGTGGGTGAATTCGCACCCGCGGGCAGCCCGGGAATATTTATCGGTTTGAATAATGACACTGCAAACGGAGGAACAAACCAGGTATGGATATATGAGTTGCATGTTGACTGGAACAATGCACAGAATTCATCCTTTGCAAAAGTGCAGCAGCTGGACGTTCAGCCTTTCAGCAGCGACTTCGGTCACAGGTATATGAATATCATTCAGCCCGACCTGATGAATCCCCTGGATGCGATTCCTCATGTTCCTATGAATGTGCCCCAGTACAGGAATTTTGGCAGTTACCAGTCCATAGTCTTCTGCCATACAGTAAACCTCAACCAGCCTGGCGATATACCTCATGCCGGGATCAGGTGGTATGAACTGAGAAAACCCCCGGGAGGCCAATGGGCAGTAAGGCAACAGAATACGTATGCCCCCGATGATGATAACCGCTGGCTTGGGAGCATCATGCTGAACGGAAGCAACCAGGTCGGCCTGGCATATTCAATCGCCGGGGAACACACATTTCCCTCGATCAGGTTCTGTGGTCAGAATATCTGGTCGTACCTCAGCGGGAATTCCACTATGGACATCGCCGAGGACACCATTATCAGTGGAAAATACTCGCAGACCTTCATGTATCGCTGGGGCGATTATGCCCTGATGTCGGTAGATCCAAGGGACGACAGCACTTTTTGGTTTACTTCCGGATATATAGGGTCTGCGAACAATCACAAAACCAGGATAGCTTCATTTAACTTCAATATCAAACCAATGGTGGTCACCAAACCGGCAACCGATGTGACTCCCACCACGGCCATCCTCAACGGGACTGTCAATCCTAACGGTCTTTCAACCACCTGGCATTTTGAATACGGCAGCAGCATTTCCTACGGCAACAACACACCGCTTATCCTGGCAGGATCCGGTATTGCGACTCTCGATGTAAATGCAGCACTTACCGGCCTTTCGGCTGGTACAACCTATCATTACCGTCTTGCAGGGACCAACGGCAAGGGAGCATCAAGGGGAGCAGATATGACCTTTACACCCGGCGCAGCTTCACTGACTACCATGAAGGTCAGCAATATCTACCTGACAACTGCTTCATCAGGCGGGATTATAAACTCTGACGGAAGTTACCCGGTAACGGCAAGAGGAATTTGCTTTGGTACTGAAATGAACCCAACGATCCTTGACACTCATACCACTGACGGTTCAGGTACAGGTTTGTTCAGTAGCATACTGGGTGGACTTAATACCAACACCCTTTATCATGTAAGGGCATATGCGACGAATGCAGCAGGCACCTGGTATGGCAATAATGAAAGTTTCACAACCCTTTGCAAGATCTATACCTTCCCGTTCAGGGAGGGATTTGATGCCGCAAGCATCCCTATGTGCTGGACCAATGTTGACAATATGGGCAACGGTAAGGCATGGCGTTTCGGGACCATTGATGATGAGACCCCAAACCCTAACCTGACAGGGAATTACGTCTATCTCAATTCCGATGATTACGGCAGCAGTTCCGAAGACGCTGAACTGGTTTCACCCCAGCTGGATTGTTCAATGTATAACCATTTGTTCCTTGAATTCGACCATTATTATCGCACAAGGTATTATCCTACAAGATCACTTTCATACAGTGTCGACGGGGGAAGTAACTGGATCCAGTTTGAGATCTTTGATTATGAACTCAAAACAAATCCGTCAAGGTACAGCAGAGCCATGCCTGAAGTTGCGGGTAAATCGGCGGTAAGGATCAAATGGAGTTTTAACGCGACTTACGACCTTTACTGGGCTTTAGATAATGTCCAGATAAGATCGACCGATGGAATTGAACAGCCGGCAGCAGGCAGGGTAAGCATCTTCCCTAATCCAAATAAAGGGATATTTAATATTATTCTGGTTGAAGGCAGAACTGCAGAATTTAAACTATCAGTTGCAGACATGAACGGCAGGGTTATCCTGGTTCAAACTCTGAAAGGGTCAGAGAAATACCAGCTGGATCTCTCAGCAGCCCCGGGAGGTGCTTATACCTTGCTGATACAAACCAATACCTGGCTGATCACAAGAAAAATAGTGATCATCCGTTAGATAATATAATATGAAGCTCCCGTCACTCCTGATATTTTTTATCCTGATCTCATTGACACTTCAATCACAGGTGGTTGCTGATTTCATTTTGCCTGATACAATCTGTGTTGGCAAGACAGTCAATATCAAGAACCTCACAACAGGAGGGTCAACATTTTACTGGAGCTTTTGTTCGGGGAACACATCAGTTGATCCAATCGGTTCGGTTTTGGGCGGAACATCAGGATTCCTGGGAGGTCCCGCCTACATCACCCTTGCCCAGGATGGTGACAATTGTTACAGCTTTGTCACAAATCACGTTAATCAATCAGTAACTGTAATTAATCATGGCGTAAGTTACAGCAACGATGCTTTGTCAATAAAGAATATTCCCATACCTGGCATGAAAATGGATAGTTCGCAGGGGATACAGGTGAAGTTTGACAATGGAACCTGGTTCGGTTTCCTGGTATGCGATTTTCTTTTGATCAGACTGGATTTCGGAAATTCATTGTCCAAAACCCCTTCAATCCTTGTATTGAACACGATCACAGGAATGTGGAGCCTCCACGGCCTTCAGATCTGGCATGAAAACAACCAGCGGTGGGTCGGAATAACAACCAGTTCATGGGGGAATTCAGTTTGGAATATTGATTTCGGCAATTCTCTCGCCAATACAAGTCCGGTGTTTACCGACATTACCCAGGGATTCGGTTTGAGTCAACCTGGCCCTCTCAGCATAGTGTCGGAAAACAACAATTACTACTGCTTTATTGTGAATGCTCTCAACAGCACCTTATGCCGGGGGGACTTCGGCTCGTCTTTGATGAATAAACCTGTGTGGAAGGACCTGGGAGTGGTATGCAACTCCGATGCCAGGGGGATCATGCTGATCAGGGATTGCCAGCAGACCAACGGTTTTATGACAAGATACCTTCCTGCAGGAAAATTGCTTTACCGGCTGCAGATGCCCCAGGGTATCACGGGCCCTGTATCAACGGTGAGTATTGGTAATATCGGGAATCTTGACCTGCCACAGCAATTCTCCGAAATAACAAGGGTAAAGGATACTGTTTACACTTTCATTTGCAGCCAGGCTACCACGATGATAACACGCCTGAGTTTCATCACCTGTAAAAATTCATCCATTCCTTCCTCCCAGCTGTACGATCCGCCCTCTTATAGTTATGACTCTGCCGGGATATACAACGTACGTCTTATAGTGAACGAAGGGCAACCCGACCAGCAGAATGTATGCAAACATATTGTCGTTGTTGACAAACCGCCGGTGCACCTTGGGCCCGACCGTGTCCTTTGCCCGGGTAACAGCGCATTCCTGGATGCAGGTGCCAGATGCGATACCGTTCTCTGGTCAACCGGCGACACAACCCGCAGGATCAAAATAACACTGCCGGGAACATACTGGGTGAGGGTAAGCAAATTCGGCTGCTGGGGGGGAGATACGGTTAATATCGGGCTTTACCCCCTGATCCCGACAAAGCTGAAACCAGATACCACTCTCTGCCAGGGACAGAAGTACCTGCTGAACCCCGGGAAGAATTACAAATCCCTGCTCTGGAATAATGGTGACACCACTTCAACCATGCTTATCAATACTGGTGGCACCTATTGGGTTCATACTGTCGATACCAATAACTGCCCGGGAGCCGACACAGTCATTATTACCATGAAACCTCCCATTAATGTAAACCTGCCGCATGATACCGCTATATGCACAAAGAATGCAGTAATTCTCAATGCCGAAGTTGCAGGTGCAGTTTACCTTTGGCAGGATGGCTCAACTTCATCTTCTTACAGCGTCACTGATCCGGGAACTTATTGGGTCAGGGTGAGCCGGGGCGGTTGTGCCGTTTTGGATACCACATTGGTCCACGACTGCAACACTGATATTTATTTCCCAAATGCTTTCACTCCCAACGGCGATGGCCTTAATGATTACTTTCGACCTATCGGGCCTGCGCTTTCAAAATTCACGCTTACTGTTTTTGACCGCTGGGGCCAGCAGATCTTTACGACCAATGACTCTGAGAGGGGATGGGACGGGACTTATAAAGGGGTCATTTGTCCTGCCGGCAATTATTCATTTATCGCAACCTACGAATTAGCTTTTTCGCCAGGCGTGAGCGGGAAAAAGGGAGGAACTGTCATCCTGCTCAGGTAGCTGTAAAAATTATTTCTCAACCCTTGGGCATGAGGGACAGGAAATGATCTGAAACTCGGTTCTCCTGTTTTCCTGGTGCTGGGCTTCGGTACAGTTCACGCCGTTGGAACAACCATTGACAAGCCTGGTTTCACCGTACCCGACTGCAGTAATCCTGCTTTTTGAAATTCCTTTGCTCAGGATGTACGACACAGCTGAGTTCGCCCTGCTTTGTGAAAGCTTTAGATTATAGGCATCACTTCCCCTGCTGTCGGTATGCGAGGATAATTCTATTTTCATATCAGGGAAGTCATTCATAAGTTTGACAAGCCTGTCAAGTTCCTCGGCCGACCTTGGCCTGATATCACTTTTATCGTAGTCGTAATAGATCTTATCGAGCCTGATAACCGCTCCTGCAGAAGGTTGCTGCATGCTCAGCTTTATTTTCACATACAAGTCCTTGCTTCGGTCGAGCCCTTTGGTTGTTTCATAAATTTCCTCACTGCTCAGCCAGCCCTGCAATTCTCCCGCAACTTTAAAATCGCTGGCCTGCTCCAGTTGAAAAAAGAATTTTCCATCTGCAGCGGTAATTTTTGAATTTGTTTTATGAAGAACCGTGTTGTCACAGGTAACTTTCACACCCGCAACCGGAAGATCATTATGTGAGTTCGTTACAATCCCTGACAAGGTGAACCTGGGATCGTTATGCAATATCGTCTTTTCAATCAGTTCTTTGCTGAATTCCTCTTTGCCGATCATTGCTATAGTGGTCGTCACTTCGTTAAGTATGCCCTGAACACGGTAGTTGTCGGCAGGCAGGTCTTCCACCAGCAAAATGCCGTTGGGATCGGTCATCCCCTGGAAAACAATATTGTTTTTATCATCCTTTAAAGTTACGGAGACATAGGGGAGAGGAGTGGAGGTGTATTTATCCACAACGTTGATCTTTACCAGGTGTTTCAATGCCGGTTTTGGTATCTCCTTTCTTGAAAAGTAAGCAATGTCGTCAGTTTCTGGTGTCCCAAAACGGTTCGTCGATAGATAGCCGCTCTCCAGGTTGTTGTTTGTGATCAGCGCAAAATCATCATAGCTCGAGTTTATAGGTGCCTTCAGGTTTACAGGGGCCGAAAAATTGCTCCCATCGGTTTTAGACACAAACAGATCGAGACCACCAAGCCCCGGTAGTACATTGGAAGAGAAATACAGGTTGCCTGTAGCATCAAAGGTTGGAAAGATCTCATTTCCGGAGGTATTTAATACTGAAATATTCACAGGTTCAGACCATGTGCTGTCGGGCAGCTTTGAGCAATAATACAAATCCATTCCGCCTTTACCACCTGGCTTGTCCGAAGAAAAAACAAGCATTCTCCCGTCATTCCTGAGTGCGGGATGGGCAGCATTATAACTTATATTATTGAACCTGATCAGATCAGCAGGAATCCATTTACCTTCTTTGAGCGTTGCGGCCGAGATCTGCAATTTACTGGTATTGACGTCCTGTTCCTGTATGGATTTCTTATTGATCGTTGTATAATATATGATAGAGCCATTGTTGGATACCGTAGCCGGGCCATCGTTGTATTTCGACATGATCTCCGAAGCTACCGGCATCAGTTTACTGCAGTTAAAATCGGTCGCATACAGTTTTGTATTTCCCCTGCCTGTCCAGTCATTTTTAGCTCCTTCAGGGTTCTCGGCCGTCACCAAAAGTCCGCCCTTGTAATAGACCGGCGAAAAAACAGACTGAGTGTACAGGGCTGTTTTGTTAACTACAGCGAGATTGTCTTTACCCGACATCAGTTCATCATACATATCAAGTGACCTGATGAGGTTCTGAGCCTTTTCCCCATCGTTTTTCTGCTGGTATTGCAGTGCGTAAATCCTTGCATCTGCATTATTCCCGTTGATCCTTAACAATTGCACGAGATCGTACCAGTCGTCGGGAACAGCCTGCTTTAGTTTTACCAATGACTGGTATGTCTCAATCGATCCTGCAATATTGTTGGTGTAACTGTATGATAATGCAAGATTCCTGACCGCATCGTGGTCATCAGGGGATTTCTCAAGGTATTGTTTGTACAGGGGAATTGCTTCGCTGTATTCATATAATTTGAACTTCTTATCCGCCTGAGATTTCTGGGCGTACAATGAAATATTCAGAAAGCAAAACAGTATCAGTATTATTTTTTTCATTGCTTTAAATATTAGAAATAACGGTTATTCTGCTTTCTTCCAGGCATGCCTTTTTTACCGAATTCAAATCCTAAATAAACCTCGTGAGTACCGGAATTGTATGGACTCAGCCCCGAAATCGTCAGGTCGTAGGAATATCCCAGGTAAAAGTTCCCGATTTTTCCTTTTACCATAAAGTTGAGGGCATCAGATGTCCGGTATGAAACCCCTATACCGACCATTCCTTTGAACCAGGCATCCAAAGCAATATCCGCCTCGAAAGGTGCGGCAGTAACGTATTTGCACAGGAGGGCGGGCCGGAGTTCAAAATCCCTGCTGAGCACTATCCTGTAACCCCCATAAAGGAACATATGAGGTTTGATGATCTTGGACTGGGGCGAAACGCTTTCAAAAGAGACCACCTGGGGAACGGAAAATCCGATATAATATTTCGGGGTGTGAAACAGCAATCCGAATCCTGCATAGGGGATGACAACGCTCGAGTTTGTATTGTACAAAGGATCGGTGAGATCCACATTTGAGAGCTTTGAATAATCAGACTTCAGGAATTGCACACCGATCTTGATACCGGCGCTCAGCAGACCGTTGGCACCGAGGCGCAGGTGGGTTGCCACGCTGAGATCTGCTGAATTGCTTTGAGTAATTCCGATCCAGTCACTGATAACCGTGATACCCAATGCAAGATGTTGTTTAACGATTTTGCTTTCCGCATTAAAGAATAGAGTGGAAGGTGAGCCGGTATACCCCACCCATTGCTTGCGGTACCTTAAACTGAGACTTGCATCGTCGTTTGAGCCGGCGTAGGCCGGGTTGATCTCCAGGTTGCTGTTAAACTGGTTCTGTGTATACTGCGGTTCCTGCTGGGCTTTTGCAACAAGTGCAGAACACATCATTGCAAGTATTATGATTTTTTTCATTTTTCAGAGTTTAAACTTTAATACCTGACGTCGACATACATGCTTTTTTTATCCCCGTTTGGAAGTTCAAGCAGGACGAAATAGGTTCCCTGCACCAGCTTCTGTCCGCTGTTATTGACACCTTTCCAGTCGTTTTTGTAATCACTGTTCTGGTAGACGACATTTCCCCAGCGGTTAAACACTTTGATGGAAATAAAACTGCAGCATGAGGAATTCAGAATTTCAAATACGTCGTTTTTACCGTCCTCATTTGGCGTAATCCCTGTAGGGATGATCATGTTCTCAAACCGGCAGCAGGCCGGGTTGGAGCCTCCGCATTTGATCATGGGAAGGCATATGCCCCCGAGCGAGTCGGTGCAGCATTCCGTAGCACCCCGGCCGGTTGCAGTGTCATATATCCCGTTATGTGCGGTGAGATACATGCAAAACCTGTCGAGGCTCTGGCTTGCCGAGTCAATGGTAACTGTAAACGGTCCTCCTGTCAATCCCGGTGCAATGGGTGGATGAGGCTGTGTGAAGTTTGAATCAAGGACCACGCTGGGATCTGTTGTTCTGTAGTCGACCTGGTATATTGTAAAAGGTGAATTATTTTTAACAAAAAACGTATATCTGATCTTATTTCCCGAGCAATAGAGTGAATCATTGACAATATTGGCACAGGTGGGCTGCACCATCTGGCATGAATCGAACCTCAGGGTGTCGTTGCATAGCTGCTTCCCCTGTGAATCAATGCTTCTGATCACGACAATATGAGGAGCAGGTGATGTCCCTGTGAGGCAGAAGGATGCAAAATCAGGATATATGCCCGGCGGGATGCCTCCTGCCGGCGCTTTGATCTTAATATGGCTGCTGCCCACGGGCGGGATGATATTCCACCCGGTGAAGATCGCGAACTGTGTGCCTCCGAGACCAGTAAACTCAAGGTATTCGATGTTGGCATTGTAATAATTGCTGTTTAAAGTCAGAGTGTAGCAGCATTTTACCGGATCAGTTTTTTTCGCAGTAAATGTTATGCCATCACAGGGATCGCAATGGGGAATGTCGACGCAATACGGAATGCTGTCCATACAACACCATGATGGGAACGGTCCGTTGGGACCTGGTTTTGTATACTGATCGCAGGCTGCAAAGAAGAAACATGCATGGGTCGCATTACTGGTGATCATCAGTGCGGTTTCAATCAGTGCAGAGGTCTGGCCGGGCAGCAGATCAGGTATTCCTATGAATTTGGGAGAAGGGCTTACACCCGGGGTCTGGGAATACAAGGTCAAACCACGAACGGTAAAACTTGAATTGTTCCTTACCCTGAACTTCATCTTAACAGCCCCGGTGTCACATTCGGCTTTCAGGTCAAGGATGGCAACACAGCTGGTATCGACAGGGATGCTGCACCCCTGGTTTATAAGCGTTTTCCTGCAAACGGTATCGTATTTAGGAGGATTGCCGATGAAATCAACATTGAGGTGGTTCGTGCCATTTCCTGCAAAACAGATCACACCTAAAGTCTGAAATCCTGCCGAGTCGAGGGGAACGCCGTTATATGAAGGCGTTTTGGTGAAAACTACCTGGTTCGGGTCCTGGTATGTGATAGTGCTCCAGGGATTGAGGGAAGAAACGTTCGCCAGTGTCAGGTTGTCGGAAGTAACTGAGATGCCTGTAAATTTATCAGGCTTGTAGGTATTGGATATTTCAAGAAGGTAACAACATTCACCGGTGCTCAGTTTAGTGATCCTTGCACCAGTCTTGCTGCAGATATCAGTATGGCAGTCGACAGAGATGTCATCCAGGAAATTCCCACCGGCCGAAGTGCCCCCGACAGGAAGTGAAATAAAACTAAGCACATAAGACGTTCCTGAATTGGGAAACGTATAGCTTACGGTGTTCATAGTCCAGGCGGTAATACTGGCAGTGAAAGTCCCTAAAACAACGGCTGTGCCGCTGCCAATAGGGGCAGGTTCAATGGCTACGCTCATCTGGTTTAAATACCCTGCGCGCCCCCTGTGTGCAAATGAAATGGTAACGCTGCTTCCGGGTGTGGCGGTGAAAGTCTGGTATAGCGTGCCAACCATATTGGCATTTAATTCTATGAATTGGTTGCCGGAATAGGAAGGTACTCCCAGGAAGCCGTCTCCCCATACTTCAATCATATGGTCAGTCGCTGTTGTTCTCCAGCAGGGAACAGAATCTTCAATAATAATGGTCTGGCTTCCGGGTGGGACCAGCTGCTTATCCTCGAAGTCGGAATTGCACAGATGGTTGCAGGTGTCGTTGACCACGGTAATACAAACCGGGTTTGTTTCCACCGGGTTAATGGTATAACCACCAGTTTTGGATTTGCCAATAAACCCGGCGGTATTGCAATCGGTGAGCCCATCGGCAGTGCCGGCGGGTATTGTCGTTGTAAATGTAAATGTAAAAGCTCCTCCCGGCGCCAGGGTATACGTTGGATTGAAGTCAAACTTAACCCCGCCGTTCTCAACAGTATTCACCCATGTACCAGCGGTGCAGGGAGTACCTGTAGCCGGCCAGCCGGTGCATATGTTCTGTGTAGTGGTATAGGATGCAGTATAATTACTATTTACCGGCACAGGAAGCATCTGCATATTAAACTGATTGGTCAAAAGGACTGAAGGGCTGCCCAGTATGCTGAGGTTTCCTATGGCGGGGATCCTGTCGATAACGATCAGGGAATCGACAGGGATAGTACCCGTATTGTGAATGGTAATCTGATAAAATACCGTGGTATTGGGCTTCCCGGCACCATTATTGGTATAGCTTCCGTCGAGACTGCCTTTTACCTGTTTATCAATCCCTATAGCGGCAAAAGCGCAAATGTTGAACGATGTATAGCATACATTCTCAGGATCGGCTAAATTGCTTCCTGTAACGCTTGTCCAGAAAGCATTTGATCCGCCAACGGCGCCATTTTGAACAACGGCTTTCAGGCATATTGAATAAGTACCGGTACCTATTGGTATTGTTGGTAAGTTGAACTTGAGATTCGTTGCTGATATAATGGTGGGATCAGGTGAAAAGTCGGTATAGACAACACTTGAATTTACAGCTGTTAACCATGCCGGGAAATGTATGTTGAATACCCCGTTAAGTAAAGGGGCATCTCCATTGTTTTTAAATTCATAACATACACTGATGGTGTCTCCTATGTTTTTACAACCAGGAATGGATTGATTTGAAAGGCATGAAAGACTCGGGCTGGGGTTATACTCTATTATAGTATTAGTATGACCTCCCTGTCCGCAGGCAACACAACCGCCCGCAGGTCCGGAATCGCAGTTATAGCTTATTGCCAGACTGTCTTTGTAAGGCGGATTGCCTGCAGCCCCGCTGCAGGATGCTGACAGGTCATAGTTCAAACTCAGGTTCACCCACTGACCGGGTAACAAGTTGGTTACAGCATGATTAAACTTTGTTGTATTGGTTGCCGGTGCAGCGGCGTTGGTAGCTCCGTTACCGGCCAGGGGGAACGCAGCTGTAGGTACCGACGCACAATCATAATACGTAATACTCCCGACGAGTCCAGGTTGTGAAGTGCCTTGTGACACCGAAGTGGCTGGTGGCGAATCGGTAGAACTCTTTAAATGTACCAAGGGTAAAAAGTTGGCAGCCGTTAAGTCTATTGGTGTGTTCCCTGTATTATTTATTGCATAAGAAAATGACGTGGAAGTAGCCGACATATTGGATACCGAAATACTTGAAATGGCAACCGGAACTGCAGGTATTGCAAAGGATGCAGGCACCGGCCCTTTGATAATACTATTTGGTACATTGCAGTTGGTGCCTTTAAATGTGACATTGCTCGTTAGCGTTTGCCCAAGCCCAGTATTGCAGGAGTCAAGCTTCACCACATAATAAAAACAATCATTTGCATTTTGATTTAAGACGGAAAGATTAGGGGTAATTACATTTCCTGAAAGTGTGTAGGTGTAATTAGTACCATAAACTGATGTAATAGTGCCGAGGGAAGGGGAGAGTGCAATATCGAAACCCGGGTTCCTTATTTTAAAACAATCGGGATTATAAAAACACACCCTGAAGGTAATCTCTGCGGTTAATGCATTGAACGATTGGAAATAATGGTTCAATGAAACATTGTTGTTCAAAATGCCGTTTGACGTGCAGTTTGAGTTCAGGCTGGTGCCCTTGTTATCGGTATTTACACCTGAAAATGTTGCCGGTTTAATCACACCGGTGCAGGAATCAGGACAGTTAAACCTGAAACATACATTAAAACTTATGGCGCCTGTATTTGTGCAGGCTGATAAATTGGCAATGACAATTTTAAGCTGGCTGCCGCTAAGGGTTAAAACCATGCAGGATGGTAAGGCTGCTGCACAACCGGGGTCATAACTTACCAAAGCAGGGTTGAAGTTGATCTTGACAGTATCGCTTGTGGTTGAAGGCGTCCAGTTAAATGAAACATTCAGCGGGAATGAAGTACCCAGGCTGTGTGCTGCAGGGAAAGAATTATCGAGAAGTGTAAATCCATTTACCTGTGCCTGCGTGAAACAAGCTGTGAATAACAGGGCAATGAGTATAAATAATTTTTTCATGGTTTTTTATTTTTGATGATCTTGAAAGTCTTTTATTCCTTTGAGGAACTGATTCGCATGAATTTCCTATTTTTTTGATATTTCACTGGTTAACAGTTCTCCATTTCTGATCCGGATCGAGCTTTTGTTTTTCAGGTTCTTGAGAGCCAATCTTAGCTTTTCTATTTTTTCTGCTGAAACATTCGTATCCTTTTCCAGGTCTTCGATAGCTTCCTCAATGGAATTGTATTCTTTTACATTTGCATCATCAGCATTCTTCTTTATAATTAAAAGAGGCAATGGCTCAGGTTGCTTTTTAGTAAAAAAAGTCTTAAACCTTTCTAGTTTTTTCAATTTGCTTTTTTTGGAGAAACACACAAACATAATTACGATCCAATGCTGTTGCAATAGAGGACCTGCAAACGGTATAGGCTGATTTTTTAACGGTAGGAAATGCCGGTTAAACGGCAGGGGAGGATTATGACCCCGGCTTTTTCTCCAATCTCAGTTTGAGCTCACTGATGGCCTTTATGGGGGAATCAACTATGATCATATTGACGACCCAGTCGGGAATGCTTCCGGCAGGATCAACATGGCCTTCAAGTACCACATTAGCCTTGTCATTGCCGGCAGGTGTCACAGTCCAGGTTTGCCTGTAATCCTTGATACGTATCATGTCCTCACGCTCGGGAACCAGCCCCGGCATAGGACCTGCTGTCAATTTTCTTACTCCGGTTACCGGATCTATTGTAACTGTAACATCCACACAGAGGTCGCGATCGGTTACAGGCCATGGCAGGTCATAAACCAGGTAGTACTGTGCCCTCTTATTTTTCTCGTAAAGCATTACCTTGATCCCTGTAAGGTTCTTGTCCCACCAGTCTGTGTTATTAATGTCTTCGATGATGGCAAAAACCTTTTCGGCAGGTGCATTGATTTCAGTAACACCCTTGTATGATTTCAGGGATTCTCCGGCCTCCATGCCGGTATATAATTTTATCCCTTCCTTTTCTTTGATGAAAGTCCATGACTGGGCTACAGTTGCAGATGAAATCACCAGGGATAAAATAAAAACTGAAAAGAAACGATTGTGGTGAACTCTCATACTGCTTTTTTCGACAAAGTTCAAAGTTAAAAAAAACGCCGGTATGGAAAATTATTTTTCTCAAGGGGCCTTCAGGCACAACCATATGCATACTTAATGATAGTCAAATATGTCATTAAGTACATGTTCAACATATTGATAATTAGTTAAATGTGAATTTTTTTCTTGTTTGTATAACCTATAATTGTATTTTTGCGCCCCTGATCTTATGTCAGAAAACAGAATATAAGCTTACCTAATTGTAACCTGGTTTATTATTTATGCGATTCAGAATTATAGTTCTTGCCAAGCAGGTGCCCGATACAAGGAATGTTGGCAAGGATGCCATGAAAGCAGATGGTACTGTGAACAGGGCAGCCCTGCCTGCCATTTTCAACCCCGAAGATCTCCATGCGCTGGAGCAGGCACTGAGTATCAAAGATAAGATTCCCTATGCAGAAGTGATCCTGCTAACCATGGGCCCCACCCGTGCAGCCGAGATCATCCGCGAGGCCATGTACCGTGGCGCCGATCATGGCTTTTTGATCACCGATCGCAAGTTTGCGGGATCTGACACCCTGGCGACTTCATATGCTTTATCACTTGCAGTGAAGAAATTAGCGCCCTACCACCTGGTTATTTCGGGTCGCCAGGCTATCGATGGCGACACCGCCCAGGTTGGCCCTCAAACAGCCGAGAAACTTGGTATCCCCCAGATTACGTATGCGGAGGAGATCCTTTCGCTCGATGCCAAGAAAATCATCGTCAAGCGAAGGCTTGAAAGGGGAGTGGAAGTGGTGAACTCGACACTGCCGGCTCTCATCACGGTACACAATTCAGCACCTCCCTGCCGTCAGCGTATCGGCAAACTGCTGATGAAATACAAGCACGCCCGCACCGTGACCGAGCTCCAGAATGAGACAAAGGACTATACCGAACTCTATAACGAACGACCCTACCTGCTTATTGAGGAATGGTCGGCCGAAGATTTGAAAGCAGATACCCTAAATCTTGGGCTTTCGGGCTCACCGACAAAGGTGAAAAAAATCGAGAATGTGGTATTTCAGCACAAAGAATCGAAAATCCTCAGTAATTCCGACAAGGATATCGAAAAACTGATGCAAACCCTTATCAGCAGTCACATCATCGGGTAGTCAAACAGATTAAAACAAAAAATCAGGATATTGTGAACAATATATTTGTTTATTGCGAAGTAACCGAAGAACGGTCGATTGCCGATGTAAGCCTTGAGCTGCTGTCGAAAGGCAGAAAACTTGCCGACGATCTGAAAGTTAAACTTGAAGCCGTTGTAATGGGGCACAAGGTCACAAAACTTGAAGCCCTGCTATACCCGTTTGGCGTGGATGTGATCCATTATGCTGACGATGAAAAGTTGTTCCCGTACACCACCCTTCCACATACAGCTGTCATTATTGAACTCTTCAAAAAAGAACAGCCAGGGATAGTGCTTTTCGGTGCGACCAGCATTGGCCGCGACCTTGCTCCGCGTGTAGCATCGGCCCTCAGATGCGGACTGACAGCCGACTGTACCAGCCTGGAAATCGGCGACCATTTCGACAACAAAACCCAGACCGAATACAAGAACCTGCTTTACCAGATCAGGCCTGCATTTGGAGGAAACATTATTGCTACGATCATCAACCCCGAAACACGGCCTCAGATGGCAACCGTTCGTGAAGGTGTGATGAAAAAGGAAGTGTACTCTGTGAAATACAAGGGGAAACTAAATAAAATAGATGCAAAGAGTATTCTGAAGGACGACGACTTCGCGGTAACTATCATCGAGCGTCACCTCGAGAAGAGCAAGATCGACATTAAAAATGCACAGGTGGTTATAGCAGGGGGGTATGGGGTAGGATCGAAGGAGAATTTTCAGCTGCTTTTCGACCTGGCCGAAGTCCTGGGCGCACAGGTGGGCGCTTCCCGTGCTGCCGTTGATGCCGGATTCGCGGAACACGAGCGCCAGGTAGGGCAGACAGGAGTCACAGTAAGACCAAAACTATACATTGCCTGCGGCATCTCAGGAGCTGTGCAGCATCGCGCAGGTATGGACCAGTCGGCCCAGATCATATCGATTAATACCGATATCAATGCTCCGATCAGCCACATCGCCGATTACACCATCACAGGTAACGTGGCCGATGTAATTCCCAGGATGATCAAGTATTACAAGAAAAACTCGAAGTAAAAACCCTCATGGAAAATTTCTATACCGACAATCCCCATCTTAAGTTTCACCTTACCCATCCCTTGATGGCCAGGATTGTGCAACTGAAGGAGTGTGATTATAAAGAGAAAGACAAATTCGATTTTGCCCCTCTCGATTACGAAGATGCGATCGACAGCTACGACAAAATAATGGAGATCATAGGCGAAATCAGTGGTGAGATCATTGCCCCGAATGCCGAATCCGTCGACAAGGAGGGCCCGCAGCTGGTAAACAACGAGGTGAAATATGCTCGAGGTACCCAGCAGAACCACGACGCATTAGTAAAGGCTGGCCTGGTGGGATTTTCACTTCCCCGCGAATACGATGGGCTGAATATGCCGCATGTTCCTTATGTAATGTCGGGTGAAATCATTTCCCGCGCCGATGCAGGTTTTGCGAATATCTGGGGACTGCAGGACTGCGCGGAGACCATCCTGGAGTTTGCATCCGATGAGATGAAAGCCGAATTCCTGCCCCGTTTCAACAAAGGTGACACAGCAGCCATGGACCTGACCGAACCAGATGCAGGTTCCGACCTCCAGGCTGTACAGCTGAAAGCCACCTATGACACTCACAAACATTGCTGGCTGCTCGACGGTGTAAAACGTTTTATTACCAACGGGGATGCCGACATTTCGCTGGTCCTTGCCCGCTCCGAAGAAGGAACCACCGATGCACGCGGGCTTTCGCTGTTCGTTTATGACCGCAAGGATAAAGCAGTAACGGTAAGGCGCATCGAAAAAAAGCTTGGGATCAAAGGATCTCCCACCTGCGAACTGGTATTCCACCATGCACCTGCAAAACTCATAGGCGATACAAAACTCGGGCTTATTAAGTATGTCATGTCGCTGATGAACTCTGCCCGCCTCGGTGTTGGTTCACAGTCGGTAGGCATTGCCGAGGCCGCTTACCGCGAGGCATACAAATACGCAACAGAGCGTGAGCAGTTTGGAAAATCTATCATCAAGTACCCGGCCGTCTATGAGATGCTTACCAATATGAAGGTAAAGATTGACGGGATGCGCTCCCTTTTATACGAAACGGCACGTTACGTAGACCTGTACAAAGGCTTCAATATTGCTTTCAGGGAACGCAAACCCGAAGCTGAGGAACGCCAGGAAGCCAAGCACTACCAGAAACTTGCCGACATGTTCACACCTCTCCTGAAACTTTATACCAGTGAGGCTTGCAACCAGATCGCCTACGATGCCATACAGATTTTCGGCGGTACTGGCTACATGAAAGACTTCCCGATCGAAAGGATATACCGCGATGCACGTATCACCACGATTTATGAAGGCACTTCACAGCTGCAGGTAGTAGCTGCCATCCGTTATGTTGGAAATGGAGGTTACCTTTCTGTAATGCGCGAAAGGGCAGGGCTCACGGTGAAACGCGAACTGGAATACCTGAAAAATTCGCTTGAAAAAATGACCGAACAGTTCGCCAGGACCATCGAGAAGGTCAACGAATACGGAGATAACGAGTATTCCGATTTCCATGCTCGCAGGCTGGTCGAGATGGCAGCAAACGTCCTTATAGGGTACTTGTTGCTTTACGACGCAAACCGCAGCGACGAATATACCATGAGTGCAGATATCTTTATCCGTAAAGCCCGAGCTGAGAATGTCGCCACGGTTAGTTTTATCAACAGCTGCCACCCGAAAGAAGTTAACGACTACAAACTCTAGCAAACACTGCATCGCTTACTTTCCGATGCAGAA
>Ga0073936_10002083_pt1 | contig 30059 bp, 28 predicted proteins | sample AliMusrvi5mmetaG_FD_87041 | JGI IMG/M metagenome (GOLD analysis project Ga0073936, IMG submission 87041) | Freshwater lake bacterial and archeal communities from Alinen Mustajarvi, Finland, to study Microbial Dark Matter (Phase II) - Alinen... | ecosystem: Environmental > Aquatic > Freshwater >...
ATGCGGCGTTCGATGCGGTGCTTTCGATGGATGTGATTGTGCATCTGCCACGGGGCGACGAGCGGAAGCCGATGCGGGAGTTTGCGCGCGTGACAAAGCCCGGCGGACTTGCGGTGATCCGCGTATCGGCTCTGGATATTCTGCGCAGCCGCCATTCGGCGTTTGCGATGGAGCGGCAGCGGTTCACGAAGGCGCGGCTGGTGCAACTGGCCGAAGAGTGCGGCTTCCGCGTGTTGCGTGTCACCTACGCCAACTCGCTGCTGCTGCCGGTTGCGTTCGCGAAATTTCGCATCTGGGAACCGTTCACAATGGCCCCCACCGCAAGTGGTGTGGAGCCGGTTTCGCCGCTGTTGAACCGCGTGCTGGAAGTGCCGCTGATGCTGGAGAGCCTATGGCTCGGAATGGGCGGCTCGTTCCCGCTCGGACAATCGATCATCCTGATCGCGGAACGAAGGTGACCACTCGCGCCAGCCGCGGAGCAGGGGGAAGTACAAGCCCAGCCGGATCGGGCGGTCATCAAGCGCGGCGAACAGCGAGGCGTAACGCTCCAGTTGAGGGCGGTAGCGGCGCAGTTCGTTATCGAGGAACTCATCCACGGCGCCGCCTTCGTGCGAGCTGGTCTTGAAGTCTACGATCCAACGGATGCCCTGATCGGCGAATGTGCGGTCGACCGTTCCGGAAAACAGCTTGCCGCGATCAAGGCCGGTCAGTTGGAGTTCGCTGTGCTCGTCTTCGTGCCGCGACAGGACCCAGCGGCCGTGTGGATCGGAGAGCGCCAGGACCAGCGCACGCTCGACGCGCGCTGCGGCGTCGGCGCTTTCAGAGGGCGGGACGCCAAGCGTGGCCAGCGATGACAGGAAGTATGGGCGCCATTCGGCGAGACGCTCGTCGCTCCAGGTATCGACGCCATCGCGGGCGATGCGCTGCATCATGCGATGGACCACCGTTCCCGCGTGGCGCAGCGTGTCGCTGGCCCAATCGAAAGTGACGGGCCGTTCCTCGGCGGCGAGTTGCACGTGGTCTTCCTCGCCCCAATCGACAGCAGGAGGCGGCGCAGGCAGCTGCCAGCCAGCTGCGAATTTGCGGACTGCGATAGCAGGACGTGCCTGGTCGCCGGCGTCGGGTTTCGGGGCGAGGCCGGTGAAGTGGCCGCCGATGGAGTCCCACAGGCAGCGAAGCAATGAACCGGCATCGGCGTTGCCTTTGGCATTGACGTGACCCAGCAGGTGCAGCGTCTTCTTGGCGCGCGTGACGGCGACGTAGAGCAGCCGCGAAAGTTCGTAGCGGGCCTTCTGGCTTTCCACCGAGCGGAGGAACTGATTGATGGGGTGCTGGTCTTCGCCGGTCTCTTTGATGGGCGCGACAAAGAGCCGGCCGCCGATTTCGAGGCGCGTGAGCAGTTGCTGCGAATCGTTGCTGCCGCGGCGGCCCAGGCCGGGCAGAATGACGGTATCGAACTGCAGGCCCTTTGACTTGTGGAGGGAGAGGATCTGGACGGTGTCGTCGGCTTCCACATCGGGCCTGGCGAAGAGCTTTTTCAGCTTCTCGATGAACAGATCCATGTTGGCGAGCTCCGCGCCTTGGGAGTGCAGTTCGAGGAGTTCGAAGAAGGCGTCGGCGTCTTCGAGGTCGGTCTGGCTTTTGACGCAGGCCGGGCCGCCTAAGGCCATCCAGGTCTCTTCCACCCAACGGCGCAGCGGCACGCGGGCGCGATTTTCGAGCGACTTAAGCAGGGCCGGGGGGGCTGCCATCGCGGGATTTTCCGGCACGGCTAGCAGTTCGGCCAAGGTCATGGCGGACCACGGTGCACGAAGTACGGCGAGCCATGCGGTGCGGTCGGCGGGACTGAGCATGGCGCGGGTGAGGGCTACCAGATCGAGCACCACCTGCTTTTCGGCCAGGGATTCCAGGTCGACTGCGCGGAAGCGGATGCCGGCCTTGCTCAGCTGCGCGGCGATCTTCACGGCGTGGTGTTTCACCCGCACCAGAATGGCGGTTTTGCCTGCCTCTTTCGAAGCTTTCACGATTTCCACTACCTGCTGCGCCTCGGCCTCGTCCTGCCGTTCGCTGAACGGATAGACGTGGATGGCTTCGCCTTCGAGTGGCGGATTGTAGGCCTCGGAACTGCTGTAGGGGACGGCTCCGGTATCCTGGTCTTCGTGCTGAGCGAGGATTCCGGGAAAGGTCTGGTTGACCCAGTCGACGATGCTCTGCTGGGAGCGGAAGTTCACTTTGAGAGCGAGCGATTTGAGGCGCAGATCGCCGAGTCCCTGGGCGCGCGTTTTGAGGAAGAGGCCGACGTCGGCTTCGCGGAAGCGGTAGATGGATTGCATGGGGTCGCCGACGACGAACAGGGAGCGGCCATCGCCGTTTTCCCAGCCGGCGGTGAGGCGTTCGAGCAGGCGGTACTGGCTGAACGAGGTGTCCTGGAATTCGTCGACGAGCAGGTGCTGGATGCGGTAGTCGAGCGAGTAGGCGAGATCGGTGGGGGCCTCGGCGGTGCCCAGGGCGCGCAGGGCGCGCTGCGAGACTTCTGTGAAGTCGACGAGCGAGGCTTCCTGGAAGGCGACCAGTAGCTGGCCGGTTGCGACCTTGAGGAGATCGGTGAGGGCGAGGAGGACTTCCCACTGGTTGTCGTCGTAATGGGGCGCGGGCAGTTGGCGCACGGAGTGCAGTTCTTCGGCGAAGCGAATCATCTCTGGCGAGAAGCGCTCGACGTTGAGCTTCTTTGCTACCTTATCTCTCAGGTCGCCGTCATTGGTGAGGTACTTCTTCACCAGATCGAGCCAGGCGGGAAGATCGTCGCCCGGTAGCGTTGCTTCGAAGCCCATGGGAAATACGCGTCGTACTTCATCGAGCCGATGCGAGACGAACTCGCGAAGATTCGCTTCCAGCGTTGCGCGGTCGAAGCCGGGAATGATCAGGCGCAGCCACTGGTCGCGCCGGCCGAGCATCTCCACCAGCATGTCCTCGATGTTCTTGAAGTTGTTGTCGAGGTGGTGCAGCAGTCGTTCGATGGACTGGGCCCACGGATGGCCGCTATCGAGCTGCGCCAGCGTGCTGCGCGCGGCCTGGCGGTAGAGATCGCTCGCATCGTCAATGATCGACGGCTGTCCGCCGAAGCCCGACATCCAGGGCATCTGCTGGGCTAGCGAGAGGCAGAACGAATCGATGGTCCGGATGCGCAGACGCGACGGGTTGTCGAGGAGCTGCCAGCCTTTGGCGCGGTCGCGTTCGAGCACGGTGCGGGCGCGGTCGGATTCGGCCTTGCGGATCTCATCGAGCACGCGGCGCTGCATCTCCGAGGCGGCTTTCTTGGTGAACGTGATGGCGACGATCGATTCGGGATTGTCCACGTACTGCAGCAGCGTGAGATAACGGCGCACCAGCAGTTCGGTCTTGCCTGAGCCGGCGGGCGCCTGCACGATGAACGACTGGGCTGGGTCGAGGGCCAGTTCGCGCTCGGCGTGATCGACGGGGAGTGGCTTGGGTGCGGTCATGCTTCCACCTCGCGGATGCGGCACATGGCGGCGATGGGGCAGCCGTCGCAGGTGTCGTTACTCTTGGGCTGCACTGCGGCAAGACCGGTGCGGAATTCGGTGGCGAGATCGTGGAGTGCCTGACGCCAGTCTTCGAGCAGCGTGGGCCAATCGGTATCCTTGGCGGGTTTCACTCCCTGCAGGATGTCTTTGTCGCGGGCAAAGCCGGACATCATCATTTTGCCGCGCTTGACCTGGGCGAAGGCGACTGCATCGGGTTGAAGGCCGAGGGTGGTGGCATAGAGCGGCAGCTGCGGTTCTTCGGGTCGCGGCGAGAGGCAGCCGTCCTTTCCCGGCGCGGATGATTTGAAGTCAAGGAGCACGGTGTGGCCGGCGGCGGTCTGATCGACGCGGTCGATTTTGATCTTCAGTTTCAGGCCGGCGACCTCGATGGTTTTCTTCTCTTCCTTTTCGAGGATCTTGTGCGGCGTGTAGAAGCCCTGCCATTCGCGCAGAAGGTTTTCGAGGCGGGTCCGCTCCACGCGCCAGAAGCCGGGCGAATCGGGCTGCTGCATGCCGTCTTCGGCGAGTGCCTGATCCACTGCCATCGCCACGCTCATGTCCGGCAACAGTTCCAGGGCCTTGTGGAGGATGGAGCCTCGGGTGCGCGGGTCGAGGCCGGGAGCGGGCTCTTCGAGTTCGTCGGCGCCGAGGCGGAGTTGGGCGTAGGCCTTAAACGGGCAGGCTGCCTGCAGCTTGAAAATGTTGCTGCCGCCGTGCTGCGTCAGCTCATCGGCCACGGGCGGGCCCTGTTGATCGAGGAACGAATCGAGGCGGCGGGATTCGAAGATCAGCGAGCGGTGCGTGATGGGCTTGGGGTATTTGAATGGCTGTTCGGAGAACGGCAGAATCAGGGGGCTCGGGCCGAGTTCCTGATCGCCATCCAGGCGTGGATAACTGAACACGATCTCTTCGGCGCTGCGCAGAAGGCGCTGCGTGGATTGTGCGGCGAACTCGTATTCCCGCTTCGCGGACGAGTGCGGCAGGTTCAACTCGCGGTGCAGCGCAATGGGGATGAAGGGATTGGGGCGCGCGGGCGTGGGCCACACGCCATCGTGCATGCCCATCACCCACATGGCATCGAAGGAGCTGCCAGCGGCTTCGAGCACGCCGAGAATCTGGATTGGGGCGGGTTGCGTCTCGGGCTGGAAGTCCGTTTCCGCGGCGAGACGGCGCAGGTAGCCGAGCGCAGCCTGGCCGGAGATGGCGCCGGTGGCGGCATCGAGCGCGGCGAACTCTGAGAGTACGGCGATCCACGATGTCATGGCCTGGTGTTCGGTGCTGTTCAAGCCGCGGTCGCCGGGCCAGCCGGCCTGCTTTAACTGGGTGGCGAAGAGCTTGGTCCACTGGCTGGGCGGACGCGTGCCGGTGAGTCGCGGCAGCATTGCCTGGAACGAAACTTCGGGTCCGGCCTGGCGCAGCGCGAGGGCATCTTTGGCGCGGGCGAAGGCGTTGTCCCAGGCTCCGCGAAGAAACGGAGAGCGCATGAGGGGCGTGGCTTCGGCGAGCGGAAGGTTGGTCAGCGATGCCCGCAGGATGAGCAGCGCGGCATGGATGAGCGGCGTGGAGGGTAGCGGCCAGCCAAGCGAGATGTTGAAGGCATCTTCGGAGCCGAGCACGGCGCGGAAGATGGTCTCGATGCGGGGGCGCGTGGTGGTGTTGAGGTCGGGAGCGACGATGCCGATGCGGCTGGCGGCGCGTGTTTCGAGTAACTGGCGGGCCCATACCGCGGCCGCTTCGATCTCTTCGCGCGCGCCTGCCATGGAGCAGCGGGTGGCGTGGCCGGGAGCGCTTTCGGGCAGGATGCGGTGGACGGTGCCGCCGGCTGCTTCCAGGCGATCGATGACGGCCTGTTGCTGCGGCGTGAGTTCATCGAAGCCGCGAAGCTCGAGCTGTTGCGGTGCGTCGAATTGGACGCGGTCGGCGAGTGCGGCCTGTTCGATCCAGCCTTTCTTGGAGAGTACGGCGCGAAACTCGGAGGCCCATCGGACGAAGGCCGACGTGTCTTCGGTCTGCTGCCAGGAGGCGTGGTTGAGGGGCAGGCGCCAGGCGCGGATGATGAGCCACGCGTCGGCACAGGCCTTTGCGGTTGCGGGGAGGTCGAGCAGGTCCTGGCCGCGGAGGATGTTCTGCCAGATGGCCAGCTCTTGCGAATTGGAGAGGAATGTCTCGCGTGGATAGGATTCTTCCAGGGTGCGATTCAGCCAGGCGTTCCAGGGCAGGATCTGCGGTGCGTGCCAGGCTTTGAGGCCTGCGGCGGCCTGTTTCAGATTGAATTCCAGGCGCAGGTCGCGAGCGAGGCGGCGGTTGCCGGTGACGACGGTCATCTAGACACATCGTAGCTTGGATATACTTAAATACCAAATGAAACAATTTCTCATTGCAATCTTCTTAGGAGCGCTATCCCTGAACGCCCAGACACCCGCCACCTCAACCCCGGCGCCTTCGCCTTCGCTCGTGAAGGATGAGCGCATTTACGAATTACGGACCTACCATACCGTTGAAGGCAAGCTGGAGGATGTGCATAAGCGCTTCCGCGAACACACGATGAAGATCTTCACCAAGCATCATATGAAGGTGGTCGGATTCTGGGGGCCCGTGGACAAAGAAAAGGGATCGGAAAATACACTCATCTACATTCTGGAATTTCCCAGCCGTGATGCCATGAAAGCCGCTTGGGATGCGTTCCGCAAGGACCCGGAATGGCAGGCGGTGTCGAAGGCTTCGGAAGTAAATGGCAAGATTATGCTCAAGGCGGACTCCGTTGTGATGAAGGCTACCGATTACGAGAAGATCAAATAATCATGGCTGTGGAATCGTTCAAGGCAATCGTTCTCAATAAAGAGGACGGCAAGGTTCGCGGCGCCGTGCAGGAGCTGCAGGGCAGTCAATTGCCAGAGGGAGACGTGCTGGTGCGCGTCTCCTATTCCAGTCTCAACTACAAAGACGGACTGGCGTTGAGCGGCGCACCGGGCGTGATTCGAAACTTTCCGATGGTGCCGGGGATCGATTTTTCCGGCGTCGTGGAGGAGTCGTCGAGCGATGCGTTTCAGCCGGGAGACGAGGTTCTGCTCACCGGTTGGGGCGTTGGCGAACGGCACTTCGGCGGCATGTCGCAGTATGCGCGGGTGAAGGCTGGCTGGCTGGTTCCGATGCCGGCCGGGTTGGATCAGAAGCGCGCGATGGCGATTGGGACCGCCGGGTTCACGGCCATGCAGTGCGTGATGGCATTGGAGGCTAAGGGACTAGTCACCGGAGGCAAGGACGTGGTGGTGACGGGCGCGGCCGGTGGTGTGGGCAGCGTGGCGGTGGCGATTCTTTCTTCGTTGGGTTACAAGGTGGTTGCTTCCACAGGGCGCGAGTCGATGCACGATTACCTGCGGTCGCTTGGGGCGTCGGATATCATAGGGCGCGAGGTGCTGTCGGCGGCATCGCCGAAGCCGATGGAAGCGGAGCGGTGGGGCGGTGCGGTGGATACCGTGGGCGGCGATACGCTGGCGGGATTGCTGCGCACGATGGCTTATGGCTCGAGCATCGCGGCTTGTGGGTTAGCGGGTGGCACTGCGCTAGGCACCACGGTGTTTCCGTTCATTTTGCGTGGTGTGAGTTTGTTGGGTGTGGATTCGGTGATGTGTCCGGCTCCGGAGCGTTCTGCAGTGTGGGCGCGGTTGGCTACGGAATTGCCTTTGGATAAGTTGGACAGTTTGACGCATGTGATCACGATGGAGGCGGCGCTGGCGCTGGCTCCGGAGATTATGAAGGGTCAGGTTAAGGGGCGGACGGTTATTGATGTGAATGGGTAGTAATGTGCCTGAAGCCGGGGACAGGCCGCACTGTCCGCGCGCTTCGCTTGGGACAGTGTAGCCAGTCCCCTTCCGGTATTAATGCGTAGTATCGCCCAAGATCATGTAGGTCACCAGGGCCGCGCCAGCTAGGTTCTTTTTGTGGTCGTGCAGGTCGACCCGCGCAACCGCAATCTGATTACCCAACCGGATCACGTAGGCCCGGGCTCGCAGTTTTCCTTCCGCCACAGGGCGGAAATAATTCAACTTCATTTCGATCGTGGTGATGCGCTTGCGGCCGCCGGTGAGGCGCGTGATGGCCATGCCGGCTGCGGTGTCGGCCATGGTGGCGGTGACTCCGCCGTGCAGCACACTCGCCGTGTTGAGCAGCTCTTTGCGCACGGTGCATTCGATGGTGAGGCCGTCTTTGTGGGCTCGCACGGGATGGATGCCAAGCAGCGTGTTGAACGGCATCTTCTTGCCCCACTCGCGCATTTGCTTGATGGTCAGTGGTTGGATCAATGGCTCTGTGCCTCCTGCGACGCGCGGGCTACGTCGACTCGTGTGAGCACAACGAGGCCCACGGCGAAGAAGATGATCAGTGACATGATGGCCAGGCGATAGTTGCCGGTGAACTGCAGCGCAAGGCCGAAGACAAGCGGTCCAAGCCAGCTGGTGCCCTTGTCGCTGACCTCATAGATGCTGAAGTATTCGGCTTCGCGGCCTTTGGGGATCATGAGCGAATAAAGAGAGCGGCTCAAGGCCTGGCTGCCGCCCATCACCAGCGCGACGAGCGCGGCCATCACGAAGAATTCTGCCTCGGTCTTCACCGCGACATAAACGTAGATACAGATCGCCGTCCAGATCACCAGGCTCAGCATGACAGCGCCTTTGGCGGTGATCCATTTGGCGAGCCAGTTGAAGACGAAAGCGCCGAAGAAGGCCACGAACTGCACCATGAGGATCGCGAGTGTGAGGCTCGACATGGGCAGCTTCAACTCGTCGCTGCCGAATTGCGCGGCGAGGGCAATCACGGTCTGGATCGCGTCGTTGTAGATCAGGTAGGCGATCAGAAAGAGCACGGTCTGCGGATAGTGCCGCAGGTTGCGGACGGTGTGGAGCAACTGGCTGAGGCCGGCGCGGAAGTACGATGTTCCCTGCGTGAGGTGCTTCGCGGCCGAGCGGTTGCGGATCCGTTTGAGCGGCAGAATGGTGAACAGCGCCCACCACACTCCGGCGGAGAGCAGGCTGATGCGGACGGCTTCGCCTTCGATGATGCCAACTTTCGCGGCGTTGGAGAAGAGGACGAGGTTGAGCGCGAGCAGCACGCCGCCGCCGATGTAGCCGAGTCCCCAGCCTTTGGAGGAGACGTCATCGCGATCCGCGGGCGGCGCGATTTCCGGCAGGAATGAATTGTAGATGACGATGGATGCTCCGAAGGCGAGGTTGGCGATCAGGAACAGCGCGCCTCCGAGCAGATAGTTGGAGCCCTGGATGAAGTACATCGCCATGGTGGCGGCTGCGCCCAGGTAGGCGAGGACTCCCATCATTTTCTTTTTGTGCTGGCCGTAGTCGGCGAAGGCTCCGAGGAACGGAAAGACCAGGACCTGGGTGACGACGGAGAGCGAGACGAGAAAGCCCCAGTAGGCGCGCGGATCGATGGCCATGCCGAGCGGATGGATGTAGCCATCGGGCGCGGCGCCTGCTTTGGCGATCGCGGTGAGGTAGGGACCAAGGAAGAGCGTGACTACGGTGCTGGAGAAGGGCGAGTTGGCGAAGTCGTAAAAATACCAGCCGACCTGTTCCCGGGAGGTGTATTCGATGTCGGGCATGCCGTGAAGGCATGATAGCATTTTCAATATGTCTTCCAGCCGCCGCCAGTTTCTGATGGGAAGTTTTGCCGCTCCTTTGCTTGGGGCGGCGGCGTTGCCCAGGCTCACTATCGAGTCAATGGAGGTGTTCACCGTCAAGGTGAGCCAGCGCGGCAACTGGCTGTTTGTGCGGTTGAAGACGGACAAGGGCGTGACCGGCATCGGCGAGGCGTCGCATGGCGTTCTGGGCTTGTCGGACGAACAGCCGATGCGGGCGCTGCTGGCGAAGTTCTTCGAGATGGTGAAGGGCGAGTCTCCGTTCGCGGTGGAGCAGTTTCACAAGCGCGGGCGGGCGCAGGCAAAGGCAGGGAGGCGGCCTTCGGCGACGGCGTTCAGTGCGATCGAGCAGGCGTTGTGGGATTGCGCGGGCCGCTCGCTGGGCGTCCCTTCGTATCAACTACTGGGCGGGAAGCTCTACGATTTCCTGAATGTGTACGGGAATTTGAACCGGGCGACCAATGGCCAGCGCGATCCGAAGGCGTTTGCCGATAATGCGCGGCGCGTGATGGCCGATGGGTTTCAGTATGTGAAGGGCGCGCCGTTCGATAGCGTGCCGAAGTTGAGCGCTCCGAAGGCGGACGTGGATGCGGCGATCGAAAACGGCATCAAGTGCGTGGAGGCGATGCGCGAAGCGATCGGGCCGGCGAACCACTTGCTGATCGATTGCCATAGTCATTTCGATGTTCCGCGGGCGATCGAGGTGGCGCGGCGGTTGGAGCCGTCTAAGCTTTACTGGTATGAAGAGCCGGTGGATCCGGAGCGGTTGCAGGAGACGATCGCGATCAAGACCGGCATCAAGCAGATGATGTCCGGCGGGGAAGTGTTGTTCGGCAAAGAGGGCTTTTCGCCGTTGTGCCGGACGAAGGCTTTGGGCGTGATCATGCCCGATGTGAAGCACTGCGGCGGCATTCTGGAAGGGCGCAAGATCGCGGCCATGGCGGAGTTGGATAACGTGGCTGTTTCGCCGCATAATCCGAGCGGTCCGGTGGCGACGGCGGCGAGTGTGCAGTTGTGCGCGGGGCTGTCGAATGTTTCGTTGTTGGAGTTCGCGTGGGGCGAAGTGCCGTGGCGCGCGGAGTTGATCAATCCGCCGGAGCAGATTGTGAACGGACGGATCCGCGTGCCGGATACTCCGGGGTTTGGGATTGAGTTGAATGATAAGGAAGTGGCTCGGCGCAGTTTGTAGTTTCGCTTAGGCGGCCGTGAGGATTTCGACTTCGCCGGCGAGGCTGCATGGTTCGGGGATTGGCTCGCCGTATTCACGCAGGGTTTGCAGGTGTCCTTCGATGGCCTGCTGGATGTTGGTTTTGGTCTCTTCCAGGGTTTGACCTGTGGAGATGCAGCCCGGTAAGTCGGGGACATAGGCGGCCCAGTTGTTTTGGGCACGTTCGAAAATGACGGCGTACTTTACGCTCATGGTTTTCCCTCTATCGCAGCTGCACGCAGTATCGATTTTAGCGTTCCGATGGGAATGTCATCGCCCGTGCTGCCTGGCACCGTGATCATTGGGTTTCGACGGGTGCTTGAAGTGCCGATGGCTCCCTGTTGTCCGCACATGCTTCCAGCCGTCGGACTCGACGATTCGATTTGATCGAGGAGCTTCATGACTGTATTGTATCGTTACTCCCGCGGTCTGCCAGAAGACAACAGTTGGGCTGTTTGAGGTTATCATGTGGCGATATATGACCTTGGCGTGTTTTATGACCGGAAATAACAGTGCCATCTCTTTCATTGGTTATGGTGGCTACCGCTTGAATCGCCAACTGTGCATCCGTTTGTAGAATTGCGTGTCGAAACATATTGAAAGCTCCGTCCAGGAAATGGGTATAACCTGCCCGTCGGAGCTGTCTGGCGAGACGCCGAAAGCCATACTCGCCGGCCATTCCGGCAGAGTGGCTTCAGAATGTAGAACGAGCTTGATTTCTCTTGTCAATGGATTCACAATGGCATTGGGATAACCCACGCCTTTTCTTAATTACCCAATCGAGCCACCTCCTGCTTCAGGTAGACACTCGAGATTCGTGGGGCAAGTGGTTTTACAGTCTATTTTTGACGAGTTTGATTGAATTGTTCAGTTCTGTCGACGTGCGTGGTTTTGCTCAATGCTTCAGTATCTGTGTTTCGGCAAGCAGGACTAGCTTGCTTTGTATTTGTTGTAGATAGGGTTGCGATATGCAATATTGCATAATTTGTGTTTGGGGTATACAATGACATTGTGGCGATTCATGGACTACCTCACTGGCGATGAAAGGCCTAGGAATCTCATTCAGCATTGGTATGGGCAGCAGGGGCCCGATGTGCAAGCCGAATTTGACGCAACAGTTATTACACTGCAGCGTACTGAAAACTGGAAAAAAGCGCACGAGTTCAAGGAACTGAGTAGACAGCACCGTGGACTTGGAGAAATCAGATTTGCTGTTAGAACGCGCAAACATGGTAAGGAAGAGGTAAGGCGATTTCGGCCAGTGGGAATCTGGAAAGAGGATGAGCGTGAATTCATTTTTTTGATAGGGTGTGAAAAATCGCGTGGTGTCTATAATCCTGCGAACGCATTTGATATCGCGCTGATGCTTAAGGCAAAGTTGGAAAATGGAGAGGGAGACACCTGTGAACACCATTGAGAGGTCACTCTCATCAAGCAAGCTTGCATCCAGCAAAGGCTATCGTGAGGCTTTTGTTGCTGCTTTTCTAAAGCGGCATATTCCATTTCAAATTCGAACCATTCGAAAGAAAAAGAACTTATCACAACAGGAACTGGCAAGTGACTCGAAGGTATCTCAGGGAGTCATTTCCAGAGCAGAAGATCCTGATTATGGCAACCTTACGTTTAATACCGTTCTCCGCATTGCCGCTGGATTTGATTTGGCTTTTGTCGGTAAATTTGTCCCCTTTAGTGCCCTTCTTGACACCATTGAAAATTTGTCTGAAGACTCCATGGAAATCGCTAGTTTTGAAGAAGAATGTTCGAAAGAGAATTCATTAGCCGCTCCGGTTGGGGCATCTGTTGAATTGGAAGACCCGGCCAAGGCTAAGTTGCTACATGGTTGTTGGAATGCCAATCCGCCGTCACTAGACCCTAGACCCTTGCTAAGTGGAACTTGTTTATATAGCGAAAGAGCCACTGCTTCAGTCCCACCGACACTGGGCGTTGCCGCTCCTAAAATCCCTCCTGGGATCAGTCTAATAAATAGCCAGCGCGAAAGGAATGTTGCATGATAATCGAAACCGTTATTGCATCAAAAGCGCTTTGGTCCTTCGATCTGAGAAGTCTGAACCCTAGGGGGCGCAATCTTAATCCTGCTCTTGCGTCGAAATTAACCCAGTGGTACGGGTTTCAGGCACCAACGGAGTTTGACTATGAAAAAGGCGTTACCTTTACAGGTGGTGAGTTTTCTCCAACTGAACGTGGTGATGACTTCACTGGAATTGAACTTACGATATATAATACAGGCGCTTTGGCCACTACGTGTACTTCCACGGATGACGCTGACAGATTCATAGAATTGGCCTATGCGCGTTTGGCAAAAGAGGACCTCTTGGCTTTCCGCCCCGAGATCATCAAGCGAAAGCAATACTCGTCCGAGTTGATAGCTCGTTCTATTGGGCAGTTGCAGATTCCGAAGTTAGACCCAGTTTACGCACTAATCTCTCAACTGATCTACAACGGAAAAGCCGACCTTTCTTTTAATACTCTTTGGTTAGATTCAGACCAAATTAGTACACAGTGGAAACAGGGGCCTTTTAAGTTTGAGCGCCGCGCCGGGGTCTCGTTTCGCGACAACCTATGGTACTCTCATGGTCCTTTTTCCACTCAACAACATCAGCAAGTGCTAGATGAAATCGAACGAGCGCTGTCGATTTGAAGATTTCAAATTCGATAACCCCAGGTTCACCATGCGGCTCAATTCTTAGCCTCAAGGCATGAGAGGATTTGTAATGATTTGACTCCCCAGGGTTCGCCGTACAGGGGGCGCTGGGTGCCGGTTTTGGCGAGGATGAGCTGGACGTCTCCTACGTGGCGTTCCAGGAAAGCTCCTTCGCAGTAGGCGAAGTAGTAGTCCCACATGCGCAGAAAGCGGTCATCGAAGCCCAGGGCGCGGGCGTCGTCCCATTGGTTGTTGAAGCGTTTGCGCCATTCGGCCAGCGTGCGGGCGTAATGCGTTCCGATGTCTTCGGTGTGATAGAGCGATAATTTCGTAACGCGGGCCAACGACTGCAGGATGCCGGAGACCGAGGCCAGTTCCGAGCCGGGGAAGATGTGCTTCTGGATGAAGTCCGTCTGCTTGCGATAGGCTTCGAACTTTTGCTCGTTCATCGTAATGGCCTGCATCAGCATGACTCCATCGGGCTTCAGCAGGCGATCGCAGGCGGCGAAGAACTGGTCGTAGAATTCGTAGCCCACGGCTTCGAACATTTCGATGCTGACGATCTTGTCGTACTGGCCATTGAGATGGCGGTAGTCGTCAAAGAGCAACTCAGCGTGGCCGTTCAGGTTTTTGAAGAGTTCGGTGCAGTGTTCGTATTGCTGCCTGCTGATGGTGGTGGCGGTAAGCTTCACGCCGTAATTGTTCACCGCGTGTTCGGCGAAGGCGCCCCAGCCGCAGCCGATTTCGAGGACATGATCGCCGGGCGCCAGTCGCAACTTGCGGCAGATGCGATCGATCTTTTCGATCTGGGCCTGTTCCAGCGTATCGTCCTCATTGCGGTAGATGGCACTGGAGTACATCATCTTCTCATCAAGGAACAACCGGAAGAAGTCGTTGCTGAGGTCGTAGTGGGCTTCAATGTTCTTGCGGCTGCCGGTGAGGTTGTTGGCGCGCAGGCGGTGGCGGACGTCGTCGAGGATGCGCTGTCCGAAAGAGAGCAGGCGATGCTCGCTTTCCAGTGCGTTGAGGTTGCGGACGCCGAGGCGGATGACGCTCGTCAGATCGGGCGACGACCAGAGACCGTCCATGTAGGCTTCGGCGAGGCCGGTGTCGCCGCCTAGGACGGCGCGCTTGAAAAATGCTTCGTCGTGAATGGCGACGGTGGCACGCGGGAGAGCCCCGGGGTTGCCGAATTCGTAGCTCTGGCCCGGGCAGACCAGTTCGAGGCTGCCGTGCTTGAATGACCCGAGTGTGCGGAAGAAGAGTTTCTTAGTCCAATGGCTCATGTTGTGCCTTACTGTGCTTTGGATGATCGAAGACCGGCACTCGTTTTAAAAAAAGTCGCAGGGCTTCCCAATGGATGGCGGCGATGACTTTGGCGGTCATCCAGGGATGGCGGATGAGCGTGGCGCGCAGCGTCTGGGGATTCCAGGGCTGGCGGTTCAGGGTCAGCGTCGCGTCGAAGAAGGGCGCGTCGGGCGCATGCATGCTCATGTGGACCACCAGTTTTTCCGCGGGCTCGGTGAAGGTCCACTGGTATTCGTGGTCGAGCGACATGAACGGGGAGACGTGGAAGACTTTGGGAGTTCTGTATTGGAAGGGTTTGATGGCTACCTTGCCGGTGAGCCAATAGTTGTGGAGTTCGCCGAAAGTATTGTGGACTTCCGCGAGGATGGTCTTCACGGAGTTCTTCGCGTCGTAGCAGAAGTAGAACGAGACCGGGTTGAAGTTGTAGCCGAGGTAGCGCAGGTGGGTGAGCAGGAAGATGGGGCCTGCGGGGAGTTCGATGCCATTAGTGGCGGCGTCGATTTCCAGGCGTTGTCTCTGCGACAATTTGGGATCGCCGAAGTGATCGCGTTCGTCGAAGGTGGCCCAGTTCCAGTGGTTGTAGCTGGAGAGTTTGGATTGAGCCATGATTTCGGGGATGTGGTCAATGTCGAGAAAAGCCATGAACAGCGGATACGTGAAGGCGTGCGGCCGGGGTGAGAACCGGCGGTGGTTCAGGAGTCCGGTGTAGATGGCTGATTGGGTCAAGGGCGGGTGACTCCCAAGGCGCGCGCCACCCGCAGGGCGGAGTTGAGGCCGTCTTCGTGGAATCCGAAGAACCAGTAGGCTCCGCAGAAGTGGGTGCGGTTCTGGCCGCTGATCTCGTTCCAGCGGCTTTGGGCGGCGACGGCTTCGCGGGTGTACATCGGATGATGGTAGGTCATGCGGCGGATGATCTTCGCCGGATCGATGGACGCGGTGGCGTTGAGGGTGACGCTGTACTCTTCGTCTGCCTGCAGCGATTGCAGGCGGTTCATGTGGTAGGTGAGGGTGACTTTGCCGGGGTCCTCACTGAGCAGGTAGTTCCACGAGGCGCGGGCTGCTTTGCGGCGCGGAAGGAGGTTTTGATCGGTGTGGAGGCAGGTGTCGTTGCTGCTGGTGGTGAAGTTGCCGAGCACATCACGCTCGCGGTCTGTGGGCGCGGCGAGCAGCGGTAGCACCTGGTCGCCGTGGCATGCGAAGACTACCTCATCGAACTCCATGGACGGGCGGTTGGCGAAGTGGATCGTGACAGCCGCGGCCTTGCGCTCCACCTGGGAGATTTCGGCGCCCTTATGGATACGGTCCTGGAACGGGCGGCTGAGCGGTTCGAGATAGGTATTGCTGCCGCCTCGCACGACCTTCCACTGGAAGTGATCGTCAATGGCGAACAGTCCGTGATTGGCGAAGAAGCGGATGAGCGTGGAGGCGGGGAACTGCTCGATGCGGTCAAGGGCCATGGACCAGACGGCGGAGACCATCGGGTATAGATACTGTTCGAGGAAGACCGGATGGAACTTGCGGTCGCGAAGCCAGTCGCCGAGAAGGTAGGTTTCGAGCTTAGGGTCCTTGAGTAGCAGCGGGGCTTCGCGGTTGAAGCGGATGATCTCTTTGAGCAGCGTGTAATGGCGCGGCGAAAACAGATTCGATTTCTGCGCGAAGAAGCCGGGGAGGCCGTGGCTGGAGTATTCAAATTCGGGCTTGTGGCGGAAGACCGCGAACGACATGTCGCTATTGGCAGTGCCGACTCCCAACTCGGCGAACAACCGGATGAGGTTGGGATACGTATGGTCATTATGGACAATGAATCCGGTATCGACGGCAAGGTTGCCGCGGCTGGTTTCCACGTTGACGGTGTGGGTGTGGCCGCCGATGCGCGTCTCGCGCTCGAACAGCGTGACCTCATTCTGGCGGCTGAGATAGTAGCCGGCGGAGAGGCCGGAGATTCCGCCGCCAATGATTGCGATTCGTCGCATTGCTATGTACTACGTTATAGCTCACGGATTGGATTCTGTCAATGAATAATCCTGGACAAAAACTGGACAAACATGGTACTAATAATTGAATTCTATGCCACTCACCTACCCGATCGCCGCTGTTTCAAAGCTGACTGGAATTGGCCTGGACACATTGCGGGCGTGGGAGCGGCGCTACAATGCGGTGACTCCGGTGCGCGTCGGGCGAGGGCGTCTTTATTCGGATAGCGACGTCCAGCGGCTGCGATTATTGCGCCAGGCGGTGGATTGCGGACATCCAATCAGCAAGGCCGTAACGCTGTCGAACGCACAGCTGACGCAGTTGACGGTGGAGAGTTCCCCGCAGGAAGAGACGCTGGCCGATGGTGTGGTGCATGCCATCGAGCGGTTCGATTATGCTGAGGCCGATCAGGAGATGGGGCGGTTGGCGGCGTTCCTGACTCCGCGCGATTTCCTGTACAGCGTAGTGCTGCCGCTGGTGAATCATGTGGGCGATGCCTATCTCGCGAAAACGATGACGGCGGCACAGGAACACATGATGTCGTCACTGGTGCGGACGATGCTGGGCGGGATGTTGCGGCTGCATCGTGTGCAGCGGTCGCCGAAAAAGTTGATGTTCACTACTCCGGCTGGGGAACTGCATGAGATCGGGATTCTTGCCGCGGCGCTGCTGGCGACGGTGGCGGGCGTGTCGATCGTGTATCTCGGCCCGGATCTGCCGTCGCATGAGATTCTGACGGCCGTGAAGCGGAGCATGCCGGGCGCCCTGGTGCTGGGGTTGCGGAGCGATGAGGCGGGCACGGAGTTGCGGGCGATTGCGCGGGAACTGCCGGAGAAGGTGGAGTTGTGGCTGGGCGGTGCGATCCCGAAAGTGAAGCCGCGGCGTGAAGGGGCGGGGGTTGTGCTGACGTTCGACAGCATGAAGAGTTTTGAAGAACAGGTCCGGCGGTTAGGTGGCAGCTTATGAAACTGTTTTTGAAATTGTTGTTTGGCGGAATTCTGCTGGCGATGATTATCGTCACTGTGGACGCGAGCTTGAAGCAGAGCCTGTGGGACTGCTGGCCCGGGTTGCGCGCGCAGCCGTGGGCGGTCGCGACGCTGTTTGACGCCTACTTCGGATTCGTCACGTTCTTTGCGTGGGTGGTTTATAAGGAAGCGAACATCGGGCGCAGCGTGCTATGGTTCGTGTTGATCATGGGGCTGGGAAATATGGCGATGGCGGCTTATATGCTGATTCAGTTGTTCCGGCTCAAGCCTGAGGAGAGTCTGGAACATATGTTACGGAGCCGCGCCCGATGATCGGCGAGAGTTGGCTTGAGAAGGATCTGCTGCCGGACTGGCTGATCCGCATGGGAATCCGGCGGTTATGCGCGGGGCGGCTGCGCGAGATCTCAGCGGGCGACGCGGTGCAGCAGCATGAGCGGCTGATGCGATTCGTGGAAGAGTTGCGGCAGAGTCCGATCGCGGTGCACACGGATGCGGCTAATGAGCAGCATTACGAAGTGGAGCCCGAGTTTTATGTGCAGTGCCTCGGCAAGCGCATGAAATATAGCTCCGCGTATTATCCGGAGGGTGTGACCACTCTGGATGCGGCCGAGGAAGCGATGTTGGCTTTGACGTGCGAACGGGCGCGGTTGGAAGACGGGCAGGACGTGCTGGAGTTGGGCTGCGGGTGGGGTTCGCTTTCGCTGTATATGGCCGAGAAGTTCCCGAACTGCCGCATCCTGGGTGTATCGAATTCGGCTCCGCAGCGGAAGTTCATTGAGGGCCGGATTCGTGAGCGCGGCATCACGAATCTTGAAATCCGGACGGCGGACATGAACGAGTTCGAGACGGAGCGGCGGTTCGATCGTGTGGTGTCGGTGGAGATGTTCGAACACATGAAGAACTACCGGCATCTGCTGCGCAAGATCGCATCATGGACGCGCGATGAAGCGATGCTGTTCATTCATGTCTTCTCGCACAAGCAATTTGCGTATCCGTTTGAGGTTCGCGATTCCACCGATTGGATGGCGCAGCATTTCTTTACCGGCGGGCTGATGCCGAGTGACGATCTGTTGCTCTATTTTCAGGATGACTTTGCGATTCGCGATCACTACCGCGTGAGTGGGGTGCATTACCAGAGGACGTCAGAGGATTGGCTGGCGAACCTGGACCGCAACCGCGAACAGGCACTGCGCATCTTCGCCCGTGTGTACGGCGAGAAAGACGCGCTGAAGTGGCTGGTGCGTTGGCGCGTCTTCTACATGTCCTGCGCGGAACTATTCGGTTATGCCGGCGGCCAGGAGTGGATGGTTTCGCACTACCTGTTCACGCGGTGTGTTCAGACGCGGAAATGATCGGGCCGCCAGTTCTGGATATTGGCTTTGATCTCTTTGCGGGTCCAGTTGTTGGCGAGGGTCTTTTCGGCGAGTGCGACGACTTCGGCGTCGGAGGCGAAGCGGAGGCCCACCAGTTGGTCTTCGGTGAGTTCCTGCATGCGCGGGCGGAGCGCTTCCGGCGCGAGGTTGCTCAAGCGCAGACGCTCTTCGAGGCGGATCAGGCGGTCCTGCACTTTGAGCGGATAGATGCGGGTGAGGAACGTGCCGACGTTTACTCCGGCGATGAAGATCACATTCCAGATGCTGATCAGCGACGGGTTTTCGAATGCATTCCATGCCGCCAGGCAGAACGACAACATCATGATCGGAACAAGGACGAAGTGAAACGGGGGATCGAACTTGGCGTGGTTTGCCAAAGTCTGGGGACGTTTTTCAGCCATAGGTAACAAGTTTAGTGCGTGCGGGCGATGTTGTCCACAGCGGGTTGCGATAAACTGTACAGCGTGATGAAGCTGGCATTACTTATCGCGATGTGCGCGTCTTTGTTGGCGGACACTGACGCAAGGCAGATTCTGCGCGAGCGCTGCGCGGGGTGTCATGGTGTGGCGGGGATGCAGGGCAAACTCGACCTGCGGACACGCGAAGGTGCGCTGCGTGGCGGAGTGCATGGTGCGGCGGTGGTTCCTGGCGATGCGGAGCAGAGTCTGCTGGTGAAGGCGGTGGAGGGACGTGGCTTGCCTCCGATGCCTCCGGCAGGTGCGCTCGCGGCGAGTGAAATCAGGTTGCTGCGGGAGTGGATTGCGGGCGGTGCGAAGTGGGATGCGGAACTGCCCTCGAATCCGCGCTGGCCTTTGAAGCCGGAGGACGTGTGGGCGTTTCAGCCATTGCGCAAGCCGGCGGGCAGTAGCGTGGACGAGTTCATAAATGCACGGTTGAAGGGAAAAGCCGCGCCTCGGGCGGACAAGCTGACGCTGCTGCGGCGGGCTACGTATGATCTGACTGGACTGCCTCCAGAGCAGAGCGAGATCGATGCATTTGTCGCGGATAAATCGGCGAATGCGTTTGCGAAAGTCGTGGAGCGATTGCTGGCCTCGCCTCGCTATGGTGAGCGGTGGGGACGACACTGGCTGGACGTGGTGCGCTATGCGGATACCGACGGATACTCCAATGATTTCGAGCGTCCTAACGCCTGGCGCTATCGCGACTATGTGATCCGCAGCTTTCAGAACGATAAGCCCTACGACCGGTTCGTGATGGAGCAGATCGCGGGCGATGAGTGGAAGCCTGGCGATGTGGAGGCCACCCTCGCGACGGGCTTTTTGCGCATGGGGCCGTGGGAACACACCGGGATGTCCGTCGCGGCGATCACGCGGCAGGCATGGCTGGACGATGTGACGCACAATACGGCGGCGACCTTTCTGGGGCTGACGGCCGGCTGCGCGCGGTGCCACGATCATAAGTTCGATCCGATTCCAACGCGCGAATACTACGGGATGCAGGCGGCCTTTGCGTCGACGCAGTTCGCGCAGCGGCCGGCGCCGTTTCTGCCCTCGGAGCAGCGCGCGGATTTCGCCGCTGGACTGGAGCAGGCGCAGAAGTTGAATGCACACTACAGCGATCTGGCCGAGGCACTGAAGAACGCCACGGATAAGGCCGATCTGGAGCGCGAGCGCATCCATCGCAAGCGGGCCGAGATTGCCAAGCGGGCAACGACCCGGTACAGGCCGGCGGCGTTCAGCGTGGAGACCAAGCCGGCGGAAGAGACGTTCATCCTGACGGCGGGTAATCTGCGGTCGCCTGGAGAAAAGGTTTCGCCGATGGTATTGAGCGCTGCTTTCCGCTACAACGCGAGGGCGAAGGTCGAACTGCCGGAGAGTGCTGAGTCGCGCCGGTTGACGCTGGCGAAGTGGATTGCGAACGCTGAGAATCCGCTGACGGCACGGGTGATGGTGAATCGCATCTGGCAGTATCATTTTGGGCGCGGGATTGCGGGGAATCCGAATAATCTGGGAAAGATGGGCAAGAAGCCGTCGCATCCGGAGTTGCTGGACTGGCTGGCGGTGCGGTTCATCGAGACTGGCTGGAGCGTGAAGGCGATGCACCGGGTGATGATGTTGTCGGAGGCTTATCAGCGGCAGGCGGGTGCGGAGAACGAGGACTATTCGGCGTTTGCGCCGCGGCGGTTGGAGGCGGAGGAGTTGCGCGATTCGGTGCTGGCAATTTCGGGCGAATTGAGTTTGGATGCCGGTGGGCCCGGGACGTTTCCGGAGATTCATCAAGACGTGGCGAATCAGGCGCGGTTGATTATGGGGACGCTGGCTCCACCGTACGAGCCGTCGCCACGGCGGTCGCAGCGGAACCGGCGGACGATCTATACGTTTCAGAAGCGCGGGATTGGGGATCCGATGCTGGAGGTGTTCAATAGCGCGTCGTTGAATGATTCGTGCGAGCAGCGCGAGGCGAGTACGGTGCCGCTGCAGGCGTTTACGCTGTTGAACGGGAAGTTTTCGCGGGATATGTCGCTGGCGTTGGCGGCCCGGGTGGCTGGGGATCCGGATGCGGTGGGGAGTTTGTTTTTGCGGATTTTGAAGCGGGCGCCTTCAGTGGCCGAGCGGTCTAAAATGACGGCTTTGTTGGCTCGGCCATTGGGCCCGGCCCCGGCTTTGCAGGTTCGGAGGCCTCTTGTGCGAAGCCTGGTGGGGGAGCACACTGGCAAGCAGTTCGATTATCAGGAGGAGGCTTTGGGGGAGCCTTACGAGGAGAACCTGCATGCTTCACAGGTCAGTTTACGGGTGCGGGCTCTGGCGGAGGTGGCTTTGGTGCTGTTTAATACGAGTGAGTTTGTTTATGTTTATTAACTCACGGCGCGATTTTTTGTATCGGGCCGGCGGAGGGCTGGCCAGCGTGGCGTTTTCGTCGCTGCTGCACGGCGCCGGGAAGAAACCGCATCATGCGGCGAAGGCCAAGGCTTGTATCTTTCTGTTGATGGAGGGTGGGCCAAGTCATATCGATACGTTCGATCCCAAGCCGGAACTGAAGGCTCTGCATATGACCGAGTTTGCCCGCAAAGATAAGTTTGCGTCGCAGATGGAGAGCGGCAAGCGGTATTACGTGGCGAGTCCGTTTGAGTTCCGGCGGGCAGGCCGGTCGGGCGTGGAGATGAACACGCTGTTTGTGAACCTGGCGACCTGTGCCGGCGATATCTGCTTTTACCGGGGCGCGGTGGCCGAGAATACGAACCATCCGACGGCGCTATATCACCTGAACACGGGGAGTCCGTTCGGCGCCGATCCTGCGATCGGATCATGGGTGTCGTATGGATTGGGGACGGAGAACGAGAATCTGCCGTCGTTCCTGGTGCTGCCGGATCTGATGTATCCGCAGGGCGGGGCAACCAATTGGAGCAGCGGGTTTCTGCCGCCGCAGTATCAGGGTGTGGCGCTGCGGGCGGAAGGGTCGCCGGTTTTGGACATGGCTCCGCCGGCCGGTGTGACGCGCGAGGTGCTGCGTGGCGACCTGGACGTGCTGGCGAGTCTGAATCAAGCCCACGCGGCTAGGCATCCGGAACATGCGGAACTCGCAGCCCGGATGGAAAGCTACGAACTGGCGTATCGCATGCAGGCCGAGATGCCGGAGGCGATGGCGATCGAGAAGGAGACTGCCGCGACCCGCGCGATGTATGGACTGGACGATCCGGATAGCGCGAATTTCGGCCGCCGTTGTCTGCTGGCCCGGCGACTGGTGGAGCGCGGTGTGCGCTTTGTGCAGGTGATCGCTTCAGGCTGGGATTCGCATGATGACATCGCGACGGCACACGGGAACCGCATGCGTGCCGTGGATAAACCGATAGCGGCGCTGATCAAGGACTTGAAACGCTCGGGTCTGTTGGAGAGTACCCTGATAGTGTGGGCAGGCGAGTTTGGCCGGTCGGCCGATAACGGCGTTCGTAAGGGCTCGAAGGTGTGGGGCCGCGATCATAACGCAACCGCGATGCCGGTGTGGTTTGCCGGCGGTGGTGTAAAGGCCGGGGTAGTGGTCGGCGCGACCGATGAGACGGGGCAGAAGGCCGTGGAGGTGGTGCATCCGTTGAAGGATCTGCACGTGACGATTCTGCACCTGATGGGTCTGGACGATGCCAAACTGACCTACTTCCATGCGGGCCGGTTCAAGCAGTTGAGCCAGACGGGCGGAGAGTTAATCAGAGAGGTGATAGCGTGAGACTTATACTTGGCTTTATTTTGACGTTGGGGACGATGCAGGGCGCGGGGCCGCGGGTGCTGCTGGTGACCGGCGGTCATAACTACGACAACTCGTTCCACAGTCTGTTTGACGATGCGGTGGATGTGAAGTCGAATCCGAAGGCGTTCGATGCGGACATGCGCAAGAGCTATGACGTGCTGGTGCTGTACGACATGGCGCCTGACCTGACTGAGAAGCAGAAGGCGAATCTGAAGAACTTCGCCGAGGCGGCGAAGGGGATTGTGGTGATGCATCATTCCATCTGCAGCTACAATGACTGGCCGTGGTATCGGGAGATGGCGGGCGGTGTGTACCTACTGAAGTCGTCGACCTATAAGCACGATGAGGATATGAACGTGAAAGTCGTGGCACAGCATCCGGTTACGGCCGGGATGACGGACATGAAGATCCACGATGAGACGTATCACGGTATGTCGATCGCGGCGGATTCGAAAGTGCTGCTACGGACAGACAATCCGACCAGCGACGGGCCGCTGGCGTGGATCAGTGCGTATGCGAAGTCGAGGGTGGTTTATATCCAGCTGGGCCACGGCAAGGAGGCACATCGGGAGCCGGGGTACCGGTTGTTGGTGAAGAATGCGCTGGCGTGGAGTGCGGGAAAGGATTAAGCGGGGTTTAAAAAATCAAACGCGCAGTGCCACTCCTAAAAGGCAGGCACTGCGCGATGAAAACGGATAGAAGATCCGTAAGAAGCCCAAACTATTTGGGTGCTTCTTCCTTCTTCTTCTTCTTGCCCTTCTTCTTCTCTTCTTTCTTGGTGTCGTCAGCGGCGAACGAAGGGGCGGCAACTGCCACGATCAACGTGAGGCCGAGCATCACAGACATGAGCTTTTTCATTGTGTTGGTGTCTCCTTTAAGATTGTGGCGGGTTAAGCGCCAACAAGTGTATAGTGACAGGCCATTATGAACTCATCCTTAAGATGGAATTAAAAAATCTTCATTTGTTGAGGCGGTCACGAGCGATTGTGAAATATTTTGGTTTTGCAAGGTGTTGAAAAAGAGATAGTTGTCTGCTTCTGGCGGTCCCCGGGGTAGCGGAGCGGCAGATTAAGGGTGTTAATCTTCGGGCGGGATGAAGAACAGAGATCTAGCTCAAAGGTTGGCGCGCAAGACCGGGATTCCGAATGCCGCCGCAGCTGACCGGGTTGACCGCGTTGTCACGGAAATCATTGAAAACATGAGGAATGGCGAGAGTATAAGGCTGCCCGGCCTGGGGACCTTCGTCGCTGGAGAGAAGCCCTGCTTCCGCTTTGAAAGGAAGCCGCATGCCAAAGATTAAGGTAAAGCACTGGCCTGACAGCGAACAGGTGGCACTGATCCTGCGGGAGTGCCTGGAAGAGGGCGCCTCAATTGAAATCAATGGGTTGGGGGTTTTTCGCCCTGGCAAAAGAGGGGGTTACGAGTTCGAATCGCGGCGGACTCGACGGGTCTTCATTGCTTACGCGTATGAAGATTATGAAACCGCGCTCAAGCTGTTCTACAAGTTGGAGGAGCACGGGTTTGAGCCGTGGCTGGATAAGAAGCGGCTGTTGCCCGGGCAGAACTGGCCGCGGGCGATCGAGAGGGCGATCGGAATCTCTGATTATTTCATCGCCTGCTTCTCAACCCTGGCGGCGGCTAAGCGGGGGATGTTTCATTCGGAACTGCGCTATGCCCTGGATTGCGCGAGTTGCCTGCCGCTGGATGAGGTGTTCTTCATTCCGGTGAGGCTGGAGGAGTGCGAGGTTCCGGTGCGGATCACCAAGTCGATTCAGTATGTGGACCTGTTCCCGGATTTCGATGCCGGGTTCCGGAATGTATTGAAGGTGATGGAGCAGCGGGGTTAGTTCTTTAGCTTCTTCTTGATCGCCGCGGCGTTCTTGGCGTCAGGCACCAGTTCGAGGTACTTGCTGTACTCTCCCTTGGCATTCTTCTTGTCCTTTTGCTTTTCGTAGCTTTCGGCAAGCCGCAGGTGGGCTTCGGCGTTGCCCGGGTCCCAGCGCGTGGCTTCAGTGAAACGCTTGACCGCGGCTTTGAAGTTGCCCTTCTTGAAGTAGTAATTGCCGGCCGTGATCTCCTTGCTGGCCTGGAGAGGGTTGAGCACGTACTCTTTGGGGATCAGCGAGGTGTCCTCTTCCGGCGGATCCTCTTCCTTCATCACCGGAGCAGTTGGCGGCTGGGGCTTCGGCGCCTGGCCATAGGCCCATAAGGACAATCCGAAAAACAGGACAAGTTGAATAGCGCGTGACACAATTAGAGTATAGCCCCAGACACGGATCTTCGCGAAAAAGCCTCGCAGCTGCCACTGCTGCCGGGCGTGTACCTGTACAAAGACGCCGGCGGAACGGTGATCTATGTAGGGAAGGCCAAGAGCCTGCGAGCCCGGGTGAGGAACTACTTCTCCGATGAGCGGCTGGCCGATGCGAAGACCGGTACACTGATCTCTGAGGCGCGCGATCTGGACTATATCGTCGTAGATAACGAAAAAGAGGCTCTGGCGCTTGAGAACAACCTGATCAAGCAGTACAAGCCGCGCTACAACATACTCCTTCGCGATGACAAAACCTATCCGTATATTAAGTTGACCGGGGAGAAGTATCCGCGGGTCTATGTGACGCGGCGGCTCCGCAAGGACGGCTCGACGTATTACGGCCCCTACTTTCCAGGCAATCTGGCGTACCGGATCGTCAATTTCATCCATCGCAGTTTTCTGGTGCCATCGTGCAAGGTGGACTTTTCGCGGAAGCATTCGCATCCGTGCCTGCAGTTCCATATCAAGCGCTGCCTGGGTCCCTGCGTGGAAGGGTTGACGACCGATACTGCTTACGGGCTGGCGGTGGCGAATGTGAAGTTGTTCCTGGAAGGCCGCCATCGCGATCTTTCCCGTGAGTTGCGGGCGCGTATGGAGGAGGCCTCCGAGGACCTGCGATTCGAGGAGGCGGCAGGGATTCGCGACCTGCTTTCCACCGTACAGGAGATTGAGCAGAAGCAGAAGATGGATGCGGCCGAAGGCGACGATACCGACATCTTCGCCTACTACGCCGAGCCTCCCCTGGTGGCGGTGAACCTCTTCCACCTGCGGCGCGGGCGCATTGTGGACCGGCGCGAGTTCTTCTGGGAGGATCAGCTCGACTTCGAAAAGCCGGAGTTCTTTTCGGCGCTGATCAAACAGGTGTATCTGGATCAGCAGTACATTCCGACGCTGATTCACGTCCCGGTGGAGTTTGACGATCTGGCGCTGATGGAGGAGATGCTTTCTGAAAAGCGCGGGCGGAAGGTGGAGATCCATACTCCGCAGCGCGGGCAGAAGAAGGCGATGCTCGATCTGGTGGAGACCAACGCCAAGCACAGTTTCGATGCGCGATTCCGCGTGTTGAAGCCGTCGATGAAAGCGATTCAGGAGGCGATGCAGGATGCGCTGAACCTGCCCGAGCCTCCGAAGCGGATCGAGTGCTTCGATATTTCGCACATTCAGGGGACCGATAAAGTCGCCAGCATGGTGGTGTGGGAAGACGGGCGGATGAAGAAGTCCGACTACCGCAAGTTCATCATCCGCACGGTGGAGGGCAACGACGATTTCGCCTCCATGCGGGAAGTGGTGACGCGCCGCTATTCGAACGACACGCCGCGGCCCGACCTGATTCTGATCGATGGCGGGTTGGGCCAGTTGCACGCGGCGGCGGGTGCGCTGGAGGCGTTGGGTATCATCAACCAGTCGCTGGCGTCGATTGCGAAGCGCGAGGAGTGGATCTACGTGCTGGGGCAGGAGGACGAGCCGATCATCCTGGACCGCTACTCACCGGTGCTGCACCTGGTGCAGACGGTGCGTGACGAAGCCCACCGGTTTGCGGTGACCTTCCATCGCAGCCGCCGCAATGCGAGCCGCCTGACCTCAGAGCTGACCCAGATCGAAGGGATCGGCGAGCGGACGGTGCAGAAGCTGCTGCGAGAGTTTGGCAGTGCGGACCGGGTGACCTCGGCGAGTGAAGAGGAGTTGGCGAAGGTAGTCGGGCCGGCCGCGGCGCGCAAGGTCACAGCACGCCAAAAACCCGCTGCAGCCACGGAGTGACGACGGCCGAGCCTTTGGATGGGAAGCGGTGTCCTCCGGGGAGCATGTGGAATTCCACGTCGGAGGCGTGATGACGCAGGCGGGTGGGGAAACCGTGGGCGGTGGCGGCGGGGAAGAATTCGTCCTGGTCGCGGGCGATGTGCAGGATTGGCGTGGAGAAGGCTTTATGCTTGGGGTCTTCCCAGTCCTTCGGGACGCCGCCGCAGATGCCCAGTACTCCCCCTACTCGATTGAGGTGTGTGGCGGCGAAACGGTAATTGAGTCCTACCGGTTGCGAGAAGCCTGCCAGCAGCGTGCGCTCCGGCGTCGAACCCAGTTGGTCCTGCAGTTCATGTAAGACCTGTAAAATCATTTGGTGGTGCAGCTTGATCGAGGCGTCCCAATGATCACGGGTGCCCCAGTTGTAGCCGATCGCGGAGTGTGGTTCGGTGGCCGGGAGGTACTGCTGATTGGGAGCCTGCAATGAGGCGATGATTGTTCTTTTGTCGAAAAGCAGTGAGCAGAGCCTGAGCATGGTTGACGCATTTTGTCCGTAACCGTGCAATGCCACAACCACCAGAGGCTTCTCCGGCAGGCTTTCCGGAACCTGCAGCACGTAATGACACTCCAGGCGTGAATGGAAGGTGCGCTCTTGCATCATGCGGGGACTTAAGTTTCCATCTTAATATGCCGATAAGCAACTATGCGAATGTGGTAAGCGTTTTCGAGTGCATTGTCCTCGGTGAAATCGCTTAAATCCTCGGGGCAATAGCCCGAGGGGTCCACCAACGAATGCTAAATTCACTACAATCGAATTGAGGGTTGTGGGATTGGGTCGATGGCCGGGTCGTTGGCCGGATAGAGAAGCCACATCGTATTGGGAGGGATGGCATGAAATTTTCGGAACAGTTAGTGAGACTCGATTACGCGGTAGCCCTGGAACGTCTTGGCGGCGATGAGGAACTCTTGCAGGAAGTGGCCGTACTATTCCTGGAGGAGTATCCGACGCTGATGGCTGAGATTCGCGCTGCCGAAGAGAGTGGCAATGCGCACCGTTTGGAGCGCGCGGCCCACAGCCTCAAAGGGTCCGTTGCCAACTTTGGAGCGGATTGCGCGGTCCAGGCAGCGCTGGAGTTGGAAAAGATTGGCCGTAGCGGCGATCTGGCGGGAGCGAAGGCTGCTTTGGCCGAACTGGAAGCGGTGATGGCCACGCTACAGCCTTCGTTTGAGCAACTCGCAGCGGCCTGAAAATCTTTCCAGTGGCGTGCACCTCATTGATGGCTGCGGCGGTGTGGCTCCGCGTTTTGCTATAGTGAGGTAAACCATATCTCTATGAATTCCACTGAAGCCCGGGAAATAGTCTGCGCCCATAGTCCAGATTCTGACGACGCGTTCATGTTTTATGCGTTGGCCACCAAGAAGATCCGTTCCCGATCCCTTACCTTCCGGCACGTCCTGGAAGACATCCAGTCATTGAACCGCCGGGCGATGAACGGCGAGTACGAGCTCACCGCAATTTCCTACCACGCATATCCGTATGTTGCAGATAAGTATGTGGTTATGGCGAGCGGTTCGAGCGTCGGCGATAATTACGGCCCGATGGTAGTTGCCAATCACCCGATGGCTCCTGAGGAGTTGAAGGGAAAGAAGATCGCGATTCCAGGCAAAATGACGACGGCGTATTTGACGCTGAAGTTGTTCGAGCCAGACTTCGAACCGGTCGAAATTCACTTCGATAAGATCCTCGATGCGGTAAAAGAGGGTGTTGCCGATTGCGGCCTGGTGATCCACGAAGCGCAGCTGACATCCGGCAAGAGCGGGTTCCATACGGTCCTCGATATGGGCCGCTGGTGGAAGAAAAAGTACGACCTGCCGCTGCCGCTGGGCTGCAATGTGCTGTTGCGTGCCATGCCTGAAGATCTGAAAGCGGAAGCCTGCCGCCTGATGCGGGACAGCATTCAGTATTCGCTCGATCACCGTGAGGAAGCGCTGAACTACGCCCTGCAGTTTGCACGCGACATGGAAGTCCCGCTGGCTGAGAAGTTTGTCGGCATGTATGTGAACCACTACACGGTCGATTGCGGTGAACTGGTCCCCAAAGCCGCCCAGATACTGCTGGATATGGGTTTTGAGGCAGGATTAATTCCTAATAAGATTCAACTCGAGATCATCCGCTAGCGTCTTAGAAGTATGAAGCTCCTTAAGGAACTCGCCCACTCATCACGGCCACAGGCTGCAAGGGGTGGGCGAGTTGCTTTTAAACTGCTGCTTGTCGCGGCCCTCGCCGTTTTCCCTCTGCTTTCTCAGGATGCTGACAGTAAGGCGAGGGTCAAACAGGCGAAAGAATACGGGAAACAGGGTTCTGCTTCCATTCCAAAACTGGCTCCGATGCTGGCCGATCCGGAACTCAATGTCCGGATCGAAGTGGTTAAGGCGCTGGTGGAAGCCGGATCGCAGTACAGCCTGGATCCACTGGTGCAGGCGACTCGCGATAACGATGCCGAAGTGCAGATTCGGGCCACCGATGGCCTGGTCAATTTCTATCTGCCCGGTTATGTCCAGAGCGGCTTGAGTGGATCACTGAAACGGACCGGGACGCGCGTGCTTTCGAAGTTTACCGACACCAACGACCAGATCATCCCGGCCTACATCGAGGTGCGGCCTGAGATCATCGATGCCTTGGGGAAACTCGCCAGCGGCGGCATCACCATGGAGGTGCGGGCCAACGCGGCGCGTGCGATCGGCGTACTGCGCGGCCGGAAAGCGATTCCGGACCTGCTGGATGCCCTCAGGACGAAGGATGACCAGGTGTTGTACGAGTCGCTGATCGCTTTTCAGAAGATCCGCGATGCGAGCGTGGCTCCGCGTATTTCGTTCCTGCTGCGCGATCTGAATGAGAAGATCCAGATTACGGCCATTGAGACGAGCGGTCTGTTGTTAAACCGCGAAGCGCTGCCTCAACTGCGCGAGGCTCTGGACCGGGCGCGGAACGACAAAGTCCGCCGCGCGGCTTTGACCGCCATCGCCATGATGCCTGAGGTGGCCAATCGCGAACTGTACGGGACCTATTTCAGGGAAAAGGACGACGGGTTGCGCGCCGCCGCCGCCGAAG
>Ga0073936_10002088_pt1 | contig 30043 bp, 20 predicted proteins | sample AliMusrvi5mmetaG_FD_87041 | JGI IMG/M metagenome (GOLD analysis project Ga0073936, IMG submission 87041) | Freshwater lake bacterial and archeal communities from Alinen Mustajarvi, Finland, to study Microbial Dark Matter (Phase II) - Alinen... | ecosystem: Environmental > Aquatic > Freshwater >...
CAACAGACATTTCACCTATCTCTGCGCCGCTCCATGGCACGCGTTGGGACCAACGCGCCTACCATTCTATCTCTGCGCCGCTCCATGGCACGCGTTGTGACCAACGCGCCTACCATTCTATCTCTGCGCCGCTCCATGCCACGCGTTGTGACCAACGCGCCTACCATTCTATCTCTGCGCCGCTCCATGGCACGCGTTGGGACCAACGCGCCTACCATTCTATCTCTGCGCTGCTCCACGGCACGCGTTGGGACCAACGCGTCTACCATTCAATGCGTACGCGGGCGAAGCAGCGGCCGGTGGGAGACTCCGCAATCGGCGGCAGGATGCGGCAAGTCACCCGTTCGCCGATTTTGCGGCCGCTTTCCAGAATGTCCTCAGGCGTGCCGACAATCTCGATTCCACTGGTGGTCCACAGTCCCGATTCGAGGTCGTCGGTCTTTTCCACAAACACCTTGAGCGCGGGATCGTCGGTGCGACGGTTGAAGGTGATGGTGAGATAGCCATCGCCGCTTTGCCGCGCGAGCGGCCAGGTCTGCGAGGAATCGCCCGACTGACGATTTGCGAGCAAACCGAACTCGGCCAGGTTGGTGAGACCGTTCTTGTCCGGATCGGCCAACGGGTCGGCGTCGGAGCCGGTGAGGTTCCTGGCTGTGAGCCAATCGTGGAAACGCGAGTGAACGGTTAGAATTCCGGTGGCGGGATCGAACACGGCGAACTGGTGAGGATCGAGTCCGGTCGCGGTCACGGCGGCAAACGTGCCGGCCAACGCGGCACCGGTGGAGCGGGTGAACAACGTGAAGGCGGCACCATCAGGGACCGGGGCGTTGAAACTAACAGTCAAGACGCCGCCGAAGGAGAACGTGCCGCCGGCGACAGCCACGCGGTCACTGGTGCCGCTTGTGCCAAGGACGCGCAGCGCAGTGGTGGCGGTGCCTTGCAGCACGCCACCCGCCCGCAGGGTCAGCGTGACGGCCGGGCCGCTTGCTGCGGGACTGAGCAGGCCCGCGACGTTGACATTGCCGCCCAGCGTGCCGCCGCCGGAAAGAACCGCACCTGAAGCGATCGAGACATCACCGGTCGCCGCGCCGTTGTCGGCCTCGACGCAAAGGATGCCGGCCTGCACCGTGGTGATGCCGGCGTATGTGCAAGCACCGGTTAGAGTGAGCGGACCGTCACCTGTTTTGACGATGGAGCCCGCTCCGGCAAGCGGATTGGCAACGAGCATTTCGCCGCCGGTAGCGTCGAACGCGCAAGTGCCGGATAGAACCATCGGCAGGTTGATCACCTGTGGATAGGAACTATGGTTAACCACATCGCCGGCCAGGGTGATGCCGTTCCCGCCGAGGATGAACGCAGCGGCGGAATTGAGGAAACGAACTCCTTTAAAGAGGCTGGCCACCGGCAGGTCGTTGGTGGTGCTCAAGCGGCGGGTTCCCGCAAAGACCAGTTCGTCGGTGCCGGGCACGGGAACCGCTTGGCCGGTCCAATTGTCGGGACTCGACCACAGGTTGTCATCGACATCGAAGCCGATCCAGCCGCCGTTGGCCAGATAGGTGGCGGAGACTGCGACATCCCCCGCCGGCATGGTGAGAGTGGCGCTCGACGATTCGGGATTGGCGATGCCGGTGCCGGTCCAACGGTAAAACGCCTGTCCCGGCGGTGGCGCGGCTGCCGTGACGGTCACGTTAGACCCTTCGAGGTAGGTGCCCGAGCCGTCGCCGTTAGTAACTGTTAGATTCCACGGCTGACCCGTTCCCGGCGGCACCTCGCCATCCAACTGCAGAAGATAAGCCGCCAGTTGGTCGATCTGGTTTTTGCTTAGATGGGACGTCCTGCCGTGTTTGTCGGCCGGATTGAAGGTGGTGAGAACCTCCCGGACGGTGGTTGCCGCGCCATCGTGCAGGTAGGGGGCGGAGCGCCAGAGTTCGTAAAGATGGGGTGAAACGTAACCGCTGATGTCGTTGGCGGTCCAATCCGCCGCGTGGCGGGTGCCGACATCGTATTTGTTAGGGTCGCCATAGTATTGATTCGGCTTGTGGCAGCCCAGGCAGTTCGTTTCCGCGCTTTCAAAGAGGGTCTTGCCCTGAACCGCGTCGGGAGTGAGTTGGCCGTTCACCAGATACGGGCTCTGCTCCGGCCTGAGCGCGTCCATGTACGCGTAGATGTCGTCGTAATCCTGCTGCGAGTGGGACTGGAACTCGATGAACTTGAAGCCGGCCTGGATACCGACCATCGCGTTCGCACGGATGCCGGTCCACATGGACGGCGGTGTTTGCGGAGCGTAAAGTGCGGACTTCACGTTTTTCGAATTACCGAAGCCGTCGTTGAGGAGGTCCCAATTCATCCCGTCCACACGGGCGCCGGGATGACAACTGTTGCACGAGAGCCAGCGTTGGTAACACCCGTTGGCGTCGTGATAGAGCCTGTAACCGCGCCGGACCGCGTCCTCGGCCGGTTGCGTGTCGAGCGGCACTTGCGCGGTGACGGCGCCGGCCGTATCTAGCAGAAGCACCTGGCCGCTGAACCACGCCGCGACCGCGAGTTGGCCCTCGCCCGGGGCGAGGGAAATTCCGCGCGGACCGTTGCAGGGCAGGGCCTTGCGCTGGAACAGTCCCAGATTGTATAGGGTGGTTAGATCGTATTGCATGGCCGCGCGCAGATCGACATCGCCGGCGAGGAGCGCGTGCAGATTGAACAAATCCAGCATGCCGACCTCGTGAACCCCGGCGAAGGTGATCCAGGCGCTGCGACCATCGTTAGAAAGGGTGATGCCCCACGGATCGGCCGCGCCATCGCTGGTCTTGTCAAAGAGTATCGTCGAATACACCTGTTTCGACTGCAGGTCGATGATGCTCATCGCGCTGGTGACGACCCAACCGCGGCTGAGTTGTGTGGTGGGCAGGAACGGACGTCCCTGGACATGGAGAACATAAGCCCAGCGGCCGTCCGGCGAACAGACAACGCGCTGCACGTTGGTCGCTCCCGGATTGAGTTTGAGGTGATCGACCTCCCGCATGTTGTCGAGATTGACGAAGCTGATGGCGGCGGCATGCGAGGGGTCGCGGGCGTCGCCATACGGGAGGCGGTTAGAGACAATCGCCAGATGCTCGTCGGGGGTGACGGTGACGAACACCGGTTCGCGAACCGTCGAAACCTCGGCCCGCGTCGTGCCGGTGCCTTGATCTATCAGCGAAAGATGGTTCAGGCCACGGTCGGTGGCCAGAAGCAGGTTCTTGCCGGGCGCGACGGCTAGGCCCGCGGGTTTGGGACCGACCGCAATCCGGCGGAGGACCGTGCCGCTTGCGGTGTCGATTTCGGCGACGGTGCCGGCATCGTGTTCGGAAACGAAAAGCCGCGTGTTGGTGGTCCAGACGAGGTCGCGCGGCTCGCCGGCGAGGGTGATCTTGCGCATCACCGTCGCCGTGGCCGGATTGATGAGATAAATCGCGCGAGCGGTTTGGTCGGCTGCGGCCAACGTGCCGCCATCCGGCGAGTAGGCCACCTCGACGGGCGAATGATACGGGCCCTGCGCAAGAACGCTGACGCAAACCGTGTCCTGTGAGGTGAGTTCGCCGTCGCTCGCGGAAAGTTGCAGCACGTACTCGCCTGTCGCACTGAAGGTCGCGGTCGTCGCGGGTTGCGAGGCGTTGGCAAAAGTGACGCTTCCGGGGCCGGTGAGCTTGCTCCAGTGGGTGGTGACAAGCCCCGGCTGCAGCGGCAGGCCATCATCGGTGACCATGCCTGTTAGGGGAAGGGTGTCACTCAGCGCGCCGATGAGTGCCGGTCCGGCTTCAACCGCCGGGGCGTTGTTGCCGCCCGGACCGCCAATTGTTAGTAGCATGGTCCGCGTGTCGCGCAGTCCGCTGTCGTCGACGACGCTCAGCGATGCGGTGTAGCGGCCGGGTTGGGCGTACCTGTGGGTGGCGAGCCGGCCGCTGCCGGACGTGCCGTCGCCGAAGTCCCAATACCACGCGGCGACGACGCCGTCGGGATCGGTGGACCCGGATCCGTTGAAGAGCATCGTGCAAGGTGCCTGGCCGCCATTTGGCGAGACGGCAATGTCGGCGATCGGCGCCGCGCCTCCGCCGATCTGTCCTTTTGCCAGAATTGGCAGCGCTTTCGTGGCAGTGAAGCCGTCGTTGTCGGTCACGGTGAGTTTGATGGTATAACTTCCCGGAACGGTATAAGTGTGCTGAGCCAACGCCGATCCGCTGGCTGTGGTATTATCGCCAAAGTCCCATGCGTATTTCACCACGGAGCCGTCGGCATCGGAGGATGCCGTGGCATCGACGCTGACCTTCAAAGCAACGCCACCCGTGTCAGGCGACGCGGAAAAGTCCGCGACCGGGACCGGTTGCAGCGTGGTGTCGGGCTCGGCCACCACCCGGAAGCCGACGTTGTAGCCGCGCTGCCAGGGTGGCATGGACGAGCGAAACGACGCCGTGCCGCGTTTGGTGCGATCCATGCATGAAGCGCCGCGAACGACTTTTTTCAGCGCCAGCCATTCGTCGTCGCCGTACACGGCGCGGTTGCGCGAGTCGTCGGCATACGGATAGGGCGCGTAGGTCGAGAGCGTCCATTCGGCGACGTTGCCGTGCATTGCGCAGAGGCCGAAGGGATTGGAGGCGAAGGACGTCACGTTGCCGGGAGCGACCCAGGCATCGGTGACGGCCCGATTGGCTAGATACCAGCGCGGGCTGCCGGTAAACATGTTGAGCGTGTAGTCGTTGAAGTATTCATAGCCCGCGAAGTTATCGAGCGCTCCGCTCCGGTAGAAACCGTCACCGGGGATCAACTGAAGGGAGGTGGCCCACGTGGTCGAGGTGGTGCCATACCACATGTCGGTGGTGGTGCCGGCGCGGCAGGCGTATTCCCACTGGGCTTCGGTGGGCAGTGTGAACTTGCGTCCCGTTTGTTTCGTTAGCCACTGGCAGAAACCCATGGCGTCCTTCCACGACACGCGCATGACCGGCTGATCCGGGTTGTTGCAAGTCCAGCCCTCGGAGTTGTGGTCTCCGCCGAAGGCCTGAATGAACCCGGAACGATGCGCCGCATCGTACAACGCGTATTGCTTGTTCGTGACCTCGAATTTCCCCATGTAAAATGGCCGGGCGATGCCCACCACCGACTGCGGGAATTCGTCCGGATAGCCCGTCACCGAGCCCATGAGAAACCGTCCGTCCGGAACCAGATCGAGAATGAGAGCCACGCCGTTGCCCAAATTCAGCGTGAGTTCCGCTGGCTGCGACGTGGTTGCGATCGCGTCGCGCCGGCGCTTGGCCTCGGTCACGTTGAAGACGCCGTCAGCGGGCGGCGTCAGTGCGGTCGGGACCGTGGGTGGGGTCGGGTTGATGAACGTCCCGCGTGGCGGAGCGGGCGGATAGGCCTCCGGATCGCTGGAAATGTTGGCGTAGGCCGCCATCGTCTGTTGCCGGCGGGTGGCGTATGTCGGCGAGCCACCGACGGTCTTCTGCTCGCCCCAAGTGCCAAAGGCAGGCACATTCAAATCGATCCAGGTATAGAGGCGATCCCACGCCTCCGCATCCAGGGTCACGCCGTAGTGGCCCTTTTTCAACAGTTGCACCAATTCGCTGGTGTCGGCCTGATACTCGCCGGGATTGTTGAGGCGAAGATAGCCTTCGTTGCCAGTCCGCCGGATGAACTTGTGCAGGTTCACATAGGAATTCGGAAAGGTGTTAGACGTGGCGTTGATCGGGCTGTCGCCGTCGCCGTCAACCCGGCTGATATCATATAGCTGGGGTGCGACGTTGACCGGGCCGCCGGGGCCGCCGTGGCAGCCGACGCAGAATTTGTCGAGCACCACCTGGACTTCGCGGGTGAAGCTGAAGCCGCGTTCCGCGCCGCGCCAGGGGGTTATGTCATCCGGCGATTTGCGCGAGGCGAGCGAGACCTGGTTGTTCATCCCTTGATTGCGGTCCTCGTGGCAGCCCGAGCAGGAGACGGCCTCGCCGGGCATCACCGTGAACCAACTGCGGAAAAGTTGCAGGGCCTTGCCCTCGTCATCGAGCGGTTGGACCGAGATCGGCACATTCGAGGGCACGGTGAAACTCGCCGAACCGTCCGCGTACACCGGCACCGTGCCAAGGATGCGTTTCACGTCCCAGCCGCCGTCGATCGCCACGCTGGTGGCACCACCCTGGCCGCGGTAGGTGTAATGCAAGGAATAGACGCGGAGGCCCTTGACTTTGCCGCGCGGCACGTCCTGCAGGCCGGGGCCGAAATGAATGTCGGCGATATTGACGACGCCCGTGGTTGAGGCGGTTTTCACACGATCCGGGATGACCGGCGGCGTTGCCAGCACCTTGACCGGCGTGGGATGCATGAGGTTCTTGCCCAACTCATATCTCAGGAGGGTGTAGTTATCGAATTGATCGACCAGATAGATTCCGGTGGTGCCGCTCGCGGAGGTTCGCGCCGCGACGAGCATCTGTTTTTCATCGAGCGGGACCGGTTGGATGAAACGCGGCCACGGGTTGCGCTCATCGATGTATGAGTCGCGGACTTCGGGCAGGACGGGATTGGGCCCGCAGAAGCGATGCACGACGCCGTCCGCCTCGCGGGTGCCCTTGGTCTCATCGAAAAGTATCAACTCGCCTTCGCGCTTCACACCGCGGTGGCCGGAGACAACTCCCACAAACTGTGAGGGATTGCCGGGAATGGGCCTCACGTCAAAGAGCGAGTCGGGCCAGTAGCTGCCGCTGCCGTAGCGGGCGCCTTGCTCGAGGCCGTCGGGCATCATCGCCATCAGGACGCGCGAGAAATAATGGGCAAGGTCGGAATACTCCCAGCGGGTGAACATGACCCGCCCATCCGCTAGAACGGTGGGTCCCCAGTTCTGGTCCTGATCGAAGGTGAGTTGGCGCACGGTGCTGGTGCCGCGGGTCAACCGATAGATGTTGGCGACATAGTCACCGCCACCCTGGGACGGCACCCCGGCGAACCCGGCGGTGCCGCACATCAGCACATCGCCGTTTGGCAGGTAACAGCCGTCAAACCAATCCACGTCCGCCCCCGCCGGCGCGCTCGTGCCGGGACTGACTTGCTGGAGCCCGGTGCCGTCGATGTTCATTTCAAAAATGCCATAGGGACGGGCGGAGCCGGAGCCATACTGGGTGGTGAGCAGCAGATGCGCGGCGTTCCAATGCAAATTCAGATAGCCAATGAACGCGTTGGTGGCGGGAGTGTATATGTTGCTGGTGGCATCCTGCGCGATGTCCAGCGAAACCAGCGTGTCCTGGCAGGCATTGCGGTCCACCGAGGAGACGTTCTGCCAGTTGGCCGGCAGGCCGGGGTCGGCGTTGCGCCTAACAAAGAGCAGCTTGTTGAAAGCGAGTGCCGGATTGTTGAGCACGAGGGCCTCGCGTTTGAGCGCCTGGAAAGGACCGTCGGTGGCGGCGGCACCGCCGCTTTGGAAGGCCAGGTTGATCGCCGCGAGCTGGCTGAGATAACTCACGGACTTTGTTGCGTATTCCGCCGGGTAGCGTGCGGCGAGATCCCGGATGGCGCTCTGGACGCCTGCGAGGGTGGTGTTAGATATGCCTTGGAGTCCCTGCACCGAGAGCGTGAGTTGCAGCGTGGTGCCGACGATCCGGAGCGAGCCCGAACAACCCGCCGGCAGCGTGCCCACCGTGAAGTCGCTTTGGTCCACGCTCAGCGCAGACGCGCCGCTCCAATCCATCAGGGTGAAGGTGCCGAAGCCCGACATCGATGGAACATCAATCCGGGTGGTGCCGGAAGTGTTGCCATTGAAGGTGCCGGACACCGTTAGAAGAGTCGGCGCCGCACCGAGGTTGAACTGGAGCACCGCGTCGGGGTTCAATGTCAGGCCAGCTTGCAAGGTGAGGGTCCCTTGCGGGGCGCCCGGTGCGATGATGCCGCCCGGATTCAGCGTGACCATTCCGTTGGGCGTGCCGGTTCCGGACAATTTGCCGCCGGAGTTCACCTGAACCGGTGCCGTCACCGAGGCTCCCGGATCGACTTGCAGCGTGCCGCCCGTCACCGAGGTCGTCGCCGTCACCACCGCGGAGCTTGTTAGAACAAGCGTGCCGCCGCCGCTTTTTTCAAACGCACCCTGGCCGCCGATCATTCCCGCGAATGAAGTCGATGCGTCATTCGCGCCGACTTGAAGCACGCTCCCGCCGAGCAGGACGCTGCTGCCCGCGACACCGCTCAATGAGCCGAGGGTCTGGTTGACGCCGCTGGCATCAAACGTGGCGCCACTTGCGACAAGGTTCACCACGGCTAGCGAGGGCAGCGGGGTCGGGACGAACCACTTGGCTTTCAAGTAACCCTCGACTTGCAGCCGATCCGCGTCGCTGAGGGCCGTGTTATAGATCAATATCTCGGCGATCTGCTGGCCGCCGGTGCAGTAAGAGTCGCGGTCGCTGGCGAGCCGGTTCGCCGTCACCGTGCCTGCGGTGACGAGGCTGATGAGGTTGAAATAGCCACCACTGGGACTGGCAGCCGTGCCGTCAACCAGCGAGCCGCCGAGATAGGTCTTGCCGGTTCTGATGTTTGCCGCCGCCCAAGTGCCGTCCCACAGCGGCGCGGTACCCGACGTGACCGGCGAGCCACGGTAGAAGTCAAAGGAGGCATTGTGACCGAGCAGGGAGTTGGCACCTTTCATCACCCAGAACACCGAGCGGATGTCACTCGCCGGAACATCGAAACTCATCCGCTGGCCGCTGCCAGTGCCATCCACCACCGGACCGAAGTCGAGGATCGGTTTGCCGCTCAGTCCGTTCGCCACGAAGGTCGGTTGGTAAGCGGCTGTGGACTGGCTGACATAGCCGGGCCCACCGCCGTTTCCGGCGTCGTTCCAGCGGCTCACTTTGTTAGAAGCATCCTTGACGAGTGTTGTCGTGTTAGATGCGTCCAGCCACAACTCGGGCGTGCCGGCGGGGCTTGCGGCACCCCCCGGTGGCGCAATGGCGGCGAGGCGCAGCGTGCCGCCAAGGACCGTCACCGGACCGCTCAAACTGTTAGCTCCGGCGAGTGTCAGGATGCCGGGACCCGTCTTGGTGAGACTTCCCGCGCCGCTGATCACTCCACCGAAAGTGGTCGAGCTGCCGTTGCCTCCGATGGTTAGATTGGCCGCCGCCGAGCCTCCCGTCAGCACTTGGCTGCCGCTGCTACCCGCCAGCGAGCCGAGGGTGATACTGGCGCTGTTCATATCGAGCGTCGCACCGGCGGCGAGAGTGGTGGCTCCGAGCCACTTCGCCCGCAGCGAAGCCTCGACCGCCTGTCGCTCGGCATCCGTGAGCGCGACCGTATAAATGAACATTTCCGCGATTTGCTGTCCGCCGGAGCGCAAGGTCCGGTCCGACGCCAGCCGGTTGGCTTCCACGGGTCCCGTCGTGACAAGGCTTATGATTGAGAAACCGTCTGGCAGCGGCGTCAAGGTGCCGTTGACGAGGGTCCCGTCGAGCCAGGTTTGGCCGTTGAGGATGTTCGCCGCGGCGTTGGCTCCCCAGATGGGCGCGGTGGCGGTGTCGCCGCCGCGATAGAAATGGGCAACCGTGTCATCCCCGAGAATGAAATTCGTGCCCCGTAGCACACAGATCACCGTGCGGATGTTGGTCACCGGTGCATCGAAGAGCATCTGCTGACCGTTGGAATTGGCGTTGAACGCCCCGAAATCCATGACAGGACGGCCGTTCAGGGCGTTGGCGATCAACATCGGTTGCTTCGCGAGCGTGGGTTGGCCGGCATTGGTCGGGCCGCCACCATCGCCAGCATCCCGCCAGACGCTGACCTTATTGTTCACGTCCTTGGTGATCGTCGCGGCATTCGACGCATCGAGCCACAGCACGGGAGTCGCCGCCCGCAGCGGAGCCGCGGCAAGGCCCACCACGAGCAGAACTCTGCCATGCACCCTGCAAGCCGCTCCAATCTTACGCCAAACATCGCTGTATTTGCGGGAAATTTCCTTCTGGGCGGCGGGCCAACGGAGACGCGTTTTCATGGGATTGCCGGGAACTTGTCGTCGGGGACAAGGGCACAACGGAACTATCCCAGCGACAATCCAGCCATAAACTCCCGCCCTCTGCAAGCAAAATATGCGCAGTGTGGCCGATTTTCTTGCTTCTTCAAATATAAACCGGACGTTTGCAAATTGAGCGGCGGATTTCCGGAATGAAAATCACCCGTGAACGCTGCGGTTCGGACTGCCAAGTCACGCACCGCCACATTGCACCCACGTGCCGCGCATCCCGGCCAAGGACAATCAAGCTCTGAGGCAGCGCTTGACTGGCCTGATCGGCAAGCCACAATCGCGGCACCGATGAAAGCACGCCACGCATGGACCAATCAGAAGGCATGGACTGAGAGCATCGGCGGTGACGAACCCTGGCGTATCCAGCCAAGACAACGATGACGAAATGGCTCTCAAGTCTCTTGTATGCAGGTTTGGCCTCGCCCATGCCGGCCGCCGCCCCGGTGAATACCGCGTCATGGGTCGGCGCCAACTACACCCCTGCCTACTGCGTCAATCAGGTGCAGATGTGGCATGATTTCAGACCGGATGTGATCGACAAGGAACTAACAGCGGCGCACGATTCCCTCGGCATCAATACCTTGCGCGTTTATTTGCATAACTTGGTTTTCGAGGGGGAAAGAACGGAGATGCTCAAGCGCATTGACGTGTTCATCGGAATTTGCGCCAAGCATGGCATCAAGCCGGGATTCGTGTTTTTCGACGATTGCTGGAACCATGCGGGAATCGAGTTCGGCCCGCAGGACGCGGCGGTGGATGGCAGGCACAACGGTCGCTGGGCCGCCTGCCCCCAGGACCGCGACCGGAAGGATGAGAACCTGCCGAAGTTGAAGGCTTATGTGCAGGAAATCATCCGGCCTCACCGTGACGACCCAAGGGTTCTCTGGTGGGAAATCTATAACGAGCCGAACTCTTCGCCGTTTTCCACCAGTCTTCGCAAACTCGGTTATGCGTGGGCGAAGGAAACCAATCCATCGCAACCGCTTCTCTGTTGCTGGGACGACAGCCCGGAAACCGACATCGTGGACGCCCACAACTACACCACAAATTGGGCGGGTTGGGATGGCCAGGCGGAGCGGAATCCCGCCAAGGGCACGGTTTTCACCGAGGCCGGCGCCAGATGGTTGGCCCCGCGCGACAGCACCGGCTCGCCAACCGAAGTCATTCACTGGCTGCGTGACCGCAAGGCGGCGGGCAAATCCGTCCCGGGTGTCTATCTGTGCTGGGAACTGATGGTGGGCAACTCTAACTGCCGGTGGTTCTGGGGCACGCCCGATGGCGCGCGCGAACCTGCGATTCCATGGTGCGGCCTGCTGATGCCGGATGGCACACCGGTTTCACTCGCCGAGGCCGAGGCGATCCGGAGCTATGCCACGGGCAAGAGCCGGGCGCTGTTTTCCGACGATTTTCAAGACGTTGCCGCCCCTGCGCCCAAACGCCCCGGCTGGACGAAATACGGCGAGGACGGCTCGCCCGCGGGTTACATGAGCGTGCCCGCAAACACGAAATTCGTGACCGGGAGCGCGGATTGGTCGGATTATTTGGTGGAAGCCGCCATCATGCTCAAGGGCACCTCTGGCAATGCCGGCCTCGTCGTGAGGGTCAACAATCCCGGACCGGGCCCCGACCAAATGAAAGGCTACTACATCGGCTTCAACATCGACACCTTGTATCTTGGCAAGATGAACAACAATTGGCAGGAACTCGCCAAATCCGACCTATCCAAACTCCAATGCAAAGTGGAACCCGATGTCTGGAACAGGCTGCGGATTTCCGCAAAGGGCAACCATATTCAAGTCTGGTTCAACCCGCTTCACGACGATGCCGGCCTGCGCCTGGATTATACCGATGACAAAGAGCCGGTTCTCAGAGGCGGTGTCGGAGTGCGCGCCTTGGGCGTGCAGGCATGGGTGGATGACGTCGTCGTGCTCCCCGCGGACAATTAGCTCGGAAGACACCTGAAGCTGTCCAATCCTGACCATACACGCGGAAAGAGCCGTGGCTCGAACGGCACCGCAAGCGGATCTAACAGAACCCGGCGTGACAAGGGCGCATCCAAGCGGAAAGTATCGGCCGGGGCAGCGGGGCTTCCCACCGCCTTCTACCTAACATTCACCCGGATGACGGTGAGCGAATTGCCGGGGAAGGTGTGGCTCAGGGTGGTGCCGTTGACGGGCAGCACTTGGGAGACGGGCACGACCTTATGCGGGTTATCCAGGGTGTTCTCGTCGGTGGCGTGTTCCGAGGTGAGCACCATGGCCCGGGCCGGGCTGGTGGCTTGGGCGATCCCGTCGAGTTTGATCTCCGCGGGCCGCGCGTCGGCTGAGGCGTTGACGACCTTGAGGATGACTTCGCCGCGGGCCAGGTCGCGGGTGGCGGAAGCATGAAGCGCATTCACGCTGGCTGGCTTGGCGTCGTGAATGAGTTTATCGTCAAGGAAACACTTGATGTTAGAACCGCTGACTTCGATGCGGATGTCATACCAGCGGCCGGTTTCGATATGGCCCGGCTCCCCGCGCGCGGTGACGCCCTCCATCTCGATGCTGTGGCTGGTGTTGCCCCAACCGCCGATGTTCCACCAGCATTTCGCGCCGTCTTCCGCGATGAGGAAGGGAATGAGAAAACCTTCCTTGCCGCCGGTTTTCCGCGCCTTGAGCGTGTAGGTGTAATCGGTCCAGGTCTTGTCGCCGACAAGCGCGCGGACGTTTTCGTTAGGCGAGTCTTGGCGCAGGGCGCCGTCCTGGATCTTCCAGTCGCCATCTGGCAAGCGCCATCCGGCGGTGCCTTTGGCGGGATCGAACGCGAAGAGCGTCTTGCCATCACGGGTGACCTTCATGTCCTTGAACTCCGCCTGGGTCAGCCAGGTGCCGACACCGACGCCGCCGCCGCGAGCACTCTCGCCGGCGACGGGCTCGCTCACGGCCACCGGCAGCACGACGTCACCCCGGTTTTCGGCGAAAAGCTTTTGCACATAATAACTCGGCAGGCCGTAGTTGCGGGTGCTGTCATAGTTGATGAGATTGATCGGCCAGCGCTTGTGGTTCGCATTGCAGAACAGCGGCGCGTAAGAGGCCATGACAACGACGTCGGAATTGCGCTCCATGCCGGTCATGAACACGGCCTCGCCGATGGCGCCGCGCAGGTTGCCCAGGCCGGAGTTCTGGGTGACGGCGTATTCGCCGACGAAAATCCCGGGGCCGTCGCGTTTGTACGAATCGTATTTGCCGGCCTGACTGATGAAAAAGTCAGGTGTGTTGTAGTAGTGTTCGTCGAGGATCTCAACGGGACCGTCCTTGGGCGCGCCGTTCCACTCGTTGGCAACGAGGTGCATCTGCGGGTATTTCGCCAGGATCGCCTTGGCGAACAAGGGATAACGCTCGTGATAGGCCGGGCCGCCGTTCTCATTGCCGATTTCCATATATTGAAGATTGAAGGGCGCGGGGTGGCCGGCCTTGGCACGCAACGCGCCCCAGGTGCTGTCGGCGGCCCCGTTGGCATATTCGATGGCATCCAGGGCGTCCTGCACATACTCGCCCATCTTGTCCATCGGGACGTTTTCGCGGTGGGACATGCCCACGTTGATGCAGAACAAGGGCGCGGCGCCAAGGTCCTCGCAGAGTTGCAGATACTCGTGATATCCGATGCCGTGGGTGGCCTCGTAGGCCCAGATGTTATGTTGGGTGCGACGCTCGGAGGGATCGCCAATGGTCTGTTTCCAACGGTAGGACTCCTGCAGCGTTTCGCCCTCGACCCAACAACCGCCGGGAAAGCGCACGAAGGCGGGCTTGAGGCCGAGCAACATTTCCGCCAGATCCGGGCGCAGACCGTGATCGCGCCATGTCTTCTGCGGAAAGAGCGACACCATGTCGAGCCAAAACGTGCCGGCCTGGGTGGCGCTGATGACCAGACGCGCCTTCGGATCGCTGGCACTGGCCTTGAGCACGACGGCGTAATTCTTCCACTCCCCGGTAAGGGCGGGAAGCGTCGCCGTGGCGCAGGCGGCGCCGTCGGCGCTTTCTAACGAAATCGTGAGCGGTCCGCCGAAGCCATCGCCGCCGCGGGCCAGCAGCGAGAGTTTGTAAGTTTCGCCCTGCTTGATGCCCATGCCATAGAAGCCGGCATTGGCGACGCCCGCGCGCGTGCCGCCGGCCGGGGCGAGGGTGACCTTGAGCGAGCGCGGGTTCTTCGGGCTCACGGGCCGCGCGGTGTCAACGCTCATGCGGACTTGCTCGGCAGCACCGCCAACCGCGCTCCACTGCTCGGGCTTGTCCGAGTCCTCGAAATTGCGGTTGCGCACCAGTTCGGCGTAGAGCCCGCCGTCGACGGAGAGGTTGATGTCCTCAAAGAAGATGCCCCACAAAGTGGCGGAAACCTTGTGACCCGGTTGACTGACAGCCACGGTGATGGCGGCGGGCGCGGCGGGCGCGGCGGGCAGCCCGGCAGCCAGCAGCCACACGGCGCCAAGATTTGTTAGAATAAGAGAGGGCGTGGTGGTCATGACGAAACCTACGCTAGCCGGGAATCGGCAGGGTGGAAACCGTGAAGTGATATGACGGTAATACGGTGCCAGCGGCCGATGGCCGGAGTACCGTTGCTTGGCAAACGAAATCCGAAAAATAGCGTTGCCAAGCGGCCGATCGCGGTATTGGTTCGTGGCGGCAGCAAGGCGGGTGTAGTTCAATGGTAGAACGTGAGCTTCCCAAGCTTGAGGCGTGAGTTCGATCCTCATCACCCGTACCACCTGCAAAACGGCCGTTTTTCCTTGATTCACAAGGGTTTTTCGGTCGGTGCCTGAAACAGGCGAATTGCCAGGAACTGCGCTGAGATGCGCGAAATTGCACCAAATTGAGGGTAAAAAACGATACAAAACGATACAAACCGGTACACGGGAAAAACTCCCTCGCTGCAATTCGATGCCAGTTCTGCTGATAAAGACACGGACGGCATGCGGCTCCTCTTTAAGGAGGGCCAGTCCCTATTCCAAGCAACACAGGGGGATCCGTTATGGCCTGCTCGACGAGTTCTCAACTCCCTGGCTCTGGAACTGTTCGCCTGCCTGTCCAACCTCAAGCCCGCCTGCCAAAGCCCTATCCGCAACCCCATCCCCTCCCTCATCTCCAGCAGCGCCCCGGCGTTGCCCCTGGCGTCATCGACGGTATTGTGCGTGTGGCGGGTCTTCCTGAGGTGCTTGAAGTTGCGCGAGGTGTCGCGGACCAGGCCCTTGTAGAGGCTGCCAAGATTCGCGGACGAGTGCCCGAACGGGTTGCTGCCGGTGAAGTGGCGGGGTGTCGTGTTTGGTGGCGAGGATCCTCCGGGTTCCTCCTGGCTGTCGTGGTCCCCTCGCGCGGAAGTCCCGCTCCCCTGCGTCGGTGAAAATCCCCACCCCTTTGTGCCATAATGTATTGAGGAGCGTCCGAAATTCGGTTAGATCCGCCCCCTGACGCGCAGCAGACCCGGATTCCGGACCCGTGGCGCGGCGGCAAACCATTCGGAAGGGGTGACACCAATTGGTGTCATCCCGCAGGCGGCGGTGGTCTTGAGGGCGGAAACGAGACCAGCGACCCTGCCGACGAAGCTGAGGTGTTTGAATGCTTTCATGGTGACCGGGACCGGGTGTCAACGGGATGCGAGCAAGGAGCTTGTCGGAACGAGTCCCCGATGATAGGTACCAATCATGAAAACGGCCTTGGTAAAAGCAACCATGCAAAGAGGTTGTCACCTGTTGTTCGGAGCGATTCTTTCGTCTGGAACTTGCATTGGGCAGGTGAGCGGCACGTCACCTGAAGTTCTGAATGCTTCCTCTCAGATCGAACAACCCGCCAGGATCACCGCTTTCCTTGCCGACAAAGATGGAACCCGGCAGCATGATTTCCCGGCATGGAACGAATACAAGATAATCGCGGGGGACACCCCGGTCTCGCGAGAGTTGTTCGCCGACATGCTGAAGGCCGAGCCCGTGCTGTGCGATGCCATTGGCGGCGATGCCGGCCAACTGCAACAACTGTTCGGGGAGCGTGTCATTGCCTTGAAGAAGTTGTGCGACCAAAGACCGGGACAACCGGCGCAAGCCGCTCAAGCGGAGAACCCCGCAGTCACCTGGCCGCAGATCGTCACCCTCGCTTTGGTCGCAGCCCGTCCGGAGGTGACGGAACAGGTATGCCGCGATTGGGAAATCCGTGACTTGGTGGCATCGACCTCGATCATGGCCAGGGAGAATAAGGTCTGGCCGGCCAAGGATTGGCTGGAGAAGTGGAGTTCGCCCGATGGCTGGCACAGCGCGGTCAAACGCATCATGACGCATTGGGCCGTGCGACCAGCGGTGCCGGGCACCGACAAAGGCGTCCTGTCGAACTATGCCAGGTTCGACATGGCTTATTGGCTTTCGTTAGAGGAGGCGAAGCCGATATTGATGATGGAAGTCCTGCACGGCGGGCGAGGGGCCATTTTGCCCGCCTGTTTCATGGCGATCGCGCTGGAAAGGAAAGATTGCCGACCCTTGCTGGAAAGCTTTCTCAGCAATACGGGCGAGTCGGAATGGATTGACACGCGGTTCAATACGCGCCCGCAGGTACGGGATGTCGCCATGAGCACGATCCTGCAACTGAGCGGGGAGAAACCGGAAGACTACGGATTCGCAAAGTCGCCCGTACGGTATCGCTACTTTCCGGTGCCCGCCGAGGTCTATCATTTCCGCTCACCCAAACAACGGCAGGAGGCGTTTCAACTCTGTGCCCAGAATTTCCGCACACTGGGACTTCAGGAGCAGCCGCACTGGACGCCGCCGGGATTTGATTTCGTGAAATCAACGGGCATCCGCGGCGGGCGACATGGGGGAATACCTGCGGATGACGCCCCGTTGGCGCTTGCCACCAGCCCGGACGGCAAGCTGCGCCTGGCCATCGATGGCGAGGTGGTCAGCATCGTTGAGGTCACCACGGGAAAGACGCTGGCTCACCTGCGCACGAACTGGCGGGCCACGTGTTGCTCGTTCAGCCCCGATGGAAAGTATATCGTGACTGGATGCGGTTTCTACCGCGAAAACGAGCACGAGAAACCGGATGACGTTGGCGAGATCGTGGTTTGGGACGCAGCCACCGGGAAACGTGTGGAGGAATACGGGCGGAATCTGGGAACTGTCAGGTCGGTGGTCTTCGATGCCGACTGCACGAAAGTATGTTTCGACGCCGCAGACTATTCGGATGGCGACGGCGGCAAGTGACCACCTATCAGCCCTTGAAACTGGAGTTCGGCTTGCCGTCGTCCAACAGGTCGCCGATGCGGTTCACTTCCTGCGCAACTTCCTCACCATGCTCACCAGCGACAGGATGCCGACTGCCAGACCGACCAGCAGCGACACGATCCGCAGGCGCCATTCGATCTGCTCCTGATAGGATGTGATGACGCCCAACACCGGTGAGGCGGTGCCGACGATGGCCTTGCACACATGGTGAATGTCGAAGGGCTGGCGCATGGGATTGAAGAAGAGGTTGCGACTGCGGCGATTGGCATGGGTCTGCTTTTCTCACGTTGCTAGCCTTCGGCGCCCTGGCGTTTTCACCAATTTTCCGAGGCGCTGAGACCGCCATCCACCACACCACCTCCGCCCGCCCGGTCCCCGTGATCGTGGCGGGCGTTTTCCTTTTCCCCGACTTTCCCCGGCCCGCCGATGGCGGTTGCCCGGAACCCACTCCGGCGACCGCCATTTACGGTTGGTCCCGGGTGGGGCCGACGACGTGCGGTTGCCTTTCAACAACAAACCGAAAGGAAACCACAACAATGAGCCCCATGATGGGAAGAATGTTAGTCAATGAAGTCGTCCCCCGCCTGCGCAGTGTCGCACGCTCGATCCCCAAGATCGGCAGCGAGGACGACGAGGAAATCGTCCAGGACGCCACCCTCGTGGCAGCCCGGATGATGGACAGCGCTGAGAAATCCGGACGGACGTTCACGGCCGGCAACGTGGCGTATTTCGCCGCCAGGGCCGCCCGCAGCGGACGTCGGTCCCACTATACAGGGCGCACAGACGTGATGTCCGCCGGTTGCCAGATTGATGGCCGGGCGCGGCTCGAATCGATGGACCAGGAGGTCGAGTTCGAGCTTGGCGAGCCCGGCTCCCTGCACGATGTCGTCACGCCGTTCGGAACGGATGACCGCGAGTCGGACCCCGCCGAGGAAGCCGCGCGCAACCTGGATTGGGAAATGTTCCTCGCCAGCCACCCGCCACGGCACCGCACCGCAATACTCGTATTGGTTCAAGGCGGCACCATGAGGGAAGCCGGCAAACGCTGTGGCATCCGCGACAGCGCTGCCCTCAAGCTCAAGCGGAAGATTGCCAGCGACCTAACCGAATTCTTCGGTTTGGACGTGATCCGGCGTCTGCTTGATGGCCTACGCCCGGGCTGGGAAAGCGATTTGCGCCAGACCCGGGAACGGCATTTGCACTTGTGCCATGTGACATCCGGCGCCGGGCAGGAGGGGGATGTCATGTTCAAGGCCACGACCGGCGGATTCGGATTCTCATTCACGCTGCATATTCCGGATGGGGGCTGAAGGGGGGATTGAGGGTGGCCGATATCCTGATGGTGTGATACTCGCCGGCTGCCCAGTGCTCACAAATCCCATGAGCTGTTTTTCGGGTCATCCACAGACCCGCGCTTGGGGCGGACCTCCTTACTCCCGGACCTCGCCGCGGATCGTGATGACAACGCGGGAAACCGCACGCCGGTCCACATCGTAAACCACGAACAGCTTGAGCCAGCACGAGCAAAGGAAAATAGAAAAAGGGTGATTTAAAAAAATAAAAAAGGGTTTGTGAAAAAATCGCGGGACGGCCGCGAAGGTGTCGCGAAAAGCTCACAAAACCAGCGCGTCGGCGGCGATGAAGAACGCATCCACGTCGTCACTGGACATGCTGAGCGCATCGGCGATCACTGAGACGGTTGAACTCATGCGCAAGAGAGCAGCATTGCCATCCCAGGCAATCCGGGCGACGGTGGCAGCAGGTTCGGGAAGATCATTGAGGAGAGCCGAGACGACATTCAGCTTGCCCATTTTGGCTAGATGAGCCTTGGCCCGCCAATTGGCAATTTCTCGGGGGACTCGCTGGGGAGGATCGGGAATCGGCTGGCCGTCTATGAGCGGCTGCAAGATGGTTGCAGGGTCGCTGCCGAGGAGTTGCAGGACGCGGGCGGCGTGCTCATCCATGGTTTCGCCACAGGCAGCGGAATAGTCTGCCTGGGAATAGAGCGGAAGAGGGGCCGGGATAGGCGGCAGGTGGGCTAAGATTTCCCGTCGGATGGGATCGATCCGCACCCACAAAAGCAGGCGCTCGAAAACCTGGCCCACGGGCTCAGTTGGCTGGTCAATTATCGCCCGCGGGCGGGGATTCGGCGGACGGGAAATGCGCAGGGTGACAGGGCTGGGAAAAACGACGTAGGTTTCCGGTTGCATGGTCAGTGTGAGGTTGCGTTGAGTCGGCAGAATTGGGTGGTCATGTTGGTCTGGACGCCGGAGCCATTCAGGAAGATGCCGGAGAAGAGCAATCCATCCACCACGACAGCGAATGTACCGCCGTAGGAAATGTAATACGGCCAATAGATTTTCGAGTCGATTTCATAGGATGAAACCGGCACTGACGGGATGTCTATCCGCCACGCCACAGCGGAGGTGGCAGTCACTGTGGCACCGGTCCAACCTATCGCCCGGAGATCGGTTTGGAGCTGCGCGGCAGCGGTCGGCATGGTGTACGGGAAATGCGGCAGGGATTGGAGAGCGCCGGCGATGCGCAGGGCGGTGAGCGGATTGTTCCTGGTGTCTTGCTGGCCTTCGGTCGGTTCGGCCCAGAGATGGGCTGTGGAGTGCTCGCTACGGCAGGGGTAAATCGAGCGGCACCAATAACGCCAGGTGCCGTTGCCGTTGTCCGTTGGGCCGCCCGCGCAATCGACAAAGCGGCCGGTGACCCACGATCCCAAATCCTCGCTCCAAATCAGCTCGTAGGTCACGTCGCTGCCGATCAATGTCGAGGCCGCTGATCCGCTCAAAATCTCCGGCACGTCGAACCCGACATCGAACCATTTTTCCCAGCCGTTCGCTCCGTTCTCTTCGACGATCCGGGTGAGCAGCACCGGCGGCACCGGCGGCGGCGGATAGGCGGTTAGTCCCTCCGGCACGAAGGCGCCGCAGTCCACCGTGTAATCCAGCCGCACCGAGCGGCCGTTGACCTCGCGCTCGGGCGGAAGCACCACCGCGCGGCAGTTGTAAATGTAGGTGTCTGGGGAGGCGTTGCCATCGGCCCGCAGCACGAGGATGCCGGAGAGTTCGGCGGCGTCTGCCATGGTCTCCGCAAACAGCTCTGCGGCTACCGTCGTGGCAAACTGGCGGGTGACTGAAAAGATCACCTTGGTGGCCAGGTTGCCGCGGTCAATGTGCTCAATTGCGGCGGCGCGGATTTTAGCCCGTTGCTGCACGCTCACCCGGCCGGAAATGCGCAGGTTTTGGCAACTCGTGAACTCGCGCTCGGAGAAGTCCGGATGGCCCGCCAGATAGAAGATTTCCTGGCCGATGATGAGGGCCGCTGTCATGTCGCGTAAATGATTTCGCGCCCGGCGGCGCGGGCGGGGTTGAGGAGGCAGGTGGGGCCGTTGATTGCCACGATGACCGGGCAGGCCAGAAGGGTTTTCCAATCGTCCAGAAAAAGCCGGGTGTCGAGGCATCCGCGATCCAGATCGGAGGCCAGCGGCGGGCAGGCCGGCATCACCACTTCTAGGCCGTCCTCACGGAGGGTTTCGGCGATGGCTTTCCGGTGCTGGTCGCAGAGCAAAAAAACCGTCTTAGCGCCGCTGTCGCGGGCGGTTCGCGAGACACCCGCGGCGAGGGTGTCCGGGCATCCTTGCGGGTTGCGCAGGAACCTCCCGCAGACACCCACATCGCACACCTGTTTGGCATCCCCGGCCATGGCTGCCATGATGCGCGAGTATGCGGCATTGGCGCGCTTGCGGTTCTTGGCGCCGTCCCATGAAAAAAACGGCCGGGCATTCCAATCCGTGAAGCATCCATCCCCCTCCGGTTCGACGAAATGCACGCCTGCAATCCCGTGCGGAAAAACCTGATCGTGCGCCAGCGGGCAATGCTCGTTTTCGGCCCACCCGAATGCCACCTCGGCGTGCGCGGAAAGCGCGTTGGCGAGCGTGGTGATGCGGGCTCCGAGCCCGTCCCTGATGGTGACCTTGATCATGATTCCATCTTGGTGACTTCCTGGACGTAATCCGTATCCGTGCCGGGGTCATCAACTCCGACATAAGCACCCTTGCGCCAGTAATGTGTGACGTCATACTCGCTGCCCTTCGGGATGTAGAATCCGCATGGTCCCATGTCCCATGTCGAAACCTTCAAATTCAGGCCCTTCCCCTCCGGCCAATGGTAGATATGCGATCCCATCATGAAGGGTTTGCAACCGGTGCTGCCGTCCGGCATCGTGATGAATTCAGCCAGTTTGTAGTAAAAAATCACATCGCTTCCGAAGGTCTCCACGCTCTGCAAGTCGGTGGCGCCAGTGGCGATCGCCACCGCCGTTACATCGGTGCCGGGAATGTTCTCGGTCACCCTTACATAGATGGCATAACCCACGCTCGCTGTGAACCTCGTTGGTTGGCCGTCAGTCAGCAAATTGTACGGCTCCCAGAAAAGCATGTTCTCTTCTTCTGTTGCCCGCCGGCGCTCAAGCACCCGGCCCGGTGCCACGATGGCGCTCCAAGTGGGCGAGGCGGGGGTGCCGCCCATGGTGGTGGAGACATAAAACGGCGAGTCCGGCGCGGGCGATGATGGTGCAAAGCGGGTCATGGCAAAACACCTCCCGTCACGTTATCCCCATGCGCGCTGGGTTCGGTGTCCGATCCGATCTCGGCGGAGGCGCGTTCGGCGCCACTCCACCACGTAACGCCGCGCTTGCGCAGCAGGCGGAGGTATTCCAAAAAATCGGTGATGCCAAGCAGCGGATTCGGGCCGATGGAAAGCGTGACGTTCTCTTCCTTCGCTTCCCATGAAATCGAGTGGATCGGCGCCAGCATCGTGGCCCATTCGGAATCCCCTCCGACGACGCACAGCGTGCAGCCGTGGAACGATGCAGCGCTCGGTCCAACCAGCGACACCGAACCGTCGAAAAGGGACGCATTTTGGATCGTCTTGAAGTATGCCTCGGCTAGGCCGGTTGGCACGGTGTCGCCGATGGTTTTCCACTGCGGCTGGCCCTTGTAGATTTTCGTCTCGGCGTTGGTGCCGATGATGGGCGGCAGGATGCCATCGGCGGGCAGCATTTTGAGCAGGTCAAGCTCCCGCTGGGTGGCGGTGTTTGAAGGCTTGACCAGCAACCTGAGCTGCACCAATCCGCTGCGCTTGCGAATCCACTCCGGCAATGGTCCCTGCACCAGCTCGCGCGGGGCGTCGATGTCATTGCGGAGTTGCAGGCGGGTGGCGTGCGGGTTGATCGCAACTGGCTTGTCGTTGCCGTCCACCACCAGCGCCTTGCCGAATTTGATGACGTGAAATGCCGTATCGAGCACGCCCTGCTCAAGGATGCCGTTGGGAGGATCGGCGGCGATATGCACCAGCTTGGGAAACTTCCACTTCAGATACGCCTTGGCGGCGGCCTGGTAGGTGGTGACGTCATTCGGTGCCGAACTGTTTGAGCCGTTGAACGGGATGGGATAGGTTTCCACCTGCTGCTTGGCGATGGACGCGCTGCCGCCGGCCAGCTCGATGTCGGTGCAGAGCACGCCGGGGCCGCTGTCGGGGCCGCCTGCCGGCCACTTGTCGATCACGTAATTGCGATAGACCACATCGTCAATGGTGGATGAGCAGGTGAAGCAGATCCGCACGCAGGCCGGGATGCGATCTGCCCGCTTGCCGATCTTCACGCTTGAGCAAGCGCCGAAAGCCACGGTCATCGGCGTGGCCGCCGCGCGGGTCTTGATGTTGAAGGTGGGCGGGCTGGTGCTGTGGTCGATCCATGAAATCCAGTCGGGATGATAGCGCAGGCATTGGCGGATGATTTCCGCACACGACAGCGAATGCGCCTCGCTGGGCCATAAATCCATGCCGGCGGGGAAGGTGCCGGCCTGGATCGAAATGCCGGCCGATGCCGCGAAGGCCAACACCGCGGTGATCTGCTCCGATACACTCATCAGGGTGCCGCTGGAATTCATCCCCAGCACGCACACCGGAAGCAATACCGTGCCGCCGCCGGCATAGTGCCAGGGCTCCTGATAGGTGGTCTTTTCAAGGTCCGCCCAGGCATCTTCAACGAGGTAGTCATGGCCCTCGCTTTTGTCGCTGGCGTCCTTGTCCAACTGGCGCACCTTGCCGGCGAAAAACAGCGAGCCGTTGCGGCCGATGGACACCGCATCGCCGTCGGCGAAATCCCCCGCCAGGTCGGCGTTGAGGGCGGCGTGCAGACGCACGGATGACGCCTGGCCGCTGAGGAACTGCCCGCCCACCACCGTAAGCCCGTAGGTTGAGGGCGCGACTCCATTGACTGACCAGATCGCGTTCATTGATCCCTGGTGTTTTTCTCGCGGTTCTCAAGGATCTTCAAACGGCCCTGTAACGCGGCGAATTTCGAGTCAGTATTCTGCCCGCTGCGCTCTGCCCATGCAAGGACTTGATGAAGAAGTTCCACCGCTGCATCCTCATTGGTTTTGTTCGGGGTTTCGCGGAGTTTTTTCGACGCGGCCGCTAGACGATTCGTGTCGATTTCAGGGGCTCCCAAGCGGTGGGCTTCGTTGGCTGCCTGGGTTCCTGCTGTTCCCAAGCCCTCACGGCGGCGAAAGTCGGCATCTGCATCCTTTTCCGCTTTGTCGGTCCGCTTTCTGGATTCCGCGTAATCCTCGGCGATTCGCTTATTGATGGAATCAGTACTGGAAGTGTCGGCGTGAAGTCCGCTTTTCTGGCGTTCAATGATTCCTGCGCCGCGAATTCCTGAAATCTCCACATCGGTGGTTTTCTCTTCTTCAGCGAGCTTCTTGGCTTCTTCTCGAAGAGCGTCTCTGGCCTTCTCGGCTTCCTTCCTCAGCTTGGCGGCAGCGTCGCGGGCCTGGCCCCGGTCATTTCGGCCTTTGCTCATCTTGCCTTTCTCATCCATGGTAGCCGGATCCTCGGATCCTTCCAGATTGGCCAGGCGGGATTTGTCTGCTAACGAATATGCCGAAATTTTGGCGTTGGCTGCATCAACCTCTTTTTGAAGCGCGGTAATTTCATCCGCCTCCCGCTGGGAAACCACGCGGTCTCCCCGGAGGTCTCGGGTTGCGGCAATCGCATCTTCGAGGCTTTTTCCAATATCCGGCAACTGGTGTTGAGCGGACATTGCCAACTCCCGTTTGTGGTATAGTTCGTCAACTTCCTTTTGTCTGTCGTCTGCCACCTTTTGGGCCTCTGCCGCCGCATTTTCCTTATCGAAAGCCATGCGCTCTTTTTCGCCGAATTCCTTGCTCCGTGACTGTTGCTTGTCCTTGAGCGTTTGCACGCGCTCTTCTTCCTTGCGCCGCTGCCCGCGCTCTTCGATGGCTGCCCGGTTGCGGATTTTGTCCGGCTCCGACATGTTTTTATCGGAGTCGATTTTTTCCATGTCGAGCGCGTCTTGCGCGTTTTCAACTTCAAGTTGGGCGCGGCGCCTCGCCTGAATCAACCGTATATTCCGGTCAAGCTCCTCGGAATTGTCTTTTAGCAGATCGCTTCCGTGCGATAGCGATGCTATCCAATCATCAAATCCTTTGGTGGCATTCTCGTTGTTCCATTTGATCGATGAATTGCGCAGTTCGTCCAAGTGCTCTTTCCATCTTTTGAGGGCCTCCGGTTCAGGCACATCCTCCCACAGCTTTTTCAGGTGAGGCCAGAGCATGGCCAGACCCATGGCCACGCCGCCGATGGCGGCACCGAGGCCGGCGCTGCCGCCCAGGGCGGTGGTCAGGCGCAGGGTGTTGCCGATGGCCCCGCGTCCGCCGCGCAGGGCGATGTCGTTAAGGTCGCGTGCCAGGTAGCCGATGGCCTCGGCGGTTTTGCCGGCGGCCACGCCGGTTCCTTTGGTGGCGGTGGTGAGCGCCTCGGCAGCCTTCGCGGCTCCCATGCCCTTTTCCTCCAACTGGCTCAAAGCGGAGATTTGCCCGACCAGCATTTCCGCCTGGGTGTCTTTCTGGCTGATTTGCCTGGCCAGGCCCGGCGCGCTACCGCCGGCGCTTTGGATCTTGGACAGCGCGGCGTCCAACACCTTGCTTTCGGCGGTGATTTTTTGCAGCTCGAATTCCAACTTTTGCAGTTCGGTGAGCGGCTTGGTGGCATCGGCCGCGCGCATCGCCTTGTCCACGTCATCCCCGGCGCGTTTGGCGGAGGCCTGGATGCGATCCAGCGAAGACGCGGTGGCGTCGCTGCCGGCAACGTCGGCGACGGTGGTGATGGTGATCTTTAAGTCGCTTTCGCCGTTCATAAGACAGAAGAGGAGATTTCACAGAAGGACACGAAGAGCACGAAGGAAGAAAAGGATTTCAACTTCGTGTGCTTCGTGGCTTCGTGGTGGAAAATCATCATTCAGAAGTTGGATTCACACGAAGGCACGAAGAGCACGAAGGAAGAGAAGGAATTCAACTTCGTGTGCTTCGTGGCTTCGTGGTGGAAAATCTTCATAACCCGGTTCCGCCGGTTAGGTGGGTGAGGGAGACGGCAGCGAGACTGCCGAGGCCGGAGTAGCCGGTAACGTTGGAGGCCACCACCAGGGCGGCGGCATCCACGGAGGCATTGACCGCGGCGATGGCTTGGAAGGCAGCAGTGGCGGAGGCGGCGACGGTGGGCGAGGTGGTGCCGGTTAGCACCGTCCAGCCGGTGAGGGTATCCGGGTAAGCGGCGGAGGATACCTTGGTGGCCACATAGACGGCTGTGCCGGAAACGCAGTATTGATAGAGCCAGCGGTCGGTGTTGTAATAGCAGACGCCGCGGGTGCCTTGGGTGGTGATGTCGAGGATGCCATCCGTGCTCCACACCGGTTTGCCACCATAGACGCCGGCGTAATAAAGCGGCTTGTTGGCGGCGGTGGGCGAGGTGATCGAGGCGATGGTCATCTTTCCCTTGGCCGCAGGCGTGATGGTGATGGCGGAGTCGGTCACTGCTACCGCCACTGCGGCCGTGGCGGCGGCCGGGGTGGCAATTTCAGTGCGGATGCTTTCCTACGGGTTCCCATGATCCCCCCGGTTGAGTTATTTGCCGCTGCGTAAATCCACGATGGCCGGGGCGTTGACGTTGATGTCGATGCCGGACTTGGATGAGTAGCCGATGGTGCCGTAATCGGTGAGCACCGTGGCATGGATGGGCATCTTGTTGGGACCGGCACAGCCTGGCAGGGAAAAAACCAGAAACCCCGCCAGGCTGCCCGTCCCTAACACAAGCGCCCATGCCGGCAGCTTGTCAGCAATGCCGGGGCCAGCATCCCCGGTGGAGTCGTCGGCAAAGAGCACGATCTTGCCGGAAGTGAAAAAGCGCAGGATGACGTTGGCCGCCAGCAGCACCGCCACCGGCTGCTCGGGGTTGGCCGCCAGCCAGGCTTGCATCGGCGGCAGCAGCAGGGAGAGCGCCGCAATCACTTGCAGCCAGATGGTCTTGCTTTTGAGGATCGGTTTCATGGTGGGCGGCTTGTTTGGGAAGTGCGGAATGTCCCGCGGAGGCAGCCATTAAGGCAGCTTTTCCATTTCCCATCAGCCGCCGGGAACCACATTTCCCACATTTCCACCCTTTTCTCCAAAAGACCCGAGACGACAAGACGCAAGACGCAAGACTAGAAAAGGGTGAAAACCGCCGTTTTTCTAACAGTAGCAAAAAACCCGCCAGGCCTAGGGCCATGCGGGTTGCATGCGAAAACGGGGGTTTTTCTAACAGCAGTGCCCGCATGTGGGCACACTTGGAAAAGGGTAATCCGATCCTGAAAAAGTGGGTTTGATGGATCGCTTTCCAACGCCGTTGCGTGGAATCGTGAAAAAACAGCACCCTCTTTGCACTGTGCCCACATGCGGGCACTGGTGTTAGAGGCAGCCATGGAGCGCCGGCTTCAGCCGGCTTCACTTCCCGCAATCCACCCCCGCAGGCGCGTCCGTGAGAACGCGGCATCCTATTGAAATTTCAGTTCTTTACGGAGCGGGGGAACTCGGCCATGATCGTTTCAAAATTCATTGACCGTACTTGCATATACCGTTCCCACTTTTCCTGGCTGCGCGAACGAAATGGCTTTGATTCTTCCAGCAGGGCGTCAAAGGCAACATCGCCAGCATATGTCTGGTAGGCGCGAAAAGGAACGGTGAAAAATCCGTGCATGTCGGCCGCCTCTTCTCTCGCTTTCAATTCGGCCATCATCTTATCGTAGTCTTCCTGGTCAGCCTTCTCTTTGGCAATGGCGGTTTGAAGGGCAATCGCCTTCAACTGCGCCTCGCCAGCCTGTGTTTGTTCCTTCAAATCAACCTCAGCCAATCCGCGTTCGAAATGCGATTCGACGACTCTCTTGACGGAATGCACGTAAATACTCGCAGTTTGAGTCAATGATCGTTGTTCATAGAGACGGATTTCCTGCTTGGATTCGACTTTTGCTGGAATTGGTTTTCTGGATTTGGCGTTGTCTGAAATACACAGCAAGGAAATCCTGCCGACAATAATCAGCAGGACCGCCACAATGATCACCAGGCCAACGCCAGAGCTAACTGATTTTTCGCTCTTTGGATCAACACCAACATTCTTCTTCGGTGTGGTAATCCCTTCCAGATCCTTCCCGGCGATGAACGCTTTCCGCTGTTTCATGGTTTTGGATTGGTTAATGTGCTTCGAATCAATTCGGCAAGATCGTCATGCTTGGACGCCATTTCGGCAAGCAAATTCTCCATTCGCATTATGCGTTCCTCAATGCTCAGCGCTGGTGCAGGATAACCGGACTCCATTTCATTGACCACTGAAACGAAGGTTGGTGCATCCTCTCCGCATAGCAGCCATTTGGCCGAAACGCCAAGAAAATCGGCGGTTGCATGAACTGTCTCGGCCCTTGGCACCGCATTGCGCCAGCGGCTCAGAGTGCTCAAAGCAACACCCAAATGCGCGGCAAGGGAACCTTTCGAAGCTCCCTTTGCAGCAATGGCCAATTCGAGCCGATTAAAATAATTTTGCACGAACGCTAAATTTTTCTTTACATGTTTGGCGTTTTTGCCAAAACTGCCTCTGTCACGCGGAACCGGATGAAAAGAGAACCCCAAATAAGGAAAACCAACAACAGCGGCAAGGAGAAAAAGCAACCGCGCTTTCCAGGAGTTTCGGATGATGCGAAACGGCTCGGATGTTCCAAGCAGCACCTTTGGCTGACTTTGGCGGGACAACGCACCAGCCACAGGCTGATGCAACGGTACCTCAATCTCAAGGGAAAGCGGACCCGGAAACCCTAAGCAGCACCGAACCTAACCTCAATAATCCCTTTTCCAGCCATGAAAAAAACCACCGCCCATCAACTCCTATCCCTAGTCTTCGAGGGTCATGCCATCCGCACCGTCATTCAAGAGGGCAAACCGCTGTTCTATCGCAATGACGTCGCCGGGGCCTGCGGGATTACTAATGTCCAAAAGAGCATCAATCTCCATATTGATCCCGACGAGCTGGGGTTTACTAAAGTACAGGGCAGGTCCTCCAACGGCACGGTTCAAACCCGCGATGTTGCGACGCTCACCGAGAGCGGTGTTTTGGCGCTGGTGTGCGCGTCGAAGAAACCGGCTGCCCGGCGCTTCCGCCGCTGGCTCACCGGGGAAGTCCTCCCCCAGCTCCTCAAATACGGCAGCTACGCTCCTGGTGCCACGGCTGGCGAGCGTTGTGCGGCTTTGCGGGAGCGCTGGCTGGCTGAGCGCTCCATGGAGAAGGCCGGGCATGCGGAGGCCTACGAGGCAAGCGGGCTGCTGACCATCGCGGCCTTCCGCCGCACGGCGGCGATCCCTGCCAGCTCGGCGCTGCTGTTTTCCTACGGCGTGCGCTCGCTGGCGCGGGTGCGCGGCTACGAGCCGGAGCGCTTCTTCACCGGAGCCCTCCGCCACACGCCGGCCTGGCCGCCCGAGCTGCTGCGCAGCGCCTCGCTGAGTGTGCGCGACTTCTTTCCCCAAACCGCAAAACCATGAAAACCACCATTGACCTCGCCACCCTGATCGATCTGCGCAACGAGGCGCACAGATGCCAGTTCAAGGCCATTGAGCGCCGGGAGTCGCGCTCCGTGATCGCCTACTTCGAGGGCAAGTTCGAAGCCTATTCCAAGATGCTGGAACTCATGCTCGGGAGCGAGGCCACCACCGCGCCAGCATCATCAGAAGCCACGGACGCGCCGCCCCCGCGTTCTGACGAACGCGCCTACGAATCCGCTACCGAGCCGGCACCCAGCACCATCCGCGTGCATTTCGGGATCAGCGATCACAGCGAGGCGGTGATGGACATTCATATTGCGGAAGACGGACTGGGCGCCATCGACCAGCCCACCAAGCGCGAGCCAACCGCGCGGGAGATGGACCTGATCGCCCGAGCCATGCGCGGATCCTCCTATCTGTTCCACTCCACCCTGATCTAGCCATGAAAAAACCACCAGTCATACAGAACAGGAAAACCCACTGCAAGTTGCCTCCATCGGTCCGCCTGTACCGTCGGGCCGTGACCGACCTGTTTAACACGGACAGGAACATCCCATGCTACATCCCTTGGCCAATGGGTGGCTGTCCGTGCTCTGACAAGTACGGCGTGCGCCTGGGCCGCTGGCAAACCCTGATTGTCCACGACGATGCTTCGAGTTGCATCCCGTTTGTAAGCTCGGTTTTCCGCTGGTCGCAAAGCTACCGCGGCACCGATGCCGCCAGCGTGATCTATCGCGCCGAAAACGAGGTTTGTATTTTCGACACCCGCGTTCGCGCCGCTGGTCCTGATGGCCACCATCATGAACATCGCGCTGGTGTTTGTCAGCACGGTCTCGGGAGGGCTCCTCGTCGAGGG
>Ga0073936_10002094_pt1 | contig 30029 bp, 28 predicted proteins | sample AliMusrvi5mmetaG_FD_87041 | JGI IMG/M metagenome (GOLD analysis project Ga0073936, IMG submission 87041) | Freshwater lake bacterial and archeal communities from Alinen Mustajarvi, Finland, to study Microbial Dark Matter (Phase II) - Alinen... | ecosystem: Environmental > Aquatic > Freshwater >...
CTAAGAAGGGCTTCCCGGCGATATTCAGCCGCTTGTTCAATTTTTATTGAACAAGCGGGGTTTCGTGCCACTTTGGGCCGGCAGCCCTCCGCTTGGATGTTGCGATTTTACATTTTTTTGGTCAGGCCTGCAGGTTTTCCGCCAGGGATGGCGCAATCGACCACGGGCGGCAGCGTCCCAAGCCATCTCGGGAAGATAGGCATCCTGCCTGTCATGGACGACGGTCTTCCAGCCTGTTTGAGTTGGGGACGTCTCAATTTTTTCCTATTATGAACCATATAACTAACACAACCAGCATCCTCCCGCCATCCTCAGTTATCGGCGTTGTCGGACTCGGCTACGTAGGTCTTCCCCTTGTACTGGCGTATGCCAACAAGGGGTTTTCGGTGATCGGTTTTGATATTGACGACTCGAAGATCGTCCATTTGCATGCCGGGACGAGTTATATCAAGCATATCTCAAGCGAGCACGTGGGTGCGGCACGAGCCTCCGGCAAACTCGATGCCACCAGCGATTTTTCCCGCATCAAGGAATGCGACGCGATCATTTTGTGTGTGCCAACCCCCCTGGACGAGCACCTTGAGCCCGACCTGAGTTTCGTCACCGATACCCTCGAGGCGGTGGTTCCCCATCTGCGTGCCGGTCAAATCCTCAGTCTGGAAAGCACCACCTATCCGGGCACCACGGAGGAGGAAGTCGTTACCCGCGTTGAAGCCGCCGGCTTTACCGTGGGCGAGAGCCTCTTTGTCGTCTATTCGCCGGAGCGAGAGGATCCTGGCAACCCGCGCTTTGCCGCAACCAATATCCCCAAAGTCGTCGGCGGCCATACCCCGGCTTGCCTCGCGGCAGGCTGCGCCCTCTATGGCGCCGCTTTCGACCAAGTCGTGCCAGTATCCTCCACCCAAGTCGCCGAACTCTCCAAACTCCTCGAAAATATCTATCGATCCGTTAATATCGGCCTCATCAATGAATTGAAGATTGCCGCAGACCGCATGGGCATCGACATTTGGGAGGTCATCCGCGCCGCTTCGACCAAGCCGTTTGGCTTCACCCCGTTCTATCCGGGGCCGGGTCTCGGCGGCCACTGCATCCCTATCGATCCCTTCTATCTGACGTGGAAAGCCCGCGAGTTCGGCGTGCACACCCGCTTCATCGAGTTGGCTGGCCAGATCAATCGTGGGATGCCCGAATACGTCGTTCACCGCAGCATGGAAGCCCTCAATGCCCGCGGCAAGGCCGTCAATGGCAGTCGCGTCCTGCTCATGGGCCTGGCCTACAAGGCGAACGTCGATGACATGCGTGAGTCGCCCACCTTCACGCTGATGGACCGCTTCAGCGAACTGGGAGCCGAGGTCACCTATCACGACCCGCATGTGCCAGTCGTTGGCCCGACCCGTGAGCATCAAAATTGGGCGGGTACTCGTTCGGTGGCACTCACTGCAGAGACTCTTGCGGCTTCCGATTGCGTAGTCATTGCCACTCATCACGCCGCGTTTGATCTAGAACTGCTAGCTGCCCACGCGTCGCTCATTGTTGATACCCGCAACGCCATGGCGGGTGTGGCCACCCGCCCCGGCCAAGTGGTGAAAGCCTGATCATTGTTTCAAATGCGCAGGCCCGTTCAATTGGAAATGCTTGAAAGAGGCCACACTCGCGACCTGACGGATGTGGACGCCATGCTTAGAACCGGTCTGATCCGGCGTGACCTGCTTTTCGAGCAATTTCTGCTGATAGAGCCGCTGATCATTCGTTACCCTGCTCTTGATCCCAAGTCATTTCGGGCTGTCGTTGCTGAGTTCTGTCAAGAATCCTCAGAGGAGTTAGGGGGCGCGCAATCATGAACCGGGAGCCGGCAGAATGGCTTCTGGGATTGCCTGGCGCACAGCGAATCCTCGATGGATTGGAGGACTTTCGCCGGGGGCGTCATACCATTCCTTCCTGCTTGGTTCGCATTGCCACGCCTCGTTTGGTCCGGGCGGGTCTCATGCCTCCATCGATTCGCCGCGATGACGGCGCGGAACTCGATCTCTACCAGATGCTGGCCGCCGAGGGGACCCGGGCCCATAGCTGCTACAACGCTTTGCTTCGCGAACTCATCAGCTTCGAACATGCCCTAGACCATCGACTGTCAAAACGCCCTCCTCTTTCCGCATCTTAGAGTCCTTGAAAAGCCAAAGTTGCTGTCGTTAGGTCAAGTTTTCTGCTCTTGTGTCTTCAAGTCTTGCGTCTTCTGTCTGAGGCGCAGCCTCGCTAGTTTCATCATGCTTCATTCATTGTCTATCAAGGCCCGCTGGTTTCTAGTCCTCACGTTCGTCGGCGCATGCGTCGCAGGCGTGGCATGGCTGACCCACGGGCCTGATTTTTTTGCTGCGGTTTGGCAGGCCAAGGACCTGCTGATTGGCTGGTGCCGTGCCTATCCGTTAGTGCTGTTTGCCGCGCTGGTGCTGCTACCGGCCTTTGGCTTTCCGGCGAGTGCCCTGCTGCTGTTGGCAGGCGCTATTTGGGGGAGCAACTGGACCAGTTGCTTGCTGGCGATTGGTGCCACGGCGCTCAACATGTCTTGGACGTATCTGGTTGCAGCTGGGCCCGCCAGAGCCCTCATCTCGCGGCTTCTGGGTGCCCGCTGGGACCGCTGGAGGAGCTTGGGGCAAAAGGACCGCATCCGCCTGGCCATCCTTTTGCGGGTGACTCCCGGGGTGCCGCTCTTTGTGCAGAACTATGTGCTCGGTCTGCTGGCTGTGCCGTTTCTTCCCTACATCCTCATCTCTGTTCCGATCAACGGAGTGTTTGTTATCGGCTTCGTGCTCACCGGGGGTGCCATCTTCGAAGGCCGCGCCGGGGCGGCCATTTTCGGCGTGGCCGTGCTGGTCGCAGCAGTTGTATTATTGCGCCTGCTGCGTGCCCGCGTCAAGCCAGCCAAGTCTGAAAAAGCTCCGGCGGTTGCGGATGTCTGATTCCGTTAGATCCGTCTTCTCATTCATCGTTCTATAATGCAGTTATGAATCCCAATGAAATCCCAATGGGTTGTCTCGGAGTTGTGATGCCGGTTTACAACGAAGAAGACACCATTCACCTCATTGTCCAACGCGTCCTGGCTCGCCCCGAGGTCGGTGAGTTGGTGATGGTCAATGATTGCTCAGCAGATGGCACCTGGAAACGCATGCAGGAACTTGCCAAGACCGATTCACGCATCCGCATTTTCACTCATGAGGTGAATCAGGGGAAAGGAGCCGCCTTGCGCAGCGGCTTCGCGCAGGTCAATTCAGACATAGTGATCATTCAGGATGCCGATCTGGAATATGATCCCGATGAATATCCCAAACTCTTGATGCCTATCATCACCGGGCGGGCTGACGTCGTCTTCGGTTCGCGTTTCCTAGGCTCCGGCATGCACCGGGTTCTCTATTATTGGCACTGCATCGGCAACCAGTTCCTGACGACCCTCTCAAACATGTGCACCAACCTTAATCTATCCGATATGGAGACCTGTTACAAGGTCTTCCGCAAGGATGTTCTAAAACAAATCACCATTGAGGAAAACCGCTTCGGCTTTGAGCCCGAAATCACCGCGAAAGTCGCCAGATTGAAGGTTCCTCTGTACGAGGTATCCATCTCGTATTACGGCCGCACCTATGAAGAAGGCAAGAAGATCGGCTGGCGTGACGGAGTGCGGGCGATTTGGTGTATCTTCAAATACAATTTTTTTATCTGAACCAAGGAACTTATGGACCAGCCCAATGCAATGGCATCGACCGAGGATTTTGAATTTGCGGCTCTATCCGAGGCCGTCAATTACCGGAACGCCATTATCAATGAATTCAAGGCCTACTTGGGTGAGCGGGTCCTCGAAGTCGGGGCCGGTGTCGGCCAAACCAGCGAGGCAATCCTAGCGCTTCCCGGCGTGAAAGAACTTGTGGCCCTCGAACCAGAACCACGATTTCAGGACAGTTTCCGCCAGCAATTGCCGCACATTCGGCTCCTCGGCGGAACCACTCGCGATCTGGGCCATGGCGAAAGTTTCAATTCGGCGGTGATGGTCAACGTGCTTGAGCACATCGAGGACGATCTGGACGAATTGAAGAGGCTGCAACAACTTCTGCTGCCCACCAACGGTCACTTGTGCATCTTGGTTCCGGCGAGGCCCGAAATTTTCTCGAAACTTGATGCACATTTCGGGCATTTCCGGCGGTACACCCGAGCCGACCTCCGCGATAAGTTGCGTCTCGCCGGCTTTGATATCATCGACCTCCATTACTTCAACTTCGTCGGTTACTTTGCTTGGGCGCTTCGCTTCAAACTCATGCAGAGTATGAGTTTCGACATCAAACAAGTCCGAATGTTTGATCGCGTGATCTTTCCGCTCGCACATGCCCTTGAAAGCCGCTTGGTCAGGCCGCCCATCGGGCAGAGCCTCATTGCCATCGGCAAGGCCCACTCCGCTTGAACCAGATGAAGTCTGCTGCTTGGTATCTCCTAGCCAGTATCGTCCTTTCGGCCGTCATCTATGGCAGTGCGCTGTGGGGTGGGCGCTTGCTCGCACCTCTGGACATAGGCCCGGATTTGTTTGCGCAATACAAGTACATGGACCCGTCGGCCAGCGGGATTCCGGATAATCATCACATCATCGATCAATTCACCTACGATCTTCCCCTTCAATACGCCATTTACCGGGCGTATCACGCAGGGGAAATCCCGTGGTGGGACCCTTACACTTACGGTGGGCGGCCACTATTGGCGGACGCTCACGTGAACGGCACAGATCCGGTGAGGTTGGTGTGTTATGCCACCTTGCCATTTGAACTGGCGTACAACTGGAACTATATCCTCAGAGGTATTCTCACAGGCTTCGGAATGTTTCTGTTGCTCCGCTCGTTCGGAGTCAATTCTGTGATTTCGGGGATTCTGGCGATAACCTATCAATATGCCGGTTGGTTCACGCTTTATTGGGGGCATCCATGGATCCAAGGGTCTTTCTTATACTTCCCGTATTTGTGGCTTGTTTGGCTGAGATCCGTGCAGCGGGAGATGTGGCTTTATGCGGGCCTAGGTGGGATCCTCTGTGGCTTGGTTTTCTACGCTGGCAATCTCCAGTCGCATACCTATTTGCCGCTTTTCGCTGTGTCATTTTTGGCTGCAATTCTTGTCAAAACTCCCAAACTGTTTGGCCGTGCTCTGACTGTGACCGCCCTCTCAGGCTTGGTCGGCGCTCTTCTGGCGTCGCCTGTGTTATTTAATCAGGTCGAGTTTTTTTTGCATTCTACCCGTTCGGTTGGCGCGGAAGGCAGCTGCGCTTGGTATTTCCGCCTGCTGGCTATTCCCTTATCGTTAGGCTCTTACTATCCATGGATGTTTGGGACATTCAAGACGCTTGATATCGGGTACGCCACAAAAATGAACGGCATGGGGTTCCACTGGTTTTGCGGCGTGGGTTGCAGCTGCCTGGCTGTGTGGGGCCTGTGGGTTTGGCGCAGGACGCAAGGAGTGCTGGGCATGGTCATTTGCCAAGCGTCTGTCCTGATTGGCATCTATCTGTGTGTGGTGGCAACACCTCTTTCAACTATTTTTTACTGTCGTTGTGCACCGCTGGCAGGCATGGGACTCATTGTGCTGGCTGCTTTGACGGCTCAGGCAATCGTTGAGCAAAGACTACAAGCCCCCAAATGGCTCGTTCGATCCGTGGTGCTGTGTGTGATGGTTACGGGGTTTGGCAGCAGTGCCTTGGCATGGTGGGTCTATCCCGTGTTCAAGGCAAAGATTAGCGGGATTGTCATGGAGGCAGATAAGAGTCATGTCTCGACTATCAGCGCGCCGAATCTGCGGAAGAGTCAGCTGGATTCCTTTCCGGCAGAAGTGTCACTGATGAATCCAGAGGCAGTCTTCACACTGGTTGGGGCACTTGCGCTTGGTTTCGCGCTAACGAGGGAGAAAATGGCACAGGTGCAGCTAGGTATGGCTGCGGTTCTGCTGATGAGTGCCATCCCCGTGTTGATGTTCCATTCGAGATTTAGGCCTTCCCATCCGATCGCCCTGTGGCAGCAACTCGTGAGAGGCGGCCCGGTGCAAACCCAGGCCAGAGATCTGCTAGAAGGTGGTTTGAGGCTTGCTGAACCTTCGTCAAATCGGGATATAGCGGTCTTCACTCATGCGATAGCGGCGATGTACGGCGTACACGTGGTACACGGGTATTCCGCTTTGCAGCCTGCCTGTCCCTTTCGTTACCCCCCGGAGGCAGCACCCGTCCCGGATGGCTGGCTCGCCGACTATGGGGTTGTTCCGGGAGATAGTTCTCAGGTGCCGGCTTTCGACAAGCAAAGTGAATTGGCCCGCTTCCGGCTTCTGTCCACTGGCGCGGCGGCTCCCGTGAGTATGGTTTCTGAGTCCTACAACCGCCTGACCCTTGATGCTTCGCGCCTGCCCGCCGACGAAACACTCGTGAGAACCGATACCTACTACCCCGGCTGGGTTGTCCGATCCGGTGCTTCCAAGAAGCGGCTTGAACTGGAAGGTGCGTGTTTTTCCACAATTCCGAAATGGCCGGCAACTGCGGATAGTCGGATAGTTCTGGAGTATTCGCCGAGTTATCTGCCCTTCGCTTGGATTTGCTGTGCGGTCGGCATGTTGCTGGTTGCCGCCATGCTGTTGTTTCCCTTGCTGCTGGCACGTTTCAAGATCGTCCGTCCATCCACTCTAACTATCGTCAAACCATGAACTCGAGATTTCTCCATTCGCTGATCGCTTTGGCCGTGATGGCATCCGTCGCCATGGCTGCGCCCTTCGATGATCTCCAAGCAGCCTTCAAGACCCATCGCGCAACAGCAAATTCCCAACGCGATGAGCAACTCGCAAAATTCGATGCCAGCTATTCCGGAGCCCTCGAACGACAGTTGGAGAAGGTGAAATCCACTGGCAAACTCGAAACCGCCATCCCATTCAACGAAGAAATCAAGGCCGTCAAAAAGGGCCAGGATCCTCTGCCGCCGCTATCGCCTAACGCCACTTCCGAACTCAGGAACATGCGCGCCAAATTCATGGAGGGTCGCGACAAGATCTTAAAAGACCACGCAGAAGTTGTCGTTGCCCTGATCGATAAAATGGAGAAGGAACTCAAGGCGCAGGAGGTTGCGCTCACCAAGGATGGCAAGCTGGACGAGGCCCTCGCCGCAAAAAACATGCGGGACGCGCTCACCGGTGACGCCGACACCATCGCCGCAAGGGAATTGGTCAAGTTCAGCGGCCATCATGGCAGTGGCCCTCCAGCCTATCAACTCCGCCGCTACGGAGATAATCTTGAGGTGCTCGTCTTCCGCGATCACCGGGGAAAAGTCAGCATGGACAGCCCGATCGAAATCGTCTCTCCAAGGCCCAACGCAAAAAAATTGATTGCAACAACTACAGCCAAGGTGTTAGGTGAGTTCGTCGGCGCAAAAGGCTACCGAGCCGATCCGTGGGTGGCTTATCACCAAGTGTTTGATGGCAAGGACTTGGGAAAGTTCGCTCTGTCGGAGATTCTTTCATCATTCAAGCAAGCGGAGGCCGGGGAAAACGGGGTTCGCCTATCAATGAAGCCAGCGGCCATTAATCCCTATGGTTATCTCGCCGATGTCCTGCCGCCAACCTCTAGTAAGGGGACATTTAGGATTTCCTGCCGCTACTTCATTCCGAGAGGCAACCGGGCCGTCAACGGATTCTTCTTCGTGCAGGAAGTCGGAGGCCCTCTCGGTGGCACTATATTCGATAAAACCGGTAAGTGGGAAACGGCACAGACCACGGCTGAATCAACCCATGAAAAAGGCGCTATGCTCTTCTACCTTTGCGTCCCGCAAGCCAAGAAGGCGATCGACGCCGCTGGTGACTCCGTCGTGCTGGGTGAATTGAAAGTCGAGTACCTGAAGTATTCGGCATTTGTCCGGCAGAAATTCGGGGATCATGGCGAGCCTGCCGAAGGCAGTGATGAGCCCAAGAAACAAGCTCTATTCATTACCAACGGACAGTTCATCAAAGAATGAAGGCCTGTCTGATCCTGTCAATTTAGCTGGAGGATAGGCATCCTGCCTGTCATGGAAGACGGGCTTCCAGCCTGTCGTTTCATGCGCAGACAGGCTGGAAGCGCTGTCTTCCCTCACAGGCAGGATGCCTATTTTCCGCCAGCGAACGCTAAATGGACTGTATTGAGCCGCCCTCGAGATCACCGCACAAAGCTCTCTGCCTTCCATCATTCATAATCTTTTTCTCGACCCTTAAGCATCTCTTCATCCATGGATTCCAATAAGATCAAGCTCATCATTTTCGGGGTCATTGCAATGTTTGTGGCGCTGTACCTCGGCATCAGCGCCGCCACCGCGCAATTTGCGGCCATCGCCTGGGTCGTTGGGGCTGCGACACTCATCGGTTGCTTGCTTTTGGGATCGCGTATCTGGCTGCTTATTCCCTTTCTGGGGAGCATCCAATTCACGTTGATGATTCCCGGTCGTCCGTCAACGATGTTGGTGGGTCAGGTTCTGATGGTGACCTTTTCACTATTGATGCTTCTCTCACGCAAGCTGCCATTTTCGCTGCGTCTCACGGAATTGGAATTTTGGATCGGATTGCTGGTGGCTTGTGTGGTGCAGGTGTATCTGAGAAATCCGGTGGGCGTGAGCTTGTTTGGGGGCGAGATGATTGGTGGGCGGCCCTACGCGATGTTCGGCTTGGCACTGGTTGCCGCGCTGATCCTGTGTGGGCTGCGTGCGCCAGCCGCTGAATTGCGCACGGCGATGAGACTGAGCATCTTCGGGGGGCTCCTCAACCTCTGTCTTGGGTTTGTGGGTTGGTTGGTTCCTTCCTTGGGCTATTGGATGGGTGTGGTTAGCATGCCGCGTGATCCGACACACACAGAAGTCATTGACACAAGCGCTGCCGGGCGGGTCGATTTCCTGACACATGCGCCCCTCACATTCGCCACCTGGGTGTCCAGTTTTACCAATCCACTCAAAGCCTGCTTGAGTTTGCGCTGGGCACCGTTGATCTTGCTTTCATTCGCCTTTGCGGCACTCAGCGGCTATCGGAATGTGGCGGGAGCGGTAGGACTCACTTATCTGGTAGGGCTGTTTTATCACGGGCGTCTCCCCGCAGTGTTTGCGGCCGCTGTGCTTTCCATTCTGGCACTCATTTTACTCGCTGCTGCAAATCTTGTGATGCCGTTTCCTCCCAATATCCAGCGGGCGTTGTCGTTTCTTCCCGGAACCTGGGAAAAACGTTATCAGGCCGATGCCAACTCTTCGACAGACTGGCGCGTTGAGATTTGGAAGGAAGTCTTGTTGACTGATCGCTGGATTCACAACAAGTGGCTTGGCGACGGCTTGGGATTCAGTGCTGCGGAACTGGCCATGCAAGCTTCCGTGTCGTTATCCAGGGGCAATGTGCGCCTCGGCGTTTCTGGATTCGACATCCATCGCGAAGCCATTCTTTCCAACGGTGACTACCACAGCGGCCCGGTGAGTGCGATCCGGGTCATTGGGTATTTCGGATTGCTGGTCATGGCTCTCGCGCAATTCCGGATGGTCGTGCATGCTCATCAGCAGGTCATGCGCTGCAAGGGCACTGAATGGTATCCGGTGGCCCTGTTCTTCTGCATTCCCATCATCTGGTCACCGGTGTTCTTCTGGGTGGTCTTCGGCGGATTCTCAGCAGATGCCCCGGCGATATTGCTAGGTGCCGGGATGCTGCGCATGCTGGAAAATAATCTGCCCCTGCCTGCCTATGTACCGGGTGGCAGGGGCCGCTATGTGCCGCCGTTCGAGAGGAATGCTGCGGTTAAAGCAGGCTAGAGCGCTTGAAGAAAAAGATTTTTGAGCCCATCTATCTCCCGTGCCCGCAGGTTCCACCAAAAAACTCTACCTTCATGGTCTCGCCGCCAGCTTGGTCAATTTGGTGGTGGCCTCTGGCTATTCGCTGCTGGTCATCCGCTTGTCGCTGACCTATCTCGAAAAGGAGGAATTCGGGTTGCTGTGTTTGCTTAGTCAGGTTTCCGGCTACATTTCCATTCTGGATTTAGGTCTCTTCACAGCGTTCTCCCGCATCCTTATCGACTACACCACCGGTACGCAGGATCGCTATGCCAATGCGCTCAGCACAGCAGTCCGGGTTTTTAACGTGCTGGGTTTTGCTGGCTTTTTGATTGCCTGCCTGGTCGCTTTTTTTGGAAGTGCTGCGCTTTCCATTCCGGCCCACCTGCAGACCAAGTTTCTGCTCCTGATGCTGGCACAGGGCGTTTCCTTGTGGGTCGCTTTCGCGGTTAAGCCGCTGAGTGCGCCGCTGGTTGCCAATGGCAAGCATTACCTCATTTATTGGCTCAGTTCCGCCCTGTTCATTCTCAATGCGCTTCTCTTCTGGTTGGCTCTTCGCGGTGGCATTGGCATCTACAGCAGCATTCTAGCGAGCTCCGTCCAGTTGCTGCTCTACATGGGTTGCTCATGGCTCTTCGCGCGTCCCTATCGAGCCGTGGGTGCCGGCCGGGGTGCCTTTGATTCCGCCATTTTCAAGGAAGTGCTGGCCTTTGCCCGCGACAGCATGTTCTGGCAGATCGGCGGCCAGACATTGGCCGCGCTGCCGATCTTCCTTGCGTCCGCTTGGTTTGCGCTGAATGCGACCGCCGATCTTTCGGCGGGCATGAAGCTCATTCTCCTGATGGTCGCCGTATGCACCCGTTTCGGCGATATGTCCGTCACCCCGCTCTCGATTGAATTCGCCAAGGGAAATCAGGTAGGCGCAGCCACCCAAATGATCCGCATCGCGGGTGTCTCTGGCGGAATAGGGGCCTGTGCCGCCTTGTTCGTCGTTTGCGTCAATCCAGCCTTCGTTTCATGGTGGATGCTCGGCAAGGTGTCCTGGGCTTGGCACGCCAATGTTGCCGGTGCCCTCTGGATCGCCATCCTATCAGTCAATCAATGCATGTATGGCTACGCCGTGGTTAGCCGCCAGATGCAACTGCTTCGCTGGGCATTGCTTGCAGAATGCCTCGTTTACGTGGCCTTGGCATTTGCGACCCGTACTTGGGCGGGTTCTGCCTGTTTGCTCTGGGCAAAGCCTGTCGCAACCTTGGTGATTGGCATCTACATTGCATGGCAATTGAAGAAACACTCCCACTTTGATGCAACCTGTTTGCTGCCAAGCCTTCTTCGCCAGTCGCTGGCTCTGGCCTTGCTGGTTCCGTCGTGCATCTTCTGCTCCCAGTGGATTGCCACGGCCTGCAACCATGCACTTCTAGCATGTGCAGTTTCGGGACTGCTTTCTTCTGTGGTCATTGTGGTGGCACTTCCGTTGTTGTTCACCCGCTCGATGCGTGCCGATCTCCGCCGAATTCTAGCGGGACTGCTTGTAAAACTACAACGCTCTAAACTAGACCGGACTTATTAATCCTCTGGACCATGGCCGATCCAGCATCCAAATAATGACCTGCAACGGTCGATATTCGCAATCCCTTCCATCTTAACAAACACACTGAAATGACCCCAGATCCAAAAAAATCAACAGATGCTCTGTACGTGGATGAGAATCGAAACATCTTCACAGGCACCAAAGCCATTGAGAAGATTCAAGAGCGAGTGGATCAGCCAGTCGATCCTGTAAAAGGGGTTGTTAAAGTCGATCATGACCGCTGGCTTGAAGCTCAACGATACGAACGCAGAACCTGGATGGAGGGTATTGCCGCAATGTCCGATCGGAACGAAGACCACGAAGAAAGCTTCAATCACTATCAAGCGTTGGACGGGAAGTCATTCGCCAGTGCGATCGAGCTTGGCTGCGGCCCCTTCACTAACATGAGGAAGATCCTCAGTCTCTGCTCGGTTGGTGAGATTCACCTTTTGGATCCTCTCGCGAACGACTACCTCAAGCATCCATTCTGCCGCTATAAAGGAAAGAGATTGGGAGGGATTCTGAAAACATCGCTGATCCCGTGGTCTCCGCGTGGAGGTCTGAAACATCCAGTTAGATTCTTTAAACACAAGTACAATGAATGGCAGATCGGTGGTTGGACTGGCCGCCCGATCACTCTTCATGCCTCAACAATTGAGGATTTCACTCCTCAAAAAAAGTATGATCTTTGCGTGATGATCAATGTCATTGAGCATTGCCTGGATATCGACCAAATCTTTTCTAGAATCCTGGAAATGACTACAACGGGTAGCTACTTTCTATTTGCCGACAAAATATACAGTGCCAAGGAGGAATCCGAAAGCGCCGCCTACAAATTCGATGCGGGACATCCACTCCGAGTGGACTATTCAGTCATTCGCCATTTTTTGGAAACTCACTTTACTGGCATACTGGATACCGTGATCAACGAGGCCCATGGAGGCACCATTTCCAAGTTCAATTATTTCATAGGCAAACGAAAGTCCTAGAATATTGAATGCTAGCGAGGCTCTGCCTCAGACCCAAGACGCAAGACTTGAAGACCCACGACAAGAATATTTGACCTAACGACAAAATCTTTGGCTTCCCAAGGACTCTAGTCTCACTTCAACTGATCCGAAAGTATCTTCGCATGAAGCATACCGCAAAGCACGTATTCTGCACTTTTGCCGATTCCAGATTGAGCCGAAGTCTGCAGAGAATCAGAAACCAGGCAAAGGCCATCGGCATCTATGACGTGATACATGTGATGGATGAAGGCAATCTTGATCCCGCGTTTCGTAAGCGATTCAAGGAGCAACTTCGAGTCGGTGTGCGGGGGTACGGCTACTGGGTATGGAAGCCTCAGATTATTCTCCAAGTCCTGCGCACCATGGACGAGGGCGATATCCTCCACTATTGTGATGTGGGTTGTTGGATCAACCCCGGTGGCAGGCAACGCCTCACGCAGTATCTTGAAATGACAGATGAGTCAGGTATGCTTGCCTTTCAAGTGAAGAACACCTTCAATGATCCACTCTTGGATGCCTTCTCTCTCCCCGAATGGGCGTGGACAAAAGGAGACCTCTTCGACTACTTCTCCGTAAGAGGGAATGCTGATATTGTCAATTCTCAACAGATAGGTGCAACGACTGTGTTTATGAAGAGATGCGGAGAATCTGAAAAATTGCTTCGACGCTGGATCGGTGTTTTCGAAGATGAGTTCTCGTTAGCAGATGATACACCCTCGCGATCTCCAAATTTTGACGGGTTCATCGAGCACCGTCACGACCAGAGTATTTTTGGTATTCTTTGCAAATTGCATAACGTCAGAACATTGTCAGCATTTGAATATTTCTATCCCTTTTTGGAGGATACTACAAAAGCCGACTGGAATAAGTTGGCGGAATATCCAATTTGGGCGAAACGGGACAAAGACCTCGGACTATGGGGAGCCTTCATCGATAAACTAAGTCGTCTTTCCGCGCGGCTACGATGAGCGCAGGAGGTCCAGCGACTAGGCTTGTCTTACGCCTGTGAACCATAACCACGGCACGATCCAATACCTGAACTGATGAACTGTCCCATTTGCCATTCTGAAATGCTGCACGTGTTTGCCGCCAAGATTCTTGGAAAGCATTCGGCCGCCTATTTTCAGTGTCCGGAGTGCCGGATTATCAAACCGGAGAATCCCACGTGGCTTCCCGAGTCGTACACCAGCGCGATCGCCGAAACGGATGTGGGTTTGGTGTCGAGGAATCTACGGAATCGAGATCTGTTGGGAGCCATTCTGACTCGACTCCATCGGCGTGGCTGTCGAATTCTCGATGTTGGAGGTGGATATGGTTTGCTCTGCCGGTTGATGCGTGACCGGGGGTGGGACTGTTACACGAGCGATGTCTATTGTGAGAACCTCTTTGCCAAAGCCTATGAACCTCCTGAGGGTTTCCAAGCATCGACGCTCCTTGCCTTCGAGGTGTTTGAGCATATCGATGACCCGCTCACGTTTGTGAGGGATAAAATCCGGGAATATGGCGCGAAAGTTTTTGTCTTTTCGACGCTAACTCATCACTGGGATGTTCCGCCGCAGGACTGGTGGTATTACACATTTGAGACTGGCCAGCACATCAGCATATACACCCGAAAATCGCTCCAACGACTGGCAGCTGAAATCGGCTGGCACTATTTGCAACTCTCAGAGGAAATGCATGTTTTTACAAAGGACAAGCCATCAGCGTTGAGCCGTTTGCTGCTGTGTCGCGAGCATCGGGTTATCTCATACCTCTACAGGCAGTTTGCGAACTGGGCTCGCCGCCGCGAGTCGTTGATGAATTCCGACTATGAAACTGCCAAAGAACGGGTGCGGCGGGACCAGTCTGTGGGTTGACCGACTAATCTCATCTATGCGAATTGCTTTCGACAGTAATGTTTTCACGCTGCAGAAGTATGGTGGTGTGTCGCGCTATCTGGTGCGTTTGGGGGAAGAGTTGTTGCGAGAGGGAAATGCTGTGCGGGTGTTTGGCTGGTTGCATACCAATCGGCACCTGACGGACAGCGGGATGCGGCTTACTGGCATGCGGTATGTCAAGGGCTTTCCGCGATTAACGCGACGTATGGCGCACCATGCGGGGGATTTGCTAGGCGGTTGGGAGATGCGGCGGTGGCAGCCGGACCTGATTCACGAGTCGTTTTGTCACGCCCGGAGGGTAGGGCCGGGGTCGGTGGCGCGGGTTTGCACAATTCACGACCTGATCCACGAATTATATCCCGAGTACTGGGGCCGGATGGACAGGACGCCAGAATACCGCCGCAAGACACTGGAACGATGTCAGGCGGTGATTTGCGTTTCCGAGAGCACCCGCAGGGATTTGCTCAGGCTGGTGGATGTGGATCCGGCGAAGGTTCACGTTGTGCATCACGGCTTCGACCACATAAGCGCAGCGGGCGGCCTCAGTCCGGCGGAGGAGGTGGAGTTGGCAGCGGTGGTTCGAGCACCGTACCTGCTATATGTTGGAGCGAGATACTGCTACAAGAATTTCCAAGGGTTTCTCCGGGGTCTGGCGCATTCATCTGTGAGGCGGGAATTTCGGGTGGTTGCCTTCGGCGGCGGTGCATGGACGCGTGTGGAAAGCGATCTGATCAACCAGTTGGGGTTTTCAGAAGGCGAGGTGGTCCAGCTTGGTGGGTCTGATGCGCTGCTGCACAAATTATTTCTCAGAGCAACAGCATTTGTTTATCCATCAATTTATGAGGGTTTTGGTTTTCCCCCGCTTGAGGCGATGGCGCGGGGCTGCCCCGTGATTGCAAGCAATGCCAGTTCGATGCCAGAGGTGATTGGCAATGCGGCGGAATTTTTCGATCCGTCCGATATCCATGCAATCGGTGATGCCCTTGAGGCGGTTGTGACATCTCGCGAGCGGCGTGAAGAACTCGTCAAATGTGGCTACGAGCGCCTGCAGGCATTTTCATGGGGCAAGTGCGCATCGGAAACCATGGATGTGTATCAATCCGTGATGTAATTCAAGGAACCTTCGTCCTGTGGATGGCCCGGAAGCGCCTGATCATTGGTGGCTATTCGTGCAATTCTTGGTTTGAGCTTCTGTTTTCGGATTTTTTGCAACTTTCGGAGATGCGCTCTGTTGTTACTGCTCTCATGCTTTGCATAAAGCGAATATCCATTCTCAAAGCATAAAGAACTGAGGCCTAAGCGTGGAAGCAGGCGCCAATTTTTCCTAAAAACCAAGCAAATGACCAATCAACCGTCGATACAGATCCATTCTCCCACATTTCCTTCAGCAGATGACAGCTCGATTGCCCAATTGCAGAAGGGCTTTGGTCACCGCTCGCCCTACGATGCCGCGCTGATTCATGCTGCTGCGCACAGCATGTGGGAAGCAGGCCGGGACGCGAAGATCATCTTGGAAGTGTGTTGCGGTTATGGGGATCTGCTTGCAGGTCTGGCTGCGACATTTCCTGAGGCAAATGTCACCGGCATGGACCAGTATGTAGGAACTGTGAAGATCGCTGCCGAGAGAATCCAAGGGCTCCCCAATGCTTGCGTGAAGGCTGCGGATGTCATGCATCTGGATGAATGGGGCGACAATACCGTGGACCTGATCGTAGGGCAGGCCACCTTGCATCATCTCACTCACAATCTTCATGCGGCAATCGACGAATTCGTCCGCGTACTCCGCCCTGGTGGGAAATGCATGTTCACCTTCGAGCCATTGAGCCACAATCATCTTGTTAACGCGGTTCGGTCCTATAGAAATGCAAAAGGTCTGCTTGTGGACGAAAGTAACTTGTACATCGATACGCTTGAGCAACTGGCCCCGAGATTCTCATCTATGGAAGTGCAATGTTACAACTTAACACTGAGTTACCTCCTTAAGGCACTCCCTTCTTCCTCAGTTCTTCTCAAATTGGGCGAGGGATTGCGCATAATGGATGCCATCCGATTCAAGTTGTGGCCAAATTCTCACAAAAAAGCAGCGAACTTCAACGTGATTTACACCAAATAGTCCAGGCTATCGGGCAGCTCTCAAGATTGCGCGACTAGATATGACGGACAGGGGTAAACTATGAATATCTTGATTACTGAAGGACACACGGACGCGAACATAGGATCTGGCGCGCTCGTGGAGAACTCGCTGGTACTATTGCGGGATCGATATCCGGGTGCGAACATACGCGTTGTTGCCGTCTATCCGGAAGCGTTTCGGGAACTTTATGGTGTCGATAGTGTTCCCGACCCATTTGAGTATCCCTACAAAAAGCCGTGGTTGCGAAAACTGGCCTGGGTCACCAAAACGATTTTGTGGATGGCTGTTATTCGGCTTCAAGTGGTCCCGGGAATGACATCCGTGCGATTCTACAAATCGAAACTCGATAATTATCTGTGGGCTGATATGGTTGTGAGTGTCCATGCGGAACGTATCAAAGAGGCCTTTTATATCGATGCACTTTATACCCTCTTTAGTTTCCGTATTGCTCATCTGCTTGCTAAAAAAGTCGTTCTTTTTCCCTGCACGCTCGGTCCTTATGGGTTTGGAACGCGCTTCCTTGTCAACCGATGGCTGAGAAATGTGGATATCCTCTTCACTCGGGACGAGTTGTCGTTCAAGCTCGCGAATGAGACGAAAGGGCTCAGCCCTAATAAGATCATTCGCAGTGCTGACGTCGCTGTGATGCAGAAAAAAATTGGGAGCGCCGAGGCGCTGGCGCTGATCGGGTGCAGTCCGCAGGATAAAGTGGTGGGCATTTCTGTGATGCAGTGGCGATACATCAAGGGCGATATTTCTCCATACAGCAATTATACGGCGTATGTTGCGGAAATGACAAAGGTTGTAGATCGGCTCATCACCGAATACGGCGTCAAAGTGGTTCTTTACCCGACGAATTATGCCATCCGAGGATGCACGACTGAAGACCGGGAGGCGTCACGTGCTATCTATCAATCCAGCACCCACAAAGACAGGGTCATCTGCATCGAGCAGTTTTTGTCACCGACCGAGCTCAAGGGTGCGCTCGCCTGTTCTGAGGTCAACATCACCACACGCATGCATGCTTGCATCTTCTCCACCGGAGCCGGCGTGCCGACGATCTCTGTCAACTACCTCTACAAACTGCGTGAGTATATGGCCAATCTCGGATTGGAGGATTTTAGCATCGACATTGAGGAGTTTAACGCCGAATGGATGATGGCGGCATTTGATCGGATGTGGCTGCGCCGAGCTGAGATTCGGCAGAAAATCCAAATGAGAATGGATGCCAATCGTACTCTGCTTCAGACATCGATGTTGCAACTTGATGCGTTAGATTCATGATTGAATTCATGGTATGGGTTGCGTTCTATAGAAACCGTTATCGATGCTCACTCATCAGCCCCCCATCATCGCATACGAATCCGGGCGGTGCACACGCTGTGGCACATGTCTGGCATCCTGTCCTGTGGATGCGCTGAGTCTCACTGAGGGTCGGGATGTGTTTGATATCACGGTGGATCATGACGCTTGTATAGGCTGCCTGAAGTGTGTTCGTGTCTGTCCTGCGGCCGCCCTGCCAGAGCGACCCTTGCGGGAAATTGATTTTACGAATATGCGGCGAGCTCTACTTGCGTGTGCCTCGGATGTGACAGAGCGTCACAAGGCATCATCGGGAGGCGTGGCTCGCACATTGGCGCGTGCTGCTTTGGCAAGCAAGTGGGTGGATGCGGTTTACTGTGCTGTACAGAGAAATGACGAGCCGTTCGCCGAGGGGGCATTCTTGACATCAATAGATGAAATAGACCGAATCTCAAACTCCGTCTATTGTGCATTCCCGTTTAATCGCAATTTGCGCCTGAAGCATGGTGGCCAACGGCTCAAGCGGGTTCTCTACATAGGCACCAATTGTCAAATCCAGGGCGCTGAGAATTTTTTTCTGGACAGCGGAGTTGAATTCATCAAGGTAGCCATTATTTGCAAACAACAAAAGACTCGGGGATATGTGCGCTGGGCGAGACGCATGTTGAAGCAAAGTGCTGACGATACCACTCCGATTCGCTACCGAGGTTACGGATGGCCTGGACGATTGACGTCAGGCACGGCGACATACCAGAACTACTTTCGGCCATTTTCGATGGAGCTTTGGAGAGTGCCTGGGTGCCGGTTTTGTCCTCATGCAATTGGCGATGGAAGCGATGTTCTTCTGGCTGATCCATGGAATCTCATATCTACAACAGAGGGTAATGCTGGACTCACCATGACGATGCTACGCACGGAGCGTGCCCTGGCATTATGGAATATTGCGGCACCCTATTTGACTGAGGATAGAGAGTTGACAGCCGCTGATGTCCAGAAATCCATTGACTGGAAACGTTACCAAAAGAAGCAAGCCAGAATATCCTATTTTCTAGGACGCGAGGCATCACGTGCCCGCCGTCTATTCTACGGATTTATTGAGAACCAGCGATATTTCTACGGGTGGCTTTTTGGCACATTCCCGGTTCCTGAAATCATTGAGAAGATACTGAACCGCACCTTGAAGAAATAGCCAATTTCATGTGCGATTTTTCCATCATTACGCCCAGCCTGAATTATGGGCATTTCATTGCCCAGTGCTTGCAAAGTGTGGCGTGCCAGCAAGGTGTGACATTCGAGCATCTGATCATGGATGCGGGATCTAATGACACCACACGCGAGATAGCCGCTCGATTCCATCACGCGGAGTTCTTCCAGGAGTCCGACGAGGGAATGAGTGACGCAATCAACAAGGGATTCAGAAGAGCCCAGGGTAGGTGGGTCATGTGGCTGAACGCGGACGACATGCTCAGGCCTAATGCGCTACTCTCGGTGAAGGAATTTGCCGAGGAACGCCCAGAGTCAGATGTGATTTACGGATGCTGGAACTTTATTGATCATGACGGATCCTATATTCGTCGAATGACGTTGTTCCCGTTTCAACGCGGAATGCTCGATAATCTGGGTTGTTATATCGGATCGACCAGCACGTATTTCAGACGGGAAACCACAATTTCGCAAGGGTTTCTTCTAAATACGAAGTTTCATTCGGTCATGGACGGCGAATATTTCTGTCGATTGGCAGTGAACGGGAAGGTATTTTGTTATTTGCCGGTGGTTTTGGCGGATTTTCGGCTGCATGATCAGAGCATCAGCCGAAGAAATATCGGAAAGACGGATTTGAATGATATTCTGGCGCGTCAAATTCAGTTTGCTGAATCACGAGCCATACGGAGATATTACGGTGTCAGGATTTTTGAGGATGAGATGTTAAATGGAATTGTGGAAGGTGTGCTTTATCATGCGTACCGATTTCTCAAGGGATTTCTCAAATTAGTATATGCCAGAAGAACCCAGTCATGTTAAAGGCGGCGTGAGGCAGGACAGCCTTGATACACCCGCTGAATCAGTCGATGATTTCACCTTGCGCGAGGACGCAAGCAGGAAGTCGGGTGGAGCATGTGAGAAAGTACGGATATCGATTATCACGCCAAGTTACAAGCAAGTCCCATATCTGAAGTGCTGTGCTGCTAGCGTTCGGGATCAGGTCGGAGATTTTCAAGTTGAGCATCTCATTCATGATGGCGGCAGTGGTGCGGAGTTCGATCAATGGGCGCTGGCACAGCAGGGGGCCGTTTGTGTCTCGGCACCCGACGGTGGAATGTATGAGGCGATTAATAGCGGATTTCACAAAGCGAGTGGGGAGGTTATCGCTTGGCTGAATTGTGACGAGCAATATTTGCCTGGCACCTTGGATCGGGTGGCCCGGTATTTTTCGCAACATCCTGAGATCGATATTTTGTTCGGGGATGTCGTTCTTGTGGATGATGAGATGATGCCATTGGCCTACCGTCGGGCGGTGATGCCGAGTTTGGGCCATATTCGCTTCAGTCATTTGAGTACATTTTCGGCGGCGACGTTTGTACGCAGGCGGGCCTTGGACACAGGGCACTTTTTGCAGACTCGCTGGAAGACGATTGCTGACGCGGTGTGGATCGAAGAATTGCTTGTAGCTGGGTTTCGTGGTGCAACCCTGCATCAGCCGCTAGCCATATTTTGTATGCTGGGATCCAACCTCGGGCAGTCGGCATTGCTGTTTCGTGAACGGCAGCAGTGGGAGTGGGAATCAGGGGCTACGAATAAATGGTTGAAGCGGTGGTATATTTTAGAGTATCGCCTGGCTCGCATGCTGGCAGGTGCCTATTTTTTGCGCAAGGTCTGCTTGTCCGCATACATTGTGGAAAATCAGCCGCGTGTGGCACGAGAGCGTTGGGTGAGCGGGCAGTGGCGCCCGGCTAGGAATCGAGCGGCAAGTGACCGCTTGGAACGTGACGGGGCGTTTGGTGGTTTGGATATTCGGGTTCGGCAGAGCCGGTTGACGTGGGGGCATGCGCTTCTTGCCATCACCATAGCGGGCTATGTGGATAGCTTGGTGAAAGGTGACGCCATTAAAGGCCCTACGATTCTGTTGGTATCCTTGGTCTATCTATCATACTGCTCAAAATTGTTGGATTTGATATTGGTTGCAGTCATATACTTCTTCACATCATGGTATCTGTTAACCGAAAAGCCGGCAGATGTGATGATAGTGCGGCTAACGTCGTTGGTCATTGGTTCCAGCATGGCGATTTTCTGGTCGGCGAATTTGCGAAGACTTGAAGAGTGGATTCGATGTTCGGGGGCATTGGTCAGGCGGATGAAGGAACCGATCATTCTGACAGATCGGGATGGCAGCGTCATTTTGGCTGACCATGCTGCTTGCGAATTTTTACAGGGTAAGGAGCAACAATTTTTAAAGAGGAGGCTGCTGATAAAGCGTTTAGCGGACGATGGAACGATCGGCGAGCCTCTGATGATATATGAAATGGAAGGGGAATTACCGAGTGATGTATTGGGTTTGGTCCTTGATGCAGCGACAGGTCCCATGCTGGCTAAGGCAAGTGTATTTCTCTTGGGCAGGGGCAAGCGGCGGATCTATGGGTTCAGTCTGGAAGAGCGGTAGCTCGGACTGGAGTGTACTAATCTATCGAATCTCAGATTACCCCAAGAGGTGAATACCATAAAACTCATTGCAAAGCCAAAAGTCCTGCTCATGGGGCAGACACCGCCGCCCTGGCACGGTCAGGCGGTGGCGACGCAGATTCTTTTTGAGCATGATTGGCCTGGGTTTGACGTGCAGCGTTTGCGGATGGAATTCAGCGAAGAGATGCTGGAGGTGGGGCGATTTCAGTGGAAGAAGATCAGGCATCTATTTCATTTGATTAGGGAAGCCCGGCGGATTCTCAAGCGGACGCCGGAGTGTATTTTGTTCTATCCGCCGGCGAGTGCGAAGTGGATCCCATTTTTGCGTGACGTGGCATTTTTGCTGTGCGTGCGGCATTTGGCGGGAAGTACGGTCTTTATATTTCATGCGAGTGGGCTGCCGGTATTTGTCCAGAGCGGGTGGATACGGAGTTGGCTGGGACGCCTTGCGTATGGTGGGGTGGATGTGGCGCTGGAGGTAGCGCAGGAGAGCGTGGCACCGCATGATGTCTTTGGTGCCAAGAGCTGGCAATGGTGCCCATGTGCGATTCAGATGCCCGAGTTGCCCCGCAAGGCACCTGTGGAGGGTGAGCCATTGACGGTGTTGTATGTTGGGAGCTTGCAGGAAGGCAAGGGGTTGCTAGAGATCCTTAGGACTGCAGCGATTCTCCAACAGCAGGGCCGGGCGGCGGATTTCCGTTTCCGGATTGTTGGGAAATGGTTTTCGCGGGAGTTTGAGGCGGATGCCCGCCATTTGCAGGACGAGTTGGAATTGGGCGGGATGGTGGAGTTTACCGGGCAGTTGACCGGCGACGAGAAGTGGCGGGCTTATGCTGAGGCGGATGTGTTTTTCTTTCCGACGCATTATGCAGCGGAAGCGACGCCGATTGTGTTGATGGAAGCGCTTGGGGCGGGTTTGCCGATTGTATCGACGATTTGGGCTGGCATTCCGGCCATGCTGGATGGATGTAAGACAGCCCGGTTGTTGCCAGTGCGATCTCCAGACCAGTACGCTGCGGCATTTATTGATCAATTCTCGCGGCGGTTGGAGAATTGTGGAATCGAAGAGGTTTCGCGGGCATTCTATCGGGAACGTTTTCTTCCCGAACGATTCATTGAACGCGTCGAGAAGGCATTCGTCGCGGCTTTGACGCCGGGCATGAGCCTTGAGTGTGATCTCGGCAACGACGGTGCATCCCGCAATCAAGCGGCAATATGTCCGGTTCGCGTCCAAGCCTATCTGGCGGACCAGAATCCGGGGTATGACCGGAGTTTTGGTATCTCACGAATGTCGCATGTGGTGCTTGGCGCGCTGCAGGCCGGGGGGCAGATTAAGGTCAACGCCGTCATCTCAAAGACCTCTCAGCAAGCACCGGCCAGTGTGGATGCGGTGCGCGTTTTGCCATGGGGGACGCGTGGCAAGTGGGTGCGGCTGTTGACTGATCACCTTCATCCGTTGTTCGGGAGCCACCATCCTGTTGTGGATCTGCACTATTTTCCGAAGGGATACTTGCCTCTGTTGGATGGATTTTGCAAGCCCTCGGTGGTGACCATTCATGACACGATCATTCAGTATGACGAAGACCATTACCCGAAGTGGAGAAGGGCTTGGGAGTACCGTTATTGGGCGATGATGCTCAAGCGCACGCTGCACAAGGCGGACCGGATCATGACGGTGTCGGAGTCATCGAAGCAACAGATTCATGGGTTCATGGATCGGCATGGGATTCCCCGGCAGGAGATTGTGGTGACCTACGAGCCGTGTTTGTACGAGCAGATCCCGCAACCGGAAACTCCGGAGAAGGAAGACTATGTAATTCATCTGGCCTCCTGCGAACCCCACAAACGCACGGCCCATCTGATTCGCTGGTGGCATGAGGCCGAGTTGCAAGGACGTACATTGCCCGCGCTGCACTTGATCGGCAGCACTCCTCCGGAAGTTATGTCATTGGTGGCGAGTTCACAACGCATTCTCAAGCGGCCGTTCTTAGAGGATACCGCGCTTCAAGCTGCCTATCTGGGGGCCCGTGCGCTGATCCTGCCTTCGGAAATTGAGGGCTTCGGGCTGCCAGCACTGGAGGCATATTTCCTTGGCACACCCGTATGCTTTGTCAGGGGCACCTCCGTCGAGGAAGTCCTTGGTGCTGCTACCTCGAAGGGGGGCTTTGACCTAAGTCATTCCACCTCGCTGTTTGCGGCCCTTGATGAGGTGATGCAGATGAGTGCGCAGGAAATCCGCCACTGCGGTCTGCAGCTGCGTGCCACCTATGCCGCCGAGAGGGTCGCAGAGAAGATGGTGGCGGTGTTTGAAGAATTGAGAACCCGGCGCTGATCCGCTGCGAGTATGGAACAGGCAGGCACTTAAACTTTAGCGAGGCTGCGCCACAGACACAAGACGCAAGACTTGAAGACACAAGTCCGGAACCCAGGGCGTGTATGGAGTGGGCAGTCACTTAAACTTTATCGAGGTGGAGCCTCACACCAGGCGAGAGGTGAAGAGAACTTCGGCGTTAGGTGGTTGATGATTGCGGATTGATGAACGCTGATTTCTGATGTGAGCTTGGACGCGAGATTCAACACGAACCAAGCTCACTTCAAATTTTTCCCATGGCAAGCATTCCTACATGGCTACGAACATTCGGAATTGATCCGAAACGCGGGCTTGGTGGCTTGCGCGGCTTGTGGCGCTATCTGCGTGGGCGTCGGCAATTCCGCGCACAGTTGGGCGGCGATTTCCGCTGGGGCGAATCGCTGCCGATCCTCGATGAATGGCAGGCGGACAGTGGCTCGCTAGGGGCGTATTTTTTCCAGGACCAACGGGTTGCACAGTGGATCTACCAGGAAAATCCACGTCGGCACGTTGATGTTGGTTCACGTTTGGATGGGTTCATCGGCCATTTGTCAGTATTTCGGGAAGTAGAGGTGTTAGACCTACGACCTGCGCCTGCGGCCGTTGCCAATGTGACATTTCATCAACTCGACTTGATGGAGGCGCTGTCGCCCGAGTGGATCGAAGCCACCGATTCTCTCTCGTGCCTGCACACCATCGAGCATTTCGGGCTTGGCCGCTATGGTGATTCGATTGATGTGGACGGTCATCGCAAGGGCTTGGCGCAACTTCAGCGGATGGTGGCACCAGGGGGTAGGTTATATCTATCAACCCCGATTGGATCGCAGCGGGTTGAGTTCAACGCGCACCGGGTATTTGCGGCGGCGACCCTGGCCAGCTGGTTTTCCGAAGGCTGGGAGATTGAGCGTTTCTCGGTGATCGATGATGCCAACGTCTGGCACGAATCCGTCGCTTGGCGGGGCGCTGAGTTAGAGACGAATTTCGGCTGCCATACGGGATTGGGAATCGTGGTGGCGAGGAAGATATGAGAGACTCAAGCGGTTGCTACTCAGGTCAGCAGGCACTTGCTCATGGTCTGGTCGTGGTTCTAACCTGGCCAGTATCATGATTCGGATGATTCTACTAGGCCGCACTGGCAAGCATTTGTTCCAGTACGCGTTTGGGCGGGTGCTGGCAGAGAAGCATGGGGTGCCGCTGATGCTTGACGGTTCGTGGTTCAATGCGGAGGGTTGGGCAGAGGTATCGCATTTTCTCAGGTTGCCGATTCAGGCGAGGGTGGTCCGGCGGTTTTCGCTTGCTGCCCGAGCGCTACTCAAGGTTACCGGAAGACATTACTGGGAGTACCGGGGAGTGCCTGTGCTAAAGGAATGCCCGGGCGACCAATCATACGACGCTGCATTCATGGATGCACCGGCTGACTGTGTGATCTTTGGATACTTTCAGACGCCACGGTATTTTTCAACGGTTGCCGCCAGCCTGCGTCGGGAGATTCATGGGTTGCTTGATCGCGGTGTGGTTGTTAGTGGCGGTCTCGTCGAGCAACTCTCTGAACCCGGATCCGTAGCGGTCCATGTGAGGCGTGCGGATTACTTGCACATTCCCATGTTTCAAGTGTGTGATCGGAGGTATTACCAAGTGGCGATGGATCGGCTCAGGGAGCGTCTGAACCATCCGAAGTTTTATGTCTTCTCCGATGATCCTGCGTGGTGTCGCGGGCAATTTCAAGAGAGTGACCAGGTGGTGGTCGATGCGGGCAGGTACGCCAGCAATCCGTTGCATGATCTGCGCCTGATGTGTCTGGCGAGTCACCACATCATCGCGAACAGCACCTATTCATGGTGGGCAGCGTGGTTGGGAGAGAAGCCGGGCCAGCAGGTGATGATGCCGGAGCGTTGGTATGCGCACGGAATCGAGGCACCGATTGAAGAGAAGCGCATGCCGCATTGGGAGATCGTGAGTTTGTGATGCCACTATATCCTAACAACTGGGCAGTGGTGGTGCCGCTAGCCAACGAGGAGGCAGACTTGCCAGCGTTTGCGGCGGCGCTGCAAGACGTGATGGACGCGGCTGGCGGGGGAACAGCGTATTTGATTGTGGACCGGGTTTCGAAGGATCGGACTCTCGAGTGCTGCAAGGAACTTTCAGGAAAAGATCCGCGATTTATCACCAAGTGGCTGCCGAAAAACCGCCATATCGTCGATGCTTATATCAACGGATTCAGGGCGGCTCTGCACGATGGCCATGAAATTGTCATTGAGATGGATGGTGGGCTGTCGCATGATCCGCGGGCGATTCCTGCATTTTTGCGGGCGCTCAATGAAGGCAATGATTGTGCGTTTGGAAGTCGCTACATGAATGGTGGCTCGATGGTTGATTCCCCGTTGAGGCGGCGGCTGCTGAGCAAGGGCGGCACGTTGCTGGCTCAGTGGTTGCTAGGGGCATGCTTGGCGGACATGACATCTGGCTTTCAAGGGTTCCGGCGGGCAATTTTGCTGAAGGTTGTGGATTACCCGCTGCGCTCCACGGCTCACTTTTACCAAACCGAGCTTCGGCACCTGTTGCGGAATCAAAAGCTCATCGAGGTGCCGATTCATTACCGGGCACCATCGCCGAGGGTGTCCAAGGGGGCAATTCGCAATTCGGTGGCGGTTTTGATTCATTATCTTCTGAGGCGTTTGCAGGGCCGGAGCCCATCGATCCAATGAAAGGCAGTTCTCCACGGACTGGGCTTGTCGTCACCTCGATTCATGCGCCGAATTCGGTGCTGCGGGAGTTGGCGGCGGGCTGTATGGAGAATGGCTGGGACTTTGTGGTGGTTGGTGATAGCAAGAGTCCGTCGGACTTTGCGCTGGATGGCTGCCGGTTCCTCTCGCTTGAGGCCCAGCGTGCCAGCGGATTTGGTCTCGGCTTGAAATGCCCGGAGTGCTCATATACCCGGAAGAACCTTGGATATCTGGCGGCCATTCAAGCGGGAGCAAAGGTGATCGTGGAGACGGATGACGACAATCATCCGACTCCAGAGTTCTGGGCTCCCCGGCAAGCCCGAGTGCCATGCAGGGCGGTGGCGATGGATGGATGGGTCAATGCTTATCAGTATTTTACCAGAGGGTTTATCTATCCGCGAGGACTGCCGCTGTGCCATGCGCGGGACCTGGGCCCTGTGGCGGGGATGGTTGAATCTGCGCCTTGTCCGATTCAGCAGGGATTGGCTGACGACGATCCGGATGTGGACGCGATCTACCGGATGTTATTTCCGTTGCCGTTCCGGTTTGACGTGGATGTTGCTCCTGTGTTGCTAACCGGTGGGGCTTGGTGCCCGTTCAACAGCCAGAACACGACATTTTTTGCGGAGGTGTATCCGTTGATGTACCTGCCAGCGTGCTGCAGTTTTCGGATGACTGACATCTGGCGCGGATTTGTCGCACAGAGGGTGCTTCAGGCCAGCGGACAAGGGGTGCTGTTTCATGGAGCGACGGTGTGGCAGGAGCGCAATGCGCATGACTTGCAGCGGGATTTTATGGATGAGGTTCCGGGCTATGCGAACAATGCAAGGATTCGCGAGGAGCTTCTCGGGATTTCCTACGCGCCTAACGAGTCGCTTCGAAGGATGATGGAGCGTTGTTATGAAGTGTTGATGCGCCACGGATGGGTGGGGCAGGAAGAAGAGGTATTGTTGCAGGCGTGGTTTGGGGATTTGGAGACACTGGGGGTTCTGTGAGCATGAGTGATACGGTTCTAACTGAGGCTGGTGGGATGCGGCGGATGGCATGGCCGGGATGGAATTTCTTCGTGTTGCTGCTGCTGCTGGCGTTTCCTTCGAGCGGATTCGTGCAAAAACACATCGGTCTCGCAGGTGTGGCGGGCTATCTCGGATGGGTGGCACTGGTGCTACTAACGACTCGGCGCTTGACGGCCCGCATGGTGGCGTTTTTGCAGCGGTGGTTCTGGGGGCTTTGTGTGATGGTGCTGGCTGGGTTGGCTATTGGGTTTGCGGTGGTATATCCGATTGAGAATCGTGGGGGATTCGGCAAAAGCAGTGACCGTGACGATGGACTTAATTTGGCCGTGACTCGGATGGCAGAGGGAAAATCGCCCTATTATGGATCTTCCAAATCAGCTGGTCCCTTGTCGGTTCTGCCGGGTGGCATTGTGCTAGCGGCACCCTTTGTAGCGTTGGGCAACAGTGCCTATCAGAACATGTTTTGGTTGGTGGGTTTTCTGGTTGGTGCATGCTGGATGTTCAGGGACCGGGTGATTGCACTGGTGCTATTGACGGTGCCGCTGGCGTTGTCGCCGGCAGCGATGCATGAGTTTATTTCCGGTGGAGACATGCTCGCCAACGGGATTTATGTGGCGTTGTTCTTTCTATATGCGATTGGACTATGGACCAGTCCGAGAGCGGGTACTGCTGCCAAGTGGCTGGCATGCGTAGGGTTGGGAGTGGGCCTGGCGTCGCGCCCTAACTTTCTGTTGCTAACCCCACTTTTTGGAGCGCTGTTGTGGCGGATGGTCGGTTTGCGGCTAGCCCTTGGAGCTGTCGCAGTGGTAGGAGTGGTGGTGGTGGTCATCACGGTGCCGTTTTATTTGCATGATCCATCTGGGTTCACGCCGTTGCTCGCCAGGCAGAAACTGGCTGTCATTGATGGGGTGATGCCATGGGCCAGCAAGGGGATGATCGGGACTGCGGCGCTGTTGGGGATGATTGGTGGGTGGAGGTTATTGCGGAGCAATTCTGCGGAGATGACGCAGGCGTTCTTTCGTTGGTGCACGCTGGTGACGTTGTGGCCCATGGTGTGTGCAGTGGGACTGTTCAGCTTGGCCAACGGGCACCTTGATTTTTCTTTCATGAGCGACCGCTTCGGATTGATGTATGGGCCATTTATGCTGTTTGGATGGGGTGGGGAGTGGTTAGGCGGAGCGCATCGGTTTGTTGATGGAAAGGCGCACGGATTGTGAGGTTGCAGCGGATAGTTGAGAGGTTGATGCCGCCTGCGCTAGCGTGGCGGCTTGGGCGGGCCGCTAGCGAGAAGAGAGAGCAGGAATTGTTCGGGCGTCTCTACCGTGAATTTCTTACAGGGGGAGATTTGTGTTTTGATATTGGTGCTAATCTTGGCAATCGGACGCGTTGCTTCAGGCAGTTAGGCTGCGAGGTGGTGGCCGTCGAGCCGCAGGCCAAGTGTTTCAGGAAGCTAAGTCAGGTCTTTGGGGATGATAAAAAGATCCGGTTAGTGCAAGCTGCCGTGGGGAGGCAACCCGGACACGCTACACTTCGCGTATCCACAGATCACGTGCTGTCAACCCTGTCCCAAGCGTTCATTGATGGGACCACCGAATCCGGTCGGTTTGCAACTGCCCGTTGGGATCGCACTGAGGAAGTGGCGCTCGTTACGCTCGACCAACTCATTGCTGAGCACGGTATGCCGCGATTCATCAAGATTGACGTAGAGGGCCATGAAGCCGAGGTGTTGGGTGGGTTGTCGCGGGCGGTGCCGGCGTTGTCGATTGAGTGGACTCCAGAATTGACGGAGAATGCGCGGCAGTGTTTGTTGCATTTGGCGGATTTGGGAGACTATGAATATAATTTGAGTTGGGGGGAAAGCATGCGTTTTTCGCGGCTGCAGTGGCGCTCGCTGGAATCGATGTTGGTGGTGATAGACGAGTTTGCGGGAGAGACCCAGTTGTTCGGAGACATCTATGCGAGACTCAGATGACGAGAGCAACTTTGGCTTTTTCAAGGACTCTAGGTGCGGGGTGTATGTTATTAACTTTCTAGGGTATGCGATGAAGGCGTTGGCTGGCGCATCGGAATTTTCTCTCGGGCGGTATTTTAGATTTTGGATTTTGGATTGGCAGAGATTTCTAAGCCATCTCGGCTCTACTTTTTCATCAAAGATTCAGCATTCAAAATTCAATATATCTTCACATTCATGCGTTGGTACACATGCACACCGATTGCGTTTAGAGGGGGTGGAGAATTTTTCACGCGGGACAGTGGTTTGGTATGTCGGGGTTTGCAGTTGATCGGGGTTGAGAGTCGAGCCGTGATGCCTGGTGAGAGGCAGGAGCAGGATCACGCCGATTTGATCCGGACTGAGTTCAGCAATCTTGAATCGGCGGATTGGTGGCGCAGTCATGAGCTCGATGGGGTCATGCTGTATGCGTGGGGCAGTCCGCAGTATCGCAAGGTGGCAGCGGCGATCCGAGAGGCCGGGATTTTTCTGCTGCTCAATCAGGATAGCGGAGGGCTGATCAGTCCGCTTGCAGGGGTGAGGGATTGGTTGCGC
>Ga0073936_10002095_pt1 | contig 30024 bp, 26 predicted proteins | sample AliMusrvi5mmetaG_FD_87041 | JGI IMG/M metagenome (GOLD analysis project Ga0073936, IMG submission 87041) | Freshwater lake bacterial and archeal communities from Alinen Mustajarvi, Finland, to study Microbial Dark Matter (Phase II) - Alinen... | ecosystem: Environmental > Aquatic > Freshwater >...
GCCGGGGGGGCGGCCGCCGCCAGCGCCTCGCTGCGGCGCGACTTCAAAGCCTTCGAGAAGTCGCTCGAAGACGAATCGCTGCTCGTCCGGCACGCGCTTCCGCCGGTGCAGGAATTTGCCGCCCGCTTCCTCGGGCTCGGCAACGAGAAAGTTTATCTCGGCCGCGAAGGCTGGCTTTTCTACCGCCCGGATGTGGATTACGTCGCGGGGGCCGGTTTTCTTGATCCGGCGGTCCTCCGCGAGCGGGGGAGGGGTTCGGGCATTCATCCGGACCCGCTGCCCGCGCTCGTCCGGTTCCGCGAGGATCTGGCGGCCCGGGGGATCCGGCTCCTCGTCGTGCCCGTGCCCGTGAAACCGGTCATTGAACCCGAGCATCTCAGCGTCCGCCGCCGCGCAAACGGAAATCCGCCGCAAAACCCGTCCTTCCCGCAATTCCTCAAGGAACTTCGCCAGAATGGAATCGACGCCCTCGACATCACCCCGGTGCTCGCTGCGGACAAGGCGGCCGGCGGGCCCCCCTGTTTTCTCAAGACCGATACGCACTGGTCCCCAAGAACGGTGGAACGCGCGGCGGAACTCGTAGCCGCACAAACGCGCCTCGTGCCCGGCGCACGGGACAGCGCGTTCCGGCGCGGCCCATCGAAGATAGTCACCAATGCCGGCGATCTGGCCGTCATGTTGCGCCTTCCTCCGCGGTCCACACTTTTTCCCAAGGAGACGGTCGAGATCCATCCGGTGACAGAAGCCGGGGGAGCCTCTTGGTGCGCCGATCCCTCTGCGGAGATTCTTGTTCTTGGCGACAGCTTCACAAATATTTACTCCGGTGATGACCTCGGCTGGGGCACCGGCGCGGGGTTGGCCGAACAGCTTTCCTACGCGCTCCAGCGCCCGGTCGATTGCATCGCCGTCAATGCCGGAGGGGCCTCCACCGCCCGGAAAACCCTGGCGCTTTCTCCCGGCCGCCTCGCCGGAAAGCGCTTGGTCGTCTATGAGTTTGCGATGCGGGATCTTGCTTCCGGCGACTGGAAGGTCACGCCGTTGGTCGAACCAAAGGCGGAGGAAGCCCCCGGCGCATCGACCGTCACCGGGGTGGTCCGGGAAATCTCCCGCGCGCCGCGGCCGGGCACGGTTCCTTACAAGGATCTCCTGATCTGCATCCGCCTCGACAGCATCGAGAATTTTTCCTCGGCGGAAATCCTGGTCTTTCTTCCCGGGATGAAAAATAACGTCCTCACCGCAGCCAGCTCGCTCGCGCCCGGCCAACGGATCACGCTGCGGGTTGTCCCATGGAACACGGTGGAGAAAAAAATTGGCGCGATCAACCGGGTCGAGCTTGCCGGGCCGGCCGCCGATATCGGAGAAGTTTATTGGGCGGGCGAACCCCTTCCGACTTTCCCTGAGCCGTAACGATGCAGTTGGCATCATATTTCTGGGTTAATTCCCGCTTCGAAAGAGGCGGGCGATGCGGGAGCGCCCGTCGTGCATATCCGCATCGGCACAGGCGGCCATTCATGCATTTTTGCATGGCGGCTGCTTGATTCGCCATCCTGACAGTATCTGCATGACATTCATGAGCAGGATATAACGCATCAAGCGAAATGCTGGCACGCTGGCAGCTAATAAGAACTTATGGTTCACCATGCGGTTTCATCAGCAATCCGGCGTTTTCTCAAACTCTGAGACATGAATAAGCGGATCATCGTCGGGCTCGCTCCCATCTTCGTGCTCATCGTGGCGATGGGGGCCTATGCGATTCTCCTTTTTGCCAAGCTCGGCTCGCAGGTGGATGTCGTCCTGCGCGAAAACTACCGGAGCGTCGTGGCCGGACAGAAGATGAAGGAATCAGCCGAGCGGATGGATTCCGCGCTTTTCTTTTCCCTTGTGGGTGAGGAGCAGCGCGGCCGACAACTCTACGCCGACTACCTGCCGAAGTTTGAAGAGGGCCTGCAAACGGAGTTGAACAACATCACCCTGCCCGGGGAAGACCGGCTTGCGCACTCGATCCAATCGCTTCATGCCCGATACTCGAAACAGGCGGAGAGCTTTTGGAATACCCCGGACGTCCAGGCAAAGCGGGACATGTATTTTCATGATCTGCTGCCGGTGTTCACGGAGATCAAGGACACCGCGCAAACGGTCATCACTCTCAACCAGGACAACATGCTGAAGTCGGATCACGAAGCGAGAGACCTGAGCGTGAGATCTACACGCTACATGGTTTTTGCAAGCCTGATCGGGATCGCGGCAGCCATCCTCCTTGCCGCACGCTTGCAGAAGGCTGTCCTTCAGCCCATCCGGGCACTCACGGCGGTGTCGAAAGAACTGGGCGAGGGAAAGCTCGATCAGATCGTTCCGGTCGAATCGAAGGACGAGCTCGGGGAACTCGCGGATGCTTTCAATAAATTGGCTGGAAAGCTCCGCGCTTATCGCCAGATCACCAGCGACCAGATTCTCCAGGCGCGCCAGATGACCGAGACGACCTTCTCGGCGTTTCCCGACCCGATTGTCGCCCTCTCAACCGACGGCGTAATCAATTTCACCAACCCGGCGGCGATCACCCTTTTTCATAAAATCGGTTCGGATGGCGCACTTCTGGGCGAGGTGCAGAAGCACGCGGAAAAGGTTCTCAAAGGCGGCCCGGATTATTTGCCGACCAGCTTTGAAAAAACCGTGGTGGTCCGGGCGGATGACAAGGAAGTTTTTCTGCTGCCGCGCGTCATCGGCATGCGCGATGAGTCGGGCAACGTTTACGGCGCGGCGGTGATCCTGCAGGACGTGACGCGCCTGCGCCTGCTCGACGAGGTGAAATCCAACCTTGTCTCGACGGTCAGCCACGAGTTGAAGACGCCGCTCACCAGCGTCCGCATGGGGCTTTATCTCCTGCTCGAGGAACGGATCGGGTCGTTGAACCCGAAGCAGACCGAACTCCTCATGGCTGCCCGCGAGGACTCGGAACGCCTCCTGGAAATGATCAACGACCTGCTCGATCTGGCCAAACTGGAATCCGGCAAGCTCACGCTGAACCGCGAAGACATCGAGGCCGGAGCCCTCGTGCAAACCATCTCCGGAGAACTGGAATCGCTCGCGGAATCCCACGGCTCCAGGCTGTCCAAGAACATCGAACCCGGTCTCGCCCACGTCCGCGTAGACATGCGTCAGATTTCCCATGTCTTCACCAATCTGGTGACCAATGCGATCAAGCACACCAAACGCGGCGAAGCTGTCGAACTTGCCGCAAAAAACCGGAACGGCATGATCCGGTTTTCTGTCACCGATCACGGCCAGGGGATTCCAGAGGGATTTCAGCCCCGGATCTTCGAGCGGTTTTTCAGAGTGCCCGGAGACAATGCGGGCGGTGCAGGCCTCGGGCTCGCCATCGCCAAGGAAATTGTCACCGCCCACGCCGGCTTCATCGGTCTCAGCAGCAAACCCGGCCAAGGATGCGAATTTTATTTTGATCTCCCGGCCACACAAACACAAACACACCATGCCTGACATCCTCTACATCCTCGCAACCTTCGGCTTCTTCGCCTTGATGATCGCCTTCATCGCGGCCTGCGAAAAAGTCTGACCCATCCTATGGAAAATATCATCGTCGGAATCCTAGCGATCGGGCTGATCGCCTACCTCATCTTCACGATCATCCGCCCGGAGAAGTTTTAGCGGCCACCACTTATGAACAGTTCAGGTTGGATTCAACTCATTCTCTTCGCCGCAGCCTTGTTGCTGACGGCAAAACCGGTCGGTCTCTACCTCTGCAAGGTTCTTGACGCGGATGGAAAAACATTCCTTGATCCCGCGATCAAACCCTTGGAGCGCCTGACATACGCGCTCACCGGGGTTGACCCGAAAAAGGAGCAGGACTGGGAAGGCTACGCGGTCGCGATGCTGCTCTTCAGCCTCGTCTCGATGCTCTTCACCTACGCCATCCTCCGGCTCCAGGCGTTCCTGCCTCTCAATCCGCAGCACCTGCCGGGGTTGAGCGAGCACCTGGCATTCAACACCGCGGCCAGCTTCACCACGAACACCAACTGGCAGAGCTACGCCGGAGAGGGGACGATGAGCTACTTCTCGCAGATGGTCGCCCTGACGATCCACAACTTCGTCTCCGCCGCCGTCGGCATCGGCATCGCGGCTGCGCTGGTGCGTGGCATCGCCCGGCACAGCTCGAAGACCATCGGGAATTTCTGGGTCGATCTCACACGCGCCACCTACTACCTGCTCCTGCCCCTCTGTGTGGTTCTCGCGCTGGTTCTTGTCTCGCAGGGGATGATCCAGAATTTCAAACCTTATGACTCCGCCGTGCTAGTGGAACCCTTCACCGCCCAGGTGCCGAAACTTGATGACAAGGGGAATGCGGTGAACGGCCCGGATGGCAAGCCGGTGCTGGTTGACCAGAAAGTGGACACCCAGACGATTGTCCAAGGCCCGATGGCCTCGCAGGTTGCCATCAAAATGCTCGGAACCAACGGCGGAGGCTACACCAACGCAAACGCTGCCCAGCCATACGAGAACCCGAATCCGCTTTCAAACTTCCTCCAGATATTCGCGATCTTCCTGATCCCGAGTGCGCTGACATATTACCTTGGCCGCACGGTGAATAATCAAGGCCACGGCTGGGCGGTATGGGCGGCGATGTTTGTCCTGTTTTTTGCCGGCGTCCTTATCTGCTGGCACTATGAAGCCGCCGGAAACCCGAACTTCACCGCTCTTGGGGTCGATCCCGCAGACGGCAACCTGGAAGGCAAGGAAGTCCGTTTCGGGATTTTCAACTCCGCGCTCTTCGCCACGGTGACAACCGATGCCTCTTGCGGGGCTGTCAACGCCATGCACGACTCGTTCACGCCGATCGGCGGACTTGTCCCGCTGCTCAACATGCAGCTCGGGGAGGTCGTCTTCGGCGGCGTCGGCGCCGGGCTTTACGGCATGCTGATCTACGTGGTTATCGCGGTCTTTATCGCGGGCCTCATGGTCGGCCGCACGCCCGAGTATCTCGGCAAGAAGATCGAGCCTTATGACATCAAGATGGCGTCGTTTGTGGTTCTCCTCCTCGCGTTTTTAATCCTCGGACTCACCGCCTGGGGCTGCATGCAGAAATTCGGCCTCCCGGATGCAGCCGGCGCGCTGACCGACGGCACGAACAACAGCGGGCCGCATGGTTTCAGCGAGATTCTCTATGCCTACACTTCATGCACCGCGAACAATGGCAGCGCCTTCGCAGGCCTCACCGCAAACGCCCCGTGGTATGACACCACACTCGGGCTCGCGACGCTCTTCGGGCGTTTCGCGATGATCGTGCCGATCCTCGCGCTTGCCGGCTCGCTCGCACGCAAAAAACTCGTGGCCGAAAGCGCTGGCACGTTTCCGGTCTCCGGCCCGCTCTTCACGAGCCTGGTCGTCGGAACCGTCATCCTTATCGGGGCGCTTACGTTTGTTCCGGCCCTCGTGCTGGGACCGGTCGTCGAGCACTTCCTCATGCTCGGCGGCAAACTGTTCTAACCATCAACTTTCAAACATCCACTCATCCAAATGGCTGCCAAATCCCACTCCATCTTCGATCCGGCGATCATCGTCCCCGCGATCGGCGAATCGTTCAAAAAGCTCGATCCGCGTCATATGGTCGGCAACCCGGTGATGTTCGTCACCGAGGTCGGTGCGGCAATCACTACGGTCCTGCTGTTCGCCGGCGAACAAGGGCCTTCGTTCGCGTTCCTGCTGCAAATCACGCTTTGGCTTTGGTTCACTGTGCTCTTCGCCAACTTCGCCGAAGCGATGGCGGAAGGCCGCGGCAAGGCCCAGGCGGACACCCTTCGCAAGGCCCGCACGGAAACCAAGGCCAACCGCCTGCGCCCTGACGGAAAAATCGAGGAGATCGCATCGAGCGCCTTGAAAAAGGGGGAAACTGTTGTCGTCAAATCCGGGGAATTCATCCCCGGTGACGGCGAGATCATCGAAGGGGCCGCCACCGTGGACGAATCGGCCATCACCGGTGAATCCGCGCCCGTTGTGCGCGAAAGCGGCGGCGACCGCAGCGCTGTTACCGGCGGCACGCGCGTGCTGTCGGACGTGATCAAAATCCGGATCACAGCCAATGCGGGCGAAACATTCCTCGACCGGATGATCGGGCTTGTCGAAGGAGCCAAGCGCCAGAAAACCCCGAACGAAATCGCCCTGACAATCCTGCTCTCGGCGCTCACGATCATCTTTCTGATCGTGCTCATGTCGATGAAGGCGTTCGGCAGCTTCCAGGGAGTCGATTTCTCGATCACTGTTCTCGTGGCGCTTCTCGTCTGCCTGATCCCCACGACGATCGGCGGCCTGCTGAGCGCGATCGGCATCGCGGGCATCGACCGGCTCGTGCAAAAGAACGTGCTTGCGATGAGCGGGCGGGCCGTCGAGGCGGCCGGCGACGTGGACGTGCTCCTGCTCGACAAGACAGGAACGATCACGCTCGGCAACCGTCAGGCCACGGACTTCTTCCCCGCGCCGGGCGTCACCAAGGAGGCCCTCGCGGAGGCCGCCCAACTTTCGTCGCTCGCCGATGAAACGCCCGAAGGCCGCAGCATCGTCGTGCTCGCCAAAGAAAAATTCGGCCTTCGCGGACGCGATCTCCATGACTTGCCGCATGCCACGTTCGTCCCGTTCACCGCCCAGACACGCATGAGCGGTGTGGACATCGATAACACCCGCTACCGCAAGGGCGCCGCAGACGCTGTAAAAAACTTTGCGGGCGGAGCCCTGCCTGCACCGGTCCAGGCCGATGTGGACAGGATCTCCGGCCTTGGGGGCACGCCGCTGGTTGTCGCCGCGGCGGATAAAGTGCTCGGAACGATCTACCTCAAGGACATTGTCAAAGGCGGGCTCGCAGACCGCTTCGAGCGCTTTCGCGCGATGGGCATCCGCACGATCATGATCACCGGCGACAATCCGCGCACAGCAGCCGCGATCGCCAAGGAGGCGGGCGTCGATGGCTTTCTCGCCGAGGCCACGCCGGAGCAGAAGCTCGCGCTGATCCGCAAAGAACAGGAAGGCGGGCACCTCGTCGCCATGACCGGCGACGGCACGAACGACGCGCCCGCGCTCGCCCAGGCCGATGTCGGCGTGGCGATGAACACCGGCACACAGGCCGCGAAGGAAGCAGGCAACATGGTCGATCTCGACTCGAATCCGACGAAGCTCATTGAGGTCGTCGAGATCGGAAAGCAGCTCCTCATCACCCGTGGTGCGCTCACCACATTCAGCATCGCGAACGATGTGGCAAAGTATTTCGCCATCATTCCCGCGATGCTCCTGATCAGCTTTCCGCAAATTGCACCGCTGAACATCATGCGCCTCGCTTCGCCGCAGAGCGCGATCCTGAGCGCCGTGATCTTCAACGCGATCATCATCATTCTGCTCATCCCTCTCGCCCTCCGCGGGGTGAAGTTCCGTCCGCTCGGTGCAGCGAAAATCCTGCAGCGCAACCTTCTCATTTACGGCGTGGGCGGCGTCATCATTCCCTTCATCGGCATCAAGGCCATCGACATGGTCGTCGCCGCGCTTCACCTCGCCTGATTTGGAAACCAGCTCACTCCTATGAAAACCATCGCCAAAGAAACCCTCACCTCCATCTTGGCAACGCTCCTGTTCGCCATCGTCCTGTGCGGAATCTATCCCGTTTTGATCTGGGGCATCAGCCTCCTGCTCTTTCCACACCAGGCCAACGGCAGCCTGATCGAAAGCAGGGACCGCAGGATCGTCGGCTCGGAACTGCTGGGGCAGAACTTTGCGGGTGCGAAATACTTCCATCCCCGCCCGTCTGCGGCTGGTGCCAACGGCTACGATGCAGCGAACTCCGGCGGCTCGAACCTCGGGCCGACATCACAGAAATTGGTCGATGCCGTGAAGTCACGAGCCGAAACCTACCGCACGGAAAACGCGCTGCCTGCCGGCATCCTCATCCCCGGCGATGCCGTCACCGCCAGCGCCAGCGGCCTGGACCCGCATATCAGCATCAAAAATGCCGGGCTCCAGGTTCCGCGAATTGCCAAAGCGCGGGGCCTGGGGATCGAGGTCGTTCAGGAGCAGGTGAAACAGGCGACCGATGGTCGTTCGCTCGGTTTCCTTGGCGAACCTGGAGTGAACGTGCCGAAACTCAACATTGCCTTAGACAACCTGCCGGTGCATTAAAATCCCCGCCTGGTAATACTATGGACGACCCGCCTCCCAACACCCGGCCCAGCGCGGATGATTTCCTTTCGATTATCCGCCGCCAGCAGCTTGGGAAGCTGAAGATCTATCTCGGCCCGTGTCCCGGCGTGGGCAAGACCTATACGATGCTGCAGGAAGGAAACCGGCTGAAAAAGAACGGCGTGGATGTCGTCATCGGCTACGTGGAGCCGCACGAGCGCGCGGAGACAACCGCGCAGATCGGAGATCTCGAAATCGTGCCGCCGCGCGTCACGAGCTACCACGGCATCGATCTCCGCGAGATGGATGTCGGTGCCGTGATCGCCCGCAAGCCAACTGTTGTGCTGGTGGACGAGCTGGCTCATACCAACGCGCCCGGCAGCAAAAACAGCAAGCGCTACGAGGATGTGACCGACATTTTGCGCGCCGGCATCAGCGTCATCAGCACGGTCAACATCCAGCATTTTGAGTCTCTCTACAATATCGTCGAGGAGGCGACCGGCGTGCGGGTGAAGGAGCGCGTGCCGGACGAGATTGTCGCGCAGGCGGACCAGATCGTGAACATCGATTTGCCAGCAGAAGACCTCCAGGAGCGGCTCCACGCAGGGAAAATCTACCCGAAGGAACGCATCGAGGCCGCGCTCGCCAACTTCTTCACCAACAAAAATCTGACCCGCCTGAGGGAGATGACACTCAGCGAGACCGCCAATTTTCTCGACCGCCAACAGCGGAGCGAGACCGGGCAGGAAAAGCAGGTGAGCGCGCTCGGCCAGGTGATGGTCGCTATCAGCAGCCTCGGTCCCGACCCCGGGCGGCTCCTGCGAAAAACCGCGCGACTCGCCGCGCAACTCAACGCGCAATGGTATGCCGTCTATGTTCGCACGCCGAAGGAATCCGCCATACGGATCGATGCCGCCGCGCAGCGCCGCGTCTCCGACACGCTGGAGACCGCGCAAAAGATGGGCGGCCTCGTGATTTCTTTAAAGCATGAAAACGTGGCGCAGGCCCTCATCTCTTTCGCAAGGGAATACGGCATCACGCATATCGTCCTGGGACGCCCGCGTTCCAAGCCGGTCTGGAAATTCTGGAAGCCAACCCTGCACGAAAAAATCCTTCAGGAACTCCCTGACGTGGATCTTATCGTCGTGTGATCCCGAGACCCAAAAGCTAACGAAACACGTTCCGTGTTCCGCTACAGAAAAGACCGTTTCGGGATAATCGGGCGCTCACCCGACCCAGTCGAATCGCACGATCTGCTCGATGTCCGGGTGCAGGCTGTGGTGGACCGGGCAGGCCAGCGCGGCATTCTCGAGGGTTTTCCGTTTCGGGAAATCCGGCGGCAGAGGGATGGTGAAGGCCACTTCGAGCTTCACGATCCGGCGCGGGGAATTCGTGGACATCACTTTGTCAACGCTGACCTTCACATTTCCCAGCGCGACTCCATGGTGCTCGGCGGAGATCCCCATGATCGTCGCCATGCAGGTGCCGAGAGAGGCTGCCGCAAGGTCGGTGGGAGAGAAAGACTCGCCCTTGCCGTGGTTGTCCACCGGAGCGTCGGTCAAAATTTTCGCGCCCGACGGGCCATGCACCGCCTCGCACCGGAGGCCACCCAGATATGTGATGTCAATGTGAACCATATTTTTCCATCTCCGCAGATTTTTTCCGCTTCCGCAATAACTCCCTTCAAAATCCGAATCGACCGGGGCCTCACTCTTCGGCAGAGCGCAGCTTGGTGAGCACGCTGAAGTCCTCGAGCGTCGTGGTGTCGCCGGTGATCGCGGTCCCGGCAGCGACCTGCTTGAGAAGGCGGCGCATGATTTTTCCGCTGCGGGTTTTCGGGAGCGCCTCGGTGAACCGGATGTCGTCCGGCTTGGCGATGGCACCGATGGAATGGGCGACGTGACGGCGGAGCGCCTCGGCGAGCTCGTTGCTGGCCTTGAAGCCTGAGCGGAGCGTGACGAATGCCACGACCGCCTGCCCTTTGATATCATCCGGACGCCCGACGACCGCCGCCTCGGCGACATCGTGGTGCGAGACCAAGGCGCTCTCCACCTCGGCCGTGCCCAGGCGGTGCCCGGCGACGTTCAGAACATCGTCGATACGTCCGACGATCCAGAAATATCCATCCTTGTCTCTCCGTGCCCCATCGCCGGTGAAGTAGCATCCTTTGACTTCGCTCCAGTATTCCTTCCGGTAGCGCGGCTTGTCTCCGTAAATGGTCCGGAGCATGGATGGCCACGGCTTGCGGATGACGAGTTTGCCTCCCTCGAGTGGGCCGACTTCCCGGCCGTTGTCATCCACGATCGCTGCATCGATCCCAAAAAACGGGAGCGTGGCTGTGCCCGGTTTGAGCGGGGTCACGCCAGGCAGTGGGGAAATCATGATCGCGCCGGTCTCGGTCTGCCACCAGGTGTCCACGATCGGGCAGCGGCCGTGGCCGATGTGTTTGAAATACCACATCCAGGCCTCGGGGTTGATCGGCTCCCCGACGGTTCCCAACAGTCGGAGAGAGGACAGGTCGTGCTTCTTCGGCCACTCGTCGCCCCATTTCATAAATGCCCGGATCGCGGTCGGGGCGGTGTAGAGGATCGTGACCCCAAATTCCTCGACGATCTTCCAGAACCGATCCGGCTCCGGCCAGTTCGGCGCCCCCTCATACATGACGCACGTGGCCCCGTTCGCGAGCGGCCCGTAAACAAGGTAGCTGTGCCCGGTGATCCATCCGACATCGGCCGTGCACCAGTAAACGTCGTCCTCGCGCAGGTCGAAAACGTATTTCGTCGTCGAGGCGGTGCCCGTGAGGTAGCCGCCGGTCGTGTGGAGAACGCCCTTGGGCTTGCCGGTTGATCCGCTGGTATAGAGGATGAAGAGCGGGTGCTCGCTGTCCACCGGGAGCGGCGGGCACTTCGCGTCCACGTATTCGGCCTCGCGGTGCCACCACACGTCGCGGCCTTCCTGGATGTGGATGTCCAGGTGCGTCCGCCGGAAAACGATCACGCGCCGGACCTGCTTCGATCCTTCGAGCGCGTGGTCCACATTTTGTTTGAGCGTCACGATCGCGCCGCGGCGGTAGCCGCCGTCGGCGGTGACCACCACGGTCGCCCCGCTGTCGGCGATCCGATCCTTGATGCTCTCGCTGCTGAACCCGCCGAACACCACGCTATGCACCGCCCCGATGCGCGCGCACCCCAGCATGGCGATCGACGCCTCCGGAATCAGCGGCATGTAAATCAAAACCCGGTCGCCAGGCTTGACCCCGTTCCGCTTGAGGATGTTTGCGAAAATGCAAACCTCGCGGTGGAGTTGGTGATAGGTCAGTGTGCGGCGGTCGCCCGGCTCCCCCTCCCAGATGATCGCGGCCTTGTTGCGGCGCGGCCCGTCAAGATGGCGGTCCAGGCAGTTCTCGCTCGCGTTCAGCTTTCCGCCGACAAACCACTTCGCGAACGGCGCCTTCCAGTCCAGCACGCGCGTCCACTTTTTCTGCCAGGTCAATGCGGCCGCTTCTTTCGCCCAAAACTTTTCCGGAGACTTGATCGACTCCGCATGAAATTTTTTGTAGGTGGCGGGATTCGAGAGCAGCGACTTTTTTGCGAACTCCCTCGAGGGTTTGAAAACGCGCTTTTCGATCAGGTGGGACTCGATGCCGGTGGATGCGGTGCTTTTGGCCATAGGGGATGGAAGTGGGGAAATCTAGGCACGAAACCCCCGCCGTTGCAATCGGCGTTTTTGATCCCTGTCAAAATGCTGTCCGGGGAGCGCACGCGACTCGCGTGCAGTGAATGGCGACCCGCCATTCACTCGCTTGGAATCAGCGGTCGATCCGGTCAGCGGGTCGCCGACCTCCACACGCGGGTCGCGTGTGCTCCCCAGAATTCCGCGATGTCCCCGCGGCCTACCGTGCAAAGGTCGCACGCATCCGGTCGCAATAATACCGGACAAGATCCCACTCGGCCTCGAGCGGAATCCGGTGGTCGGGGCACGGGATATAGCCGCCCATGTCCACGAGCGGCTTGAGCCGTTCGATCTCGGCATCAATCGCCGTGCGATCAATCGCGAACACCCGCTTGTCCATCCCCCCAACACCGCGGATCTCGCGGCCGAATTTTTCGCGCCACGGGCGGATGCTGGCCGACCACGTGCCGACCTCGATGGGAAACATGACATTCACCCCGCTCTCGAGCCAGATCGGGACCAGCGAGTCGATGCACCCGTCGCAATCGACCGAGGCAAACTCGACGCCCTGCTCCCGGGCGACATCCGTAATCTTCGCATACCACGGCGCGCAAACCTCTCGGAAGAAGGCCGGGTTCACGAGCGGGCCTTTGTTGAAACAGATGTCCTCCCAGAAATGCAAGTAATCGGGTGTCGCGCCCCGCGCGAGAATCTCCTCGACCACGTGCAAAATCAGTCCGCCCACGGTATCGACAATTTCCATCACCAGATCCGGATCATCGGCGAGCATGTAGGACAGCCCCTCGATCCCGACCCAGTTGCGGGGCCACCCGATGAGGCTTCCCGCGTGCAATGCCTGCAACTCGGCGCGATCTTCTCGCTGGAAAACAGCTAGGTCCGCATCCTTGATCCGCTCCGGGCTCCATTGAAGACGCGGCAGATAATGCTCCTCCCACGAGGCCCGGTCTTTCAGGAGGTGATCGACCTCCGACGGAATGGAAAGCACGCCTGGATGGTCCATGACGGTCACCCCGTCGGATTGCCGGACATGGCGTGAGCCGTCTGGAAACGTCTGGACAACCTCCCACGCGAAACCCGGGTCCAGCCCGATGGAGGGACAAACGCCGTCTCCCCACCCGATATCGAAACCGAGCTTCTCGGCCACCATCCGTTCGCCCGAGCCCCGCCCCAGTTCCTTCCGCTCCGCGTCGCACGGGATCCGGCCCTCGGCTTCCCATTTGCTATACAGTTCGTCCCAAAACCCGAAATGCACGACCGGCATCCAGTCGTATGGCTCATAGCGCAGGATGCGGAGAACGCGCTCTCGCATCGTCATGCGCTCTTCAGTCAGGGACGGCTCGGAGGAGGAGAGAGTCGGCATGCCAAGAAGATGAAAAAATACCCGGCATTTTACCATGCCATACTTCTCATATAGCTAAAATATCCTGCTGTGCGCCGGGAGATCGTTTTTTTCGACCCGCTCTGGAATCCGGGCGACCGGCGAATCTCGGCCGGCGAATTCCGCCAGGGTAGCCGCTATTCCACCACGCGCCCGAAGGGGCGGGGCGACTATCTCCTCCTCGCCACGGTCGGCGGCTCGGGCCTGCTCGAATCCGGCAGAACCCGACTGGGATGACGGTCGGAGAAGTCTCCCGCGAAGTCGGCTTCGACAACGCGTTCTACTTTTCCAACCGCTTCCGGAGAGCCTTCGGAAAAAGCCCGCGCGACTTCGCGAAGGCGCTCGCGTGAACACGGCGGACTCGAGGGGCCGGCGCAGTCCGGTCCGACTTTATCATGAGACGACACGGTGGCCATCCCTCCATTCGGAAAATCTGCGCTCTAACCCCCGGCGATGGCGGGGACGATGCTAATTTCGTCGCCGTCCTTGACTGTGGTGGCCTTCTCTTCGAGGAAGCGGATGTCCTCGTCGTTGACGAAGATATTGACGAAACGGCGGACGTTGCCCTGCTCGTCGCAGATCCTCTCGATCAGGCCGGGGAACGCTTTGTCGAGGTTGGCGAGGATCTCGCCGATGTTTGTTCCCTCGGCGGGGACGACCTCCTGGTCGCCGGTGAGTTTGCGGAGCGGTGCGGGAATGCGGACTTGGATGTTCATGGGATTAATTCGAAATGTGGAATGCGAAATTTGGAATTGATGCAGCGGCGGTTGGTTGCGATTTCGGTGGCTCTTAAAACTTAATTCTTAAGACTTAAACCTCCCCGCGACAGCGGGGTCTTGGGCGATGAGGGCTTCGAACTCGCGGAGGCTGGGGTTGATGAGGCGAGGTTCGCCGCAGCGCCCGTGAATGGCTTCCTGGGTTTTGAGGCCGTGGCCGGTGATGCAGAGCACGATGCTCTCGTCGCGCGGGATTTTTCCGGACCCGATCAGTTTTTTTGCGCACGAGACGGTGACGCCGCCGGCGGTTTCCGCGAAAATGCCGGCATACTCGGCCAGCAGGCGGATGCCCTCGACGACCTCGTCATCGGAGCAATCCTCGGCGCTGCCGCCGGTCTCCTGCATGGTGCGGAGCGCGTAGTATCCGTCGGCGGGAGTTCCGATCGCGAGCGATTTGACGATCGTCTGCGGGTTCGGGACAGGCTTCACGATGTCGGTCGCTTTTTTTTGCGCAGCGGCAATCGGCGAGCAGCCGGTGGCCTGGGCTCCATGGACCGCACTGGGCGTCTCGTCGAGGATGCCCACGCGGATGAATTCCTTGTAGGCCTTGTGGATTTTTGTGAGCAACGATCCGCTGGCCATCGGGACAACCGTGTGTCGCGGGAGTTTCCAGCCGAGCTGCTCGGCGATCTCGAAGCCCATGCTCTTCGATCCCTCGGCGTAATAGGGGCGCAGGTTCACGTTGACGAACCCCCAGCCGTATTTGCCGGCGATTTCGGAACACAGCCGGTTCACCTGGTCGTAGGCGCCGTGGATGCCGATGACCTGGGTGCCATAGACGAGCGACCCCACGACTTTGCTCCGCTCGAGGTCGGCGGGAATGAGGACGTAGCTGGCCAGGCCGGCCGCGGCGGCATTCGCTGCGACCGAATTCGCGAGGTTGCCGGTCGAAGCGCAGGCCACGATCTTGAATCCGAGTTCGCGGGCGCGGCTCAGCGCCACCGAAACCACGCGGTCTTTGAACGACAGCGTCGGATAGTTCACCGTGTCGTTTTTGATGTAGAGTTCCTCGACTCCGAGCTTTTCCGCCAGGCGGTCGGCCCGGACCAGCGGGGTGAACCCGACCTGCTCGCCCACGGTGGGCGGACCGTCGATCGGGAGCAACTCGCGGTAGCGCCACATCGTTTGCGGGCGCGAGGCGATGATGTCGCGGCTGATACTTTTCTCGATCAAGTCGTAATCGTAGGCCGCCTCGAGGGGGCCGAAATCGAACTCGCAGATGTGGATCGCTTCTTTCGGGTAGAGGCGGCCGCATTCCCGGCACTTCAGGTTGGAAAAATAGGTTTGTTGATCGCTCATGGTAGGTTTTGTCCAATCGAGAGCGGACGAAGAAACGGGCCGGTTCGGTGCCAAGGAACTGACTCACCTCATCTTTTCCCCGGACTTTCGCTTTCGCGGAAACCCGGAGCTGGATTTGGCACCTGGGCCCGGAAGTTTCCGCCTGCATCAAACAGGCCGTCATTCCCAGCGGTTGCCGTGGCTTCACAGGGCCAGTCCCTCTGCCACTCTCGATAAGATTTAGGGAAATCATCGCCGTGAATTGATTTTCGTCAAGGGAAAATCTCGGGCCGGAATCTACGCGGACGATTCGCGCCCGCCCTCCCTCGGGGTGGACGAAGCGATCCCCGCAGGCCTTCCGCTCCCTGCGACATGGGAAAACCCTGCTCTTTGTCTCCCGCCCATCCCGTTTGAATAAAAGTGGGACGCAGAATGTTGCGTTAGTTGCGTAATATAACGCATCAGGTTGCAATTTAGTTCTTGCGCTTGGAAAATATTGCGAGTAGCTTGTGTTGATGGTTGTTGTGGAAACCGAATCGCAAATGCCAATTTCGCCCATATCTCTTTATCAGGGATTGAAGGCCATTTGGGATACTGAGTTTCCCAAGACCTGTCCGAAGTGCGGCAGGGTTTACAGTTCGTTTGAGGAGTATCTGATGGATACACAGGCATTGCCCCACAGCAGCGGCTTGATGGGCTATGATATCGGCGACCCCGGCCAGCAGGTGGGGCTTTTTCGGAACTGCGCGTGCGGGACGACGGTCATGGCATTCTGTCATGATCGCAGGGATTTGTCCGAGAACGGGAACAAGCGCCGCCAGCTATTCGGGGAATTGATGAACCGCCTTGTCGACACCGGGATCTCCGCGTTGAATGCGCGTCAAAAATTGCTCGCGGCGCTCAGGACAACGCCGGATGTGGAGACGTTCCGCAAGGCCGTGCAATTGCCCCCCCAGTAAAATCAGAACCACATTCCCATGATGGCCGGATCATCCCACTCGCCGGGGAAGGCGTAAGGGAAAGGTGCGGGGCCCCAGTAATACGGGTCGTTGAAATACGGGTGCTTGTCCCATTTGTCGCCGCCGGTCTGGGAGCGCTTGGTGGCCTCGTAGTAGCCGACCGATTTGCCGAGGTAATTGACGAGCCCGGACCCGGCGCCGGCATCGCCGAGTTTTCCGAGCTGGGAGTTCGTGAGCCGGTAGGGCGCGTGGGTGCTCTTGAGGTAGGACACGATGGCCGCATCCGGGATTTTGTCGTGAACCAGACCGAGGATGTCGCAATAGCTCAAGACACGCCCTGCATGGATCTTGGCGTAGGTGCGCGAGTCCACGCCCGACGCCGCCAGGCGCTGGAGCACAAGCGGGGTTGGCGCCGGACCCGAGGCGCACGAGGCCAGAAACAAACAGGCGGCGAGTAGAGCGGGAGCACATTTCATGGCCGCAATCTATCGAGCGTAGCGGCGGGATGCGATCAAAATTCTTTTCCTTCCGGCTTCGCCGCCTCATGTTGTGCTCGTGAGCATTCTGACCCGCGCGCAGATGATTGATGCCGAACAAGCGGCGTTTGCAACAGGGGTCGAACCCGCGGCGCTCATGGAATCCGCCGGCAAGCAGATGGCGGATTTTGTCCGCCAGAACCACCCGCGCCCCGGCCTGTGCAGGGCCTTCGCGGGCAAGGGCCACAACGGCGGCGATGTGCTTGTGGCAGCGCGCCACCTCGCTGCTGCGGGCTGGAGTGTGGAAACGATACTCCCCGAATCCCCGCTGGCTCCCCTCACGCAAATGCAGTTCGAGCGCCTGGGTGGATCCGGTCCGGCGGGCGCGGCCTTTCCGCTGGTTGTCCTCGACGGGCTGCTGGGGATCGGCGCAAAAGGAAACCCTCGCGGCGGCACGGCGGCAGCGATCGTCGAGATCAATCGCCTGCGGAAAGATTCCGGGGCCTGGGTGCTGGCGGCAGACCTGCCGAGCGGCCTCGATGCGGACACCGGCAAACCCGGAGAACCCTGCGTGCAAGCCGATGCGACGATGGCGATGGGATTTGCCAAAGCCGGTCTTCTTTCCGAGCAGGCGGTGAATTTTGTCGGCCGCCTGGCCGTCGCCCCTCTCGATGGTCTCGCCGCTCCGGATTCCGCGGCGTCCGACGAGAGGGTGATCATACCCTCAATGCTGCGCGCGTATCTGCCCCCGCGCGTCTTTGACACGCACAAGGGAATGGCCGGGCGGGTGGCCGTCGTGGCGGGATCTCCGGGATTCACCGGTGCCGCGCGCCTTTGCTCCGCGGCGGCTGTCGCCGGCGGAGCTGGCCTCGTCACGCTCTTCGTCAAGAAGGATGTCTATCCGATCCTTGCTTCGGCGGTCATCCCCGAAGTGATGGTCCGGCAAGTGGAATCTTACGAGGAAGTGCTCCAGGACCGATGGGATGCGATTGCCATCGGCCCGGGACTTTCGACCCGTTTTTCCGGCGAGATTCTTTCGGTTGTCCGAGGCGCGAAACCTCCATGCGTCGTCGATGCCGACGCGCTGAATGTGGTATCGAAATCCCCGGAGATTCTGGGCGGTTGCGGGGGCCCGCGGCTCCTCACGCCTCACCCCGGAGAAATGGAAAGGCTCTCCCCATGCCTCGGGAGGAGCCGGCTGCAATGGATGCGGGATTTTGTCCGTCAATTCCCGGTGACTCTGCTCCTGAAAGGAGCCCGCACAATCATCGGCGGGGCGAACCAGCCCGCCGCATTCAACACGACAGGAAACCCGGGCATGGCGAGCGGCGGGATGGGCGACGCGCTCACCGGGATCGCAGCCGCTCTCCTCGCCCAAGGACTCGACCCGTATGGAGCCGCCGTGATCGGCGCGTGGGTTTGCGGCCGGGCGGCGGAAATTGCCGTAGCGTCAGGCGGAGAATCCCAGGAGTCCCTCCGCGCCAGCCACGTCATCGAAAATGCGGGCCGCGCATTCCAAGGTCTGCGCGGCGGAGATTGGTAGTTTCACGCAATCCCGGCGGCGGAGGCCTCCAATCGCCGGGATCGAATGCGGGTATCGGAACTTCATGCCCTTCCTGTATATCTTGTCAATCCTGTGGATCCTGTCCAAAATCCGGGTTCCAACATCTTCCCACATCACCGATGAAAACGAATATCACCTCCCTGCTTGGCGACAAAGCCGACTACCTCTTGGGTCACACGTCCAAGACCATATCCAAAGACCTCCTTCATCTGCCCGGGCCGGACTTTGTGGACAGGATTTTTTCTGCGACCGACAGGAACCAGCGCGTGCTGAACAACCTGAACCGGATTTACAACACCGGCCGCCTTGCTGGCACCGGATATGTTTCGATCCTGCCGGTGGACCAGGGGATCGAGCATTCGGCGGGAGCGAGCTTCGCAAAGAACCCCGTGTATTTCGACCCCGAGAACATCGTCAAGCTGGCGATCGAGGGAGGCTGCAACGCCGTCGCCTCGACGTTCGGCGTCCTCGGCGCGGTATCGAGGAAATACGCGCACAAGATCCCGTTCCTTGTGAAAATCAACCACAACGAACTCCTCACGTATCCGAATGCCTTCAAGGAGATTCTATTTGGAAAAGTCCGCGAGGCCTATGACATGGGTGCCGCCGCAGTGGGCGCCACGATTTATTTCGGATCCGACGACGCCAGCCGCGAGATCATCGAGATCGCGGAAGCGTTCGCGCTGGCGCACGAACTCGGCATGGCGACCGTGCTCTGGTGCTACCTGCGCAACCCTGCCTTCAACATCAAAGGCGACAAGGACTACCATGTCTCCGCGGATCTCACCGGCCAGGCCAACCACCTCGGCTGCATGATCCAGGCGGATATCATCAAACAGAAACTCCCCGAAAACAACGGCGGCTACAAGGCCCTCAACACCGGCTCCTCGAGCTACGGCAAACTCGACGAACGGATCTACACCGAGCTCACCAGCGACCACCCGATCGACCTCTGCCGGTATCAGGTCGCGAATTGCTACATGGGCCGCGCCGGGCTCATCAACAGCGGCGGCGCCTCGGGCAAAAAAGATTTCGAGGACGCGGTTTTCACCGCGGTCGTCAACAAACGCGCGGGAGGAACCGGCCTGATCTCCGGGCGAAAAGCCTTCCAGCGCCCGATGTCCGAAGGAGCCCAACTCCTCAACGCCATCCAGGACGTTTACCTCTGCAAAGACATCACGATCGCGTAATGCCCGTTCATCGGGAAGGATCTGCGGCGCTCGACGTGCGCGACGCCCCGGATGTTTTCCGTTGTTTTCCGTTTGATGTTTTCCTCAGGATCTCGGAGACTCTGGAATTCCCCAAAGCACCCGTAGCTCAATTGGATAGAGTGACGGCCTCCGAAGCCGTAGGTTGTGGGTTCGACCCCCGCCGGGTGCAGTCTCTTTCCCATCGGTTAAGCGCCCGCTACGTCCGTGCCTTCGGCAGCGGGTTCATGAGGCACAGCGCAACGACACCCGCGAGCACTTGAATGGTTTTGACCGCGGGCGCGAAGCAGAGGAGAGTGAAAGAATCAGCCAGCACCCCGTGATTTCTAGACCTTCCTGCAACAACCTGCCGCAACCGACGCCCGCTCCCTCTCTGCGGCGACTCGCGCTTGCCCTCTTTGCCATTTTTTCGGGGAGCGTCCTTTTTGCGGTTCCTCCGCCCCCCCCCATTGACCTTGCCCCGCTGAAGGCGTGGATCGCCGCGCAGAAAGACGTTCGGTCGGTCTCGGCCGATTTCACGCAGACACGGGCGCTGCGGACACTGCGCAGCCCGCTTCAAAGCAAAGGCCGGCTTTGGTTCAAGGCACCAGACTGGTTTCGCTGGGAGCTGGGAGAGCCCCCGAAAACCATCATCATCGGGGCCCCGGGCGGCATCACCGTCATTCAGCCGGGAAAAATGCGGGCGGAAAGAAAGCCGCTTGCGGCTGCCGGCAGCACCGGCAATCCCGAGACTCTCGGGATGATCCGCCTCCCCGGAGGCGGCAGCTTCGAGGAATTCCAGCGGCGGGTTCAAGTGCTTGCGATCACGGCCTCCGGCTCAAAATGCCATCTGGAAATGCTGCCGCGCGATGCGTCCGCCCGCCGGCTTTCCGCGATCAAATTGGACTTCGACACGAACACCGGCCACTGGATCAGCTTCGAGATTGTCACGCGCGAGGGCTCGTCAATTCTCAATGAGTTCAGCAATGTGGAAATCAACCCGAAGATCGAAAAGGGGATCTTCGATTTCGACCTGACCGGCTACAAGGTCACCGATGAGCAGAAGTAGGTTTTTCTGGATTCTGCTGGCGGCCGCTGCGCTGGCCTACATAACGTGCGGGCTGTCGCGGATCAGCTTCAACGTGGACATCCTGCGCCTGCTCCCTTCGCATCTCCGGCAGGTTGAAGGGCTGTCGCTTTTTCTGAAACACTTCGCGCAGCCCGACGAGCTGATCGTCACCATTGATGCGCCCGATTCCGAGACGGCAGAAGCTGCTGCCGACAAGCTCGCCGCGGCGCTGCGGCAGCACGCCACGCTCGTCAAAAGCGCCACAGCGCGCCCCCCTTGGGAAAATGACCCTGCAAGCCTCTCGGAGTTCCTGACCTTCCTCCTCCTGAATCAGCCCGCAGACAAAATGGACGGGATCCGGAGGAAACTCGCTCCCGATCAGGCCGGCAACACTTTGCGGGAGACACTCGACACACTCCGGACAAGCGTGTCGCCCCGCGACCTTGCGCTCCTGAGCTACGACCCGTTCGGCCTCTCCTCAGCCCTCTCGGGATCCGGGGTTCTCGGGGGAGCCCAGCAATCCGAGTTCTCCTCGGACGATGGGAAATTCCGTGTGGTTTATGTTGCGGCGGCGCACCCATTTGCAAACTACAAGCAGACCGCCGGGTGGTTGACTCAGATCCGGGCGATCTGTTCCGGGGCTGTTGCCGGCACCCCGGTGCGTCTGGGATTTACCGGAGAGCCCGCTTTTGTGGCCGAGATTTCCACCGGAATGGAATGGGACATGATCACCTCGGCCTTCGCCACGCTCGCCCTGATCAGCCTGATCTTCTGGCTTTGCTACGGACGGATTGCACCGCTGCGCTGGCTCATGGGCATGCTGCTTCTGACCTTCGTGCTATCGCTGGCAACCGCCGGGCTCTTCCTCAACCAGATCACCGTCATTGGGGCGGGCTTCGCATCGGTGATGATCGGGTTGAGCGTGGATTACGGGTATCTGATCTACCAGCAATCGCTGCGCACCACCGGGACAGTTCGCCATCTGCAGTGGCAATGCCTCCAGAATATCGCGTGGACGGCGAGCACGACCGCAGCGGCATTTTTCGCCCTCAATCTGAGCAGCCTGCCCGGGCTCTCCCAGCTGGGAAGCATGGTCGGGCTCGGTGTGTGTGTTGGAGCGCTTGTCATGCTCGGGGTCTTCGCGCCGCTCTCGATGCGGCTCCGCCCGGCGTCGGGAATTCCCACGCCCTCGAGGCTCGACCCGCTCCTAACCGCACCGCGCTTTGCCGTGCTCGGCGAACGGCTTGCCCTCGGGATGGTTGTTCTTCTGCTGGGCGGGCTTTTCCTCAAGGGCTTTCCCGAGGCGGATTTTTCTGCGGCCACATTCCGCGCGCGGCAGAGCGGGGCCCAGACCGCTTTGGAGAATCTTTACAGCCGCCTGACAGACGACCGCGGGCTCCTGAGCCTGATCATCACCGGCAAGAATGAAGCCGAGGTGCTTGCGCGGTTGCAGAGGGGCCAAGCCCGGATGGACGACGCCATCCGGCAGGGGATGGCGAAACAATTTTTTTCCCCGCTGCCGCTTTGGCCCGACGGCGGCCGCCAGCGCGATAACCTCGCCGTTCTTGCGTCGCTGTCCGGCGAACTCCCCCGCTTGAAAAAAATCCTGTCCGAGAGCGGGTTCACCGAGGATGCCTTCGCGCTCACAGCCGCGGTATTCGAGCAAGCTTCTGCCTGGCGGCACCGCGTGCTCCCGGTCTGGCCGGAGAACGAAACCAGCCGGTGGATTCTCCGACGCCTGGCCCGCCACCAAGATGGGAATTTCCTCGCGATCGGCATGGTCGAGCCGGTTCCCGGACGAGAAATCGAACTGGCCGATTCTTTTCGGGACGACGGCATTTTCCTCGTCAGCTGGGGCGCGCTGGGCGCGGAACTGAAGCGCACAATGCCCAGAGAAATTCTGCAGGTTTCCCTAGGCCTTTTGCTCGGGATCCTGCTGATCCTGTCCATCGGCCTGCGCGACTTGCGTGCCGTTGTGCTTTTTGCAGCGACGACCGCCATCGTGCTCGTGTGTCTGGCGGGAGCCATGTCCCTGCTCGGCATGAAGTGGGGGTTTTTCAACCTCGCCGCCGTGCTGCTCCTCCTCGGGACCGGCACAGATTACAGCATCCTGCTTCTTCTCGCGCTGAGGCGTAACGGAGGCGACACCCAGCGGGCACGGCAGGACCTCGGGCTCGTCATTTTTCTATGCTGCACCTCTGCCGCTGCAGGATTCGGTTCGCTCGCCTGGGCCAGCAACATGGGTCTCGCGACACTTGGAAAAACCTGCGCGCTCGGCCTGTTGATTGACGGGATGATCTCCCTCTTTCTTCTGCCAAAGGCCTGGGACATTTGGATGCCGGCCAAGTCAGCCACCGAAGCGATCACTGGCATCAAATGATGGCCAAACGTCGCGCCGGCACCGCGCCGCCTTTCGCAAAGCGCTCAAATCCCCTCAGGACCCCCCGACTATACGGTGAGTCTGTGGAAAACCCTGACGCCATCGACGCAAGATGCCCGCGAACGAACTGCTCGAAGATGCCCGTTGGCAGATGCCTGTGGCGGGATTGAAAATCCGTCGCGTTCTCATACATCGAAAAAATCCGCCCGTCATAAAAGTAGGCGATGAATTCCATCCAGGCTTCCAGGAGCCCGGTGATCTTCGTTGCGTAGCTGGCAAGCGCCTGATCCATCGGGAGCCGTGCGAGGGAATCCTCCAGAATGACGGCCCCCTGCATCGCGAGCATCATGCCTGGCGAGAGCATCGGATCTACAAAGCCAAACGCATCTCCCACAGCCGCCCAATTCGGCCCCGCGCCTTGGTGGGAAATCAGCTGGTAGTTTCCGTAAGTCTGGGCTTCCGTGATGCGCCGGACATTCTTGATGGATCTGACGATTTGTGCATCGGCACGCATCGCTGCGTCGAGGCGTTCAGCCGGCTCGCGTCCGAGAGCCGCTGCCGCGGCCTGGTCCAGCACGATGCCGAACGACATTCTTCCGCGGAGGGGGATCCTCCACGACCATCCCCTCTCCAAATGGTTGATCAGCACTTGGCCTGGCGGGGATTCCGCCAAGAACCCCTCGTAATGGGCAAAATGGGCCATATCACGACGCGGCCCGATTTTTGATCCAATCTTGAGGAGATTTGCGCTCGTGCGGCGTCGCCCCGTCGCATCGACGACGAGATCGGGTTGGTTCCCATGCCAACGAGAAACAAGCCCAAGGCTCTCTGATGAAAGTTGGAGGCGGTTTCCCTCGGCGCTGATGGTGGCTCTGGCAGCAATGCTCCGGGCCCCGGAGCCCAGCGCAGACTCGAACAACAGCTGATCAAATGCCGGACGCGGAACATTGTAGGCATACGGCGGATATTTCCCGGGCAGCGCATCAAATCCGAAGGCGAATGCCTGTCCCCCGGATGAACAAAAAGTCACGCCCGGCTTGCGAACCCCGATTTGGGCGACTTGATCTTCGATCCCGAGCCTTCGCAGAATCGGAACGACTCCGGGAACGAGCGATTCTCCCGCGATCACTTCCGGGCGGTTGCCTTCGTCGAAGATCACGACATCCGCCCCGCTGCGGGCCAGCAAGGCCGCCGCTGTCGAGCCGGCCGGTCCTCCTCCGATGATGGCGACTTTCATGCCCTTTTGATTTTTCCGCTGGCAGTCCGGGCGATGGCCTCCACAAAAGTGATCTCAACGGGAATCTTGTAGCGGGCGATTCGCTTCCGGCAGAACGAGAATATTTCGCGCGCAGCAGGCGCGGATTCCCCCGGAGCAGCCACGAGTTCCGCGGCAGGGACCATGCCGAAGCTAGGGTGCGGACGGCCAAAAACCCGCGCCTCGGCGATCATCGGGTGCTGGCGAAGCACCGTTTCGACCTCCTCGGGGGAAAACTTCATTCCCCCGACGCTGATCATCGAGTTGCTCCGCCCGACCAGATAGAGGCAGCCGTCGCCATCCGCCCGCGCGATATCTCCGGTCGAAAACCATCCTTCTTGCATCGCCGCCGAGCGGCTCTGCCACGGCTCGATGTAGGCATCGAAAATCCCGGGACCTTTGAGAAAAAGTTCGCCCTGTTCGCCATGCCCCACGGCGCGCCCCTGCGGATCGCGCAGTTCAAAGGCAAAGGCTGGCTGCACCGGGCCGATAGAGGTCGGTTTTTTCCTTGGGTCTGGAACATTCAGGCAGGGGAGGCCGACCTCGATGATCCCCAGCGCCTGCGAGGGATGCACGCCGAAGGCCTTGTCAAAGGCCGATCCTGTTTCCAGCGCGAGCGCCGTCGTGGTCGATACGGCGAGCCGCAGGGATGGCCAGCGGGTCTGGCCGGGATCTCCCGCCAGCAACTCGTAGTGAAACGGCGCGGCGTAGAGGACCGTTGCGCGGTGGCGGTCTGCCGCCTCAAGAATATCACCAGCCAAATGCGATTTCGGCAGGACAACGGTCGCGCCGTGCCAAAGGTAGAGAATGATCGAAACCGCAAAGTGGTGCGACATCGCGAGCACCCAAAGAACTCTATCCTCCGGGCCGATTCCCAGGCCTGCGTTGGCCGCTTCCACCCTCTCGCGGAGGGTTTCATGCGACAGGACGATTCCCTTGCTCCGCCCCGTCGTGCCCGAACTGAACCGGATAAAAGCGGGATGGAGTGCCGCGAGAGATTCCGCCCGATCCGGCGGTGTGTCGTGGTGCAGGGCTGACAGCTCGAAATCGATTTCCCGTTCCGGTTCTTTGCTCGCTGTCAGCAGGAAATCCAAACCGATCGTCGAGGCCAGCAGATCCCGTTCAGATGGTGTGAGTTCGGGCGCGATGGGAACAAAGCATGCCCCGCAACGCAGGATGCCCAGTGACAGTGCAATATACGCTGCCCCGTCGCGGCATTGCAGCCCGATTTTGCGTGCCGGAAGCTCTTTAATGGTTTCGCGCAGACGGCCTGCAATCGATGAGCAACGCTCGTTCAATTCCCGATAAGTCGTGGCAGTTGCCCCCTCGATGACCGCAATGCTGTCCGGGTTCGAGCGGGTAAAAATCCCTTCGGCAATGTTGAAAAGTTGTTCCGGCGGGGCAAAACAAATGCTTTCAGCGAGCTGGGTATCCATTCGGGTCTCGACTGTTTCTAGCCGCTCGCCAACCCGGTGTGGACTGTTTTTTTCGCTAGGGAGAAACCTTCCGAACCATCTGCGCAAGGCTCCGAGGAACTCGCCTCGCCATTCCGGCCTGCATTTCTCCCCGCCGCCTTTCCGGCTGCTTCGCCCGTGGCCAGGCAGGTTCCAATCACGCGGATCGCAGCCTGCGCATCATGCGAGCAAGAAATGCACCGCCCAGCCATGAATAGACCGGGCACACTGCGGGAGCGAAGCGAGCGCAGAGGGATTCCGCACGGACGATTTTCCAGCGGAAACCGGAATTTTGGACCGGTGTGGGTTTCGCGAAACTCCATCGGCCACGCGCTCTGCGCTATGGCATCGGCGAACTCGGCTCCCCGCCGGACATCGTCCGCCGTGAGTTCGTATTGGCCAAAAATTCGGCGGCTTTCACGCAGCCCGGCCCGCCCGGGAAATGCCGCGACAGTGGCGCGGCGAAACTCCGGCACTGCTTCACGGAGGAAGCAGAGAATCTGCGAGGCGATGTCGCGGCCTTCACGTTCAATCGCTGAGAGCCACCGGGAATCGAAGGGATCGAAACCTTCCGCGGCAAGATCGGTCGTGGCCCAGACTTCCTGCTCCGCCACCCCCAGGCGAAATGTGGTTCCGAGCACGGAGGCAGGCAGGGTTCCCTCCGCCACTGACGCGCTCAACATCTGCGCGACCCGGATCCTCCCGTCTGCTGTCATGGCCTGCGGGTCCACTCCGGCCAGCTTGAAAATGTATGCCGGCCGTTGAAGGCGCTCAGATTGCGCGCAGGCAGCCCCGGCCAGCGCCGCCACTTCCGCATCGCCTGTGGCATCCACCACGGAGCCCGCCACCAACTCCTCTTGCCGCCCCCGGCTGCTGAGGCGCAGGAGAAGCCGGTCGCTCTCCGATTCCACCGCGAATATCTCGGTGTGCAAGCGAACCTCCAGGCCGGGCAGGCCCGCGCACAATCGGTCCGCGAGAATTGCAACGGCCTCCGGTTCATGGAGCAGCACATCGAGACGTCCCATGCGGACCGGGCCCCTGGCGCCGCCCATCGCAATGAGGCCATTCGCGAACTCCATCGGAAAACCGTGGTTGGCAGGTTGGGGCGGGAGGGTTTCGTCCTCACGCAAGAGGTAGAGCCCGCAGATGGAGTGGACCATTGCGCCGGATGCCTGTCCTCCGAGCATGCCGTTTCGATCAATCAACGCGACCCTCGCCCCCGCCCTGGCCGCAGAAACTGCAGCCGCAATCCCGGCGGCACCTCCGCCGATGACCGCTACGTCGGCACGCATTCTGTGAACTCTGTTTGTGGGGGATTCAAGGCATCCTGCCCGAGGAGGTCGCCGCGCAGCGTCGCGAGGACGCTGTCTGCCTCCGCGCTCGTGACAGACCCTTCCCTCCACGAAAACGTGGCGTTGAGCTGGCCGTTGAAAAGCCCGAAAAACAGTCCGGAGCCCGGCGGTGCCGACACGGAGGGGATATGGTAGGCATTCGTCACCGAGGCGCCGAACACGCTTCCCAGCCTCGCCGAAAAATCGCCCGTGAAGGAGTGGAAGAACGAAGTGATCTCGCCGCCGAATTGCGCGGATAAAAACCACAGGTAAAGCGCGGACGGAATGACGCTCATCAACTCCAGCACCGCCGTAAACGAACGGTCTAGGCGGGCGCGTGTCATCTCTTCAAACTGTTGCTGGGCGCACGCCGCAGCGGATTCGATGGAACCCAGCGACTCCCGCTTCAGAGCAAAAAACAAAATCGTCACGCAGTTTTGGAACGGCGTGCCCCCCCGGCCCTTTTTTCGCACCTGGACCGGGATGCTCACGACGTAGTGCTCCGGGTCCTCGCCGCGGCTCAGGAAGACCGCACGGTGGGCGCGGAGTGCGCACGCCAGATAGAATCCGATGCTGAAGAGCGGGCCGACAGTGGCTTCCAGCCGGGCTTGGATCCGGCTCGTGGATTCCCTGTCAAACGTGAGCATTTGGAATCTGAGCCGGCCGGGGCGAGGGCGTGGTCCGCCAAGTGAGGAATAGCGGTTTTTCGTGAGGAGTGAGAACCGTTCCACGACAGGTGTCGCCTCGCGCAGCAGATCGCGCAGCCGCCACAGCGGGTGTTTGAGAGCTGGAGCGGAAGTCGGGGCGACGGCCTTTGCCTCGGGAGACGGGGGGTTCACCAGCGCGTCCACGAGGAATTCCGCACCCTTGCCGTCGAAGAGGAGATGCGTCCACGTGAGAACCAGCAGGCTTCCCCCGGTGCGCAGAAGAAGAAGGTCGATGTGCAGATTCCTCAGCCCGTCCCGGAACCCGAGCGGCTGGTTGAGAACGTGTTCCACCCACTCGCCTTCGGACAGAATTTCCGTGGCGTGCCGCCCGTCGGGAATGCACGCCCCTTTCTCGAACCAGAGATTGACCGGCAGGGATCTCGGCCCCCGCTTTTTCGAATGCCATGCCGGCAGCAGATTGAACGGGTTGCGCCAGGTTTTCGCGTTCAGCAACGGGTGGGCCTGTGCCAGTCGCTCGGCCGATTTTTCCAGACCGGCAAGATCCGGGACCGAGTCCATCCGGAGATGGGTCTGGCCGATCAGCCCGTGCTGGCCGTGGCGGCGCATCAGGGTTTCGAGCGTGAGAACGAAACAATCTGCCCCCGTTAGCCGGGTGGGCTTATCCCGAAAACGGCGATTGAGAAATTCTTTCAGAATTCCTCTACAAGAATCGCCGTTTTCGGGCTTATCGCTGGGCAGACGGCTCAAACCATGCCTCCGGTCATGGTGCCCACGGTCAGCCGGCCGCCTCGGAATCCATCAGGCGCGCCAGATCGTCAACCGAGGAAAAATGTTCTTGGGTGAGTTTCGCCGCCGGGAGCCGCACGCCGAAATTCTGCTCGATCAGGAGCAGCAGCTGCATGATCGCCATCGAGTCCAGGCCCGCGTCAAAAAGGTTTGATTGGGAGTTGAAGTCCGGGCCGACCTCGAGAATATCCTCGGAGACAAGCTCCAAGAGCTTCGTCTTCCTTGAACTCCGCGCATCATCTGTTGTAGGCATATCTGGAATGAACCGCCCGCAGATTTCAAAAATCCGCCCGCCAAGTCAACTGATTAGGCTTTTATGAGCCATTTGTCTGGGGGATCGGGCGGCGGGGAGCTTGCGGTTTGCCTCTCATCCTCCCACCTCGGTTTTCAGGTGCATGCGGGGTTTCTCAGCGGGTTGGTGGGCATGGGGATTCGCCCGCAGCATGTCAGCGGAGCCTCATCGGGGGCCTACGTCGGCGGCCTCTACGCGGCGGGGTTTTCGCCGGAGAAGATTAAAGGCATTCTCAGCGCCCCGGCCATGACCAGAGCATTCTGGGAGTGGAGGGGCCCCCTGCGCGGTCTGGGGATGCTGGCAAACCTCAGAGGATTCACCGGATTTCTGACCGGAAAGCATGTCGCCCGCTACTTGGAAAAGTTTCTCGGAGACCGGCGCATCGAAGACTGCCCGGTCGCCGAACTCTCCATCGCGGTGACCAACCTGACCCAGCACCGGACGGAGATCGTCCGCGCCGGTCCGCTCAAGGAATTTATCATGGCCAGCTGTGCCGTTCCCTGCCTTTTTCGCGCTTACCGCATCGGCGAGAACCTTTACCTGGACGGGGCGATAGCGGATTCTTCCCCGCTCTCCCATCTCATCGCAGATCCCCGCATTGGCACGATCATCGTCCATGTTGTCAGCCATCCGGACCATCCCGCGGACATGCGCGCCCGGACGGTTTTCGATGCGCTGGGACGCTCGCACCAGATCGTGACCGACCGCCTGCTCGCGCTTGGTATCGAGAGCGGCCGCCGCCAGGGAAAGCGGATGATCGTGCTGACCAGCGAGGTTCCGCGCTTCCGCTTCGGCTCCCCAAAATCCGTGGAACTCTACTTCTCCTCAGGAAGAACACTCGTTGAAAACAACCGACAGGAACTCTTCGAGGCAACGCAGACCCGCAAAGTCATGACCCGCCAACCGGCCAAAGAAACCACACGCCACGGGACCACTTGATTTTCGAGATCCGTCCGAAAAATATCTCGCCGCGAAGGAAAAGCCGGAGGTGAGACGCACGCCACGCGTCACTCGCCACTACGTGTCCGTTGTTCCTGGCGCTGGCGGGTTCGGCTCGGCGGTCTGGATGGGCACCTGCTTTGTGGGAGGCGCGGGGGGAGAGGCTTTTCCCGCAGCACCAGGGGGCCGCCCCATCACTGAAAGTTGCTTGCCCCAGATGGACTGGAGGAGGACGGCGCGTTCCTCGCGGCTGAGGTTCTTGTCGTTCCTGATGCTCCTTTCCTCATCCTCCAACGCAGCAAGGCTCTTGCGGCGTTCGTCCCCCTTTTGGGCTCCGGGCTGGGCGACGGTTTTTTGTTGGCTCGCAGGC
>Ga0073936_10002097_pt1 | contig 30005 bp, 23 predicted proteins | sample AliMusrvi5mmetaG_FD_87041 | JGI IMG/M metagenome (GOLD analysis project Ga0073936, IMG submission 87041) | Freshwater lake bacterial and archeal communities from Alinen Mustajarvi, Finland, to study Microbial Dark Matter (Phase II) - Alinen... | ecosystem: Environmental > Aquatic > Freshwater >...
CCTTTTCCCCTTTTCCCCTTTTCCCCTTTCCCCAACTTGGAGACTCCCTTATGAATCATTTCTCCCCTCGCCGCAAACGCGGCTTCACCTTGATTGAAGTTTTGCTAGTCCTCGTGATCCTGGTTATCCTTGCCTCGTTAGTGGTCGTGAATATATTCCCGATTCTGAAGAGCGCCAAGATTAAGAACGCCAAGATACAGGTCGAGCTTCTCGCCGACGGTCTGGAACATTACCAACTCGCCGTCGGAGGCTACCCCTCAAACTCGGCGGGCTTGCAAGCCCTTCGGAACCCGCCGGCCGATCTCCAGGATTCGGACAAGTGGACGGGTCCCTTCCTTACCAAGGACATCCCTTTGGATCCCTGGGGCAAGCCGTTTCGATATGCCTGCCCCGGCATCCATAACCCCGACAGGTTCGATGTATCGACCGTGACTCCTGAAAACCAGGAGATCGGCAATTGGACCGAGGAGACGAGGAGGTGAGGGGGATATAGTTTGGAGTGCGGGGGCTTGCCACCACTTTTCAAAATGGCCGGCGTTATGGAAGATGCATGGCGTTTTGGAAAGCGACGGTAAGCCGTCGCACTCCAAAAGCCCTTAGCAATTGGATCGCGGAGTAGACGAAGTGATGGGGAGGAAATCTCAAATTTCAAATTTCAAATTTCAAATTTGCAATTCTCGGCAGCGTCGTGCTTTCACTTTGGTCGAAGTGCTGCTGACGATGACGCTTCTGGTCATCATCTCCGGGGTAGCGTGGATTGCCTTGCAGCGGCCGTTGGCACGCCAGCGGCTGCGCTCGGCTGCCGACGCCGTGCGGACCCAGTGGTGCCAGGCCCGGGTCGATGCGATGAAATCGGGCCATACCTACACCTTCCGCTATCTGGTCCACGGCGACCGTTATCACCTTGGGGCGCAGGAAGATCCGTCGCAGGTCGATTTTTCGGCAGTTGCACAAGCTTTGTCGCCCGATGAAGAAGCCTTGGGCGATGACCCGCTGCCGCCGCCAGTCGACAAGTCACTGCCGCAGGGGATTCGCTTCCTACCTGCCGATGGAGGCGGCGACTTGGCCGCCATGGGCGATGATTCCGAGACCGAATCCACGAGCGATGGCGACGATTGGTCCGATCCGATCTACTTTTTTGCCGATGGTTCCACCTCGGATGCAAGGCTCTTGCTCGCCGCCGATCGACATTCCGCGATGCGACTACTGTTGCGTGGAATCACCGGATCGGTCACGGTAGACAACGTGACGGCCATGACGCAGTAATGGAAATCCGAAACTCGAAATCCGAAATCCGAAATCCGAAACAAACGCAATATCCAAATGAGAAGTGCTCAAAACAGTTTGGATCAGCGCAATGGATTTACCTTGCTGGAAGTGATTCTGGCCCTGGCCATTCTTGCCGGTGCCCTGGCCGTCTTGGGCGAGGTCAGCCGTCTTGCCCTGCAGAATGCGTCGGCCGCGCGGGATCTCGCCCGGGCGCAACTGCTGGCCGAGAGCAAGCTTGCCGAAATCGAGTCGGGTATTACCGCCCCCGAGGCGGTCGAGAACGCGGCCTTTGACACATCCAGCGCGTCGCTCGACCCAGCTGAACCCGCTTGGCTCTATTCGATCAGCACGCAATCGACCGACGAGGAAGGACTGATCTCCGTGCGCGTGACGGTTACCCGCGATCTGCCGGTCGGCCAGCATCCCGTAAAGTTTTCGCTAGTCCGCTGGCTGCCCGACCCCAACTACACGCCGCCCAGCCAGACGAGCAGCACCAGTAGTTCTTCCGGAACAGGAGGATATTGACATGAGGCGAAATGTTGCGGCAATGGAAATCCTAAATACGAATCTCGAAATACGAAAAAAATCCGAAATACGAAAAACCAATGACCAAAACGCGCTGATTCAGAATGTTTTGAGCATATTCTATTTGGATTTTCCATTTGTTTCGGATTTCTGCTACGGGTTCCGCACCCAAGCCCGAAAGAGCCCTCTTTCCCCTCGTCGCGCCTACACGCTCCTGGAAGTGATCCTGGCACTGAGCTTGGCCGTGGTGATCCTGGGACTGGTGGGTGTAGGCATCCACGTCCATCTGGCGGTGGCCGCAAAAAGTCGCGATCAGGTCGAGGAGGCCCAACTCGCGCGGGTTTTGCTGCAACGGATTGCCGACGATCTCCGCAATGCGGTCCCTTTCCAGCCGGCGTCTTCGTCTTCCTCCAGTGCTTCGGACCTGGCCGACGCCGTGGGCGCCTCGCCCCTGGCTGCTCCATCCGGAACGTCGGATTCGAGCAGCACGACGCCGCTTTCTGGCGGGATTTATGGCGCGGCCCAGGCGATGCAGATCGAGACAGCGCGGCGGCCGCGGGCAACCCTCGTGTCGCTACAGACGGCTGCCAACGATCCTAGTCAGCCCGCCCGGCTCAGCGATATTCGCGTCGTATCCTACAGCCTCGGGGCACCGACTACCCTCGATATGTCGCAACAAGGTCCACCGTCAACATCGGGCACCGGCCTCTATCGCCACGAGCAGGACCGGGCCGAGTTTGTCTACGGCTCGCAAAATGGTCAAGTCGACGAATCCGATCCGACAACAGAACTACTCGCCCCGGAGGTCGTCGATCTTCAGCTCACTTACTACGGCGGCACAGGCGGCACGGCGAGCGATGGCACGACAAGCGGCGGCACATCGAACGCCGATACCACGACCAACGGCACGACGAGCGACAACCAATGGGATTCAACGCAGCAGGGCATGTTGCCAGCCGCCGTGAAGATTTCGATTTCCCTCCGCCGCGAAGCGCCGAAATCGTTGCTTAATGTTCTCGACAACGAGAAGCGTCCGGCGGTCGTTTACTCGTTGCTTGTCAGTCTGCCTAATGCGAGTGTGGATGCGGGAAGCCGGACCAGCCAGCAGGCGGCAGTGTCCACCCAAGCAGAATCCACCCCTCCTCCTCAAGCAACACCAACCACTCCCACAAATGGTCGAGGTCGAGGCGGGCAAAACGGACAGGCCCAGGGATCCGGTAGCGGTCAGCAAGGTCCAGGCGGCCAACGCGGCGGCGGAGCCGGAAAGGGCAACGGAAAGGGCGGTGGTGGGCGTGGCCCAGGCGGTCAGCAAGGCGGCAGCGGCACACCGGGCCAGGGCCGATTTGGTGGTGGAGGCGGTCGCGGAGGAGCCAGCCAGGGCGGCCCACCGCAAGGTCCACCTTCCAGCGGCGGCCCGCCAGCGGCAATTCCGCCTGGAGCAGGAAAGGGCGGCCCATGAAATACCTTCAAAGTAGCAGGCACACTCCGTGTGCCGTCTGCCCTGCGACGCACGATGCAGAAGTCATTCGATATACATCGTGCCGAAGCCGATGGCTTCTGGCGGACGGCACAGAGGACTGTGCCTGCTACCTTAGGCCGCGTCGTGGTGTGGTGTTGCTCTTGGTCCTGATCGTGGTCACGATGCTGGCCTTGGGCAGTCTTGGTTTTGCCGAACTGATGCTCAACGAGCATCGCGCGGCCAAGACCTCTAGCCGCCAGTCGCAAGCCAGGGCCTTCGCCGAGTCGGGCGCTGAGTTGGCCAGGCAGTTCCTCGATCGGACCGCCGCCGACCAAAAGACGGCTGGCGGCCTCTATGACAATGCACAGCGTTTTTCCAGCCAGCTTGCGGCCGACGATAATTCGCCTCGCGACCGCGGCCGCTTCACCCTCATCGCGCCTCGGTATGAGAACAGCGCCGTCCCCGGTACTCGTTACGGACTGCAAGACGAATCGGCACGGATCAATCTGGCCACGATTCTGAATTACGATAAATCGAGCGGATCGAGTGGAAGTTCAAGTAGTGGAAGCGGCAGCAGCGGAGCCACCAGCAAGGCCAAGACGATCCTGATGGGTTTGCCGGGCATGACCGACGCCATTGCCGATGCCATTCTCGACTGGATCGACGCTGACGACACGCCCCGCGAGCAGGGTGCCGAGAGCGAGTACTACGGCAGCCTTCAACCCGGCTATGCACCGCGCAATGCCCCGCCCGCTTCCATCGAAGAGCTTTTGTTGGTGCGTGGGGTAACCCCGGAGTTGCTCTTTGGCCTCGATGCAGCGAAGATGGGCTATGGCAGCAGCAATTCCGCCAGCGGGACCATCGCCGGCGTCGATAATTCCGATGGTTCGATGGACCACGGTTGGGCTGCGTACCTGACGTTGTGGAGCGCGGAGTCAAACCTCAATGCCGACGGCGCGCCGAAGATCAACCTGAACCAGTCGGACTTGAAGAAGCTTTACGACGACCTGACCCCCGTGCTCGATCAGCCATCGGCCGAGTTCATCGTCGCTTACCGGCTCAATAATTCCGGTCAGGCCGATGGTAGCGGCCACCTCGACATGTCCAAGTTGGGCAAAGCTAGCAAAAACCTCGCCAGCATGCTCGACCTGGTCGGAACCAGGGTGCAGCTCGCGCCTACATCGCCGCAGGGCAGCGGTAGCAGGCCAATAACTCTCAAAAATCCCTTTACATCCGACACCGCGGCGATGAGCACTTACCTCCCCAAGCTGTACGACAACTGCATGACCGAATCCGGCAAATCGACCGCGGGACGGATCAACATCAACCAAGCCCCGCGGACCATATTGCTGTGCATTCCCGGCATGACCTCGGATTTGGCGGACCAGATCATTGCCAATCGCGTACCCGACCAGGCCTCGCCCTCGGCCAAGGCCGACCAGACCTGCCCGGCATGGCCACTCATCGAGGGGATTATGCCGCTGGCCGCGATCAAGCCGATGCTTCCTTACATCACGGCCGGGGGAAGCGTCTACCGCGCCCAAATAATCGGACATTTCGACAAGGGAAACCCCGTTGCCCGGCTACAGGTCATACTTGATGCTACCCAACGGCCGACACGCATATTACTCTGGAAAGATATGAGCCGCATGACCGGGGGCTTCCCCGGCGAAGGCGGCAGCATAACGGGTGAACATTAACCTCCTACTATGTCTCAACTCTTTGCCCTGGAATGGGATTCTCGCGAAATACGCATAATGGTTGCCTCCGGGCGGGGTCGCCAGGTCGTGATCGAGCAGGCATTTTCCATTCCCTATGAAATCGATGTCTCGGCAGCCGACACCGCCGAACTAATCGGGCGGCGGATTGCGGCCGAACTGGATGCCCGCGGACTCGGCCGCGCGGAAGCCGTGGTGGCGGTCGGACGCAACAGCATCGAACTGCGGCAACTACAGTTACCGCCGGCTCCGGATGAGGATCTGCCGGAATTGGTTCGCTTCCAGGCCACGCGCGAGTTCAACGAACTGGACGACAAGTGGCTACTGGACTTCATTCCCATCGACGGCTCCACCGATGGTCCCCGCACCGTGTTGGCCACCGCCATCGCGCCGGCGGTCCTCGCGCAGATCGAAGCGGTCTGCGCACGCGCCGGTCTGAAGATGCTGCGGTTGTTGCTTCGCCCCTGTGAAGCGGCTTTGCTGCTCGATGGCGAGAAGTCGATTCCGCGTGGGCAAGTGGCGCTGCTGGTGAATCCCTTAAGCGTCGAGGCCGATCTTACGGCCGTCATTGATGGCACGGCGGTCTTTTTGCGCACCACCCGGATCAGCAGCGACCCGCCTCCCTTGCAGGCCCTGCTGGCCGAAATCCGCCTCACGATGGCCGCGGCCTCCAACCAATTGGGCGGCCGCACGATCGAGTCGATCGTGCTCTGTGGCGAACACCAACCTTATCTTGACCTGGCACGCGCGATCGAGGCGGAACTGGAGATTCATGTCGAACTTTTTGATCCGTTGGGCGGCGTGAAGCTCGGCCGCGCGCTGGTCGAATCGCCGCCGGAACATCCGGGCCGCTTCGCGCCGCTGGTAGGCATGTTGCTGGCCGAGCTGAAGCCCTCGAAGCATGCGGTGGATTTCCTCCATCCCCGTCGCCGTGTTGCAGCCCCCGATCCCCGCAAAAAATGGCTGATCGCCGCAGCCGCCGCCGCTACGCTCCTGCTGGCCTGGCTGATCTACACCCGCGTCGATCATTACTGGTTGGCCAACGACGTCGATGAATTGACGCAAACCTCGAAAGACCTGGACAATTCGATCGACCGAGCCAAGAAAGTCCGTGCCAGCACGGCCGAGATTGCCAAGTGGGCCGATGAAGAGGTGATCTGGCTCGATCGCATCTACGCGCTCAACCAAAGTTTCCCGCCGAAACAGGATGCGGTCCTGGAAGAGTTGACGATCAACAGCAGCCTGCGCGGTGGACAAATCGAACTCAAAGGCCGGGTCGGCCGGCCTGACGACATCGCGCGTTTGGAGGAAATCGTAGCTGCTCACGGTGGCAAAATAAGCGCAAAGAGCAGCCGCGAAGATCGCTCCATTCCGCCCTACACCTGCTCCTTCGAGGCCTCGGTCCTGCCGGAAAAGAGCGCAAAGCCATGAAGCTCCAACAGCGCGAGAAAATCCTGGCCGGTCTGGCGATGGGGCTTGTCGGTCTGGCAGGGCTGTGGTTTCTTTTCTTCGCCGGTGACAACCGCTCTTTCGACCAGTTGATCGCCGACCAGACCAAATTGGCCGTCGAAATCGAGAATAAGCAAAAGCTACTTCAGGCAGCAAACCAGGACGCTAAACGCCTTGCCCAGTGGCAGCGGCGTGCCTTGCCTCCCGATCCGGTGCTCGCTCGCTCGCTCTATCAGAACTGGATCCGCAGTCTAGCCGCGCGCAGCAACCTTCGCGGAACCACGCTGGCCTCTAACGACGCCGGCACCCGCCGCGACCATTTCACTCGGATCTCGTTCAAACTCCGCGGCCGGGCAAACCTGGGCGACCTCGTCGATTTTCTCTATGAGTTTTACTCCGTGGGCTATCTGCATCAGATCCGTTCGATGGACATTAAACCGGTGCTAGGCTCCCACGAGTTGGAGGTGAGCTTGACGATCGAAGCCCTTTCACTGCCGCTGGCCGAGTCCAAGGACAAGCTTCCGGAGAAGTTTCCCAAGGAAGCCGGCCAGGGGCTTCGGCTGGCAAAGCGATCCGACTATCGCGCGCCGATCGTAGATCGCAACTTATTCGAGGTCTATACCCGCCCGGCGCCACAGGCTCCAACTGCGCGGCGCGAGCAAACCATCGATCCGGGCGATTATGCCTTCGTGACCGGATTTACCGAAGTTGACGGCACCGTGAAAGTCTGGATTAAGGATCGCACGGGAGACAAGCTGCTGATTTTAGCAAGCGGCGAGAGCTTTACGGTCGGAAGAACGTCCGGCAAGATCGAAACGATCCAACCGGAAGGCGAGGTTATCATCGAATTTGACGGTCGCCGCCGCCGTCTTCGCAATGGCGATAACCTGCACAGTGGCGTGGAAATCCAGGACGAGCGGCCAAAACAACCCGCCGAAGGCGGTAAATCCACTCGTTCTGCTCCCGATCGAGACAACTGACTGAGGTATGTGGTACGATATAAGTGATGGGAGACCCAACCATGCGATGGAAACTAATTGCCCGTCCAAAAACAACTTGTGGTGCGGGCGTCTCGCCTGCACATGCAGCCGGGACGACCGCACCGCAAAAACACGGAGTCAATGTTGGACAGGTACTAATTGCATCCGCATTGTTGCTTTCCATACTTTTGGGTGGTCAGATGAGGGTCACGGCCCAATCGACGAGTTCATCGGGCCTGTTTGGCAACCGCACGCTGGGCAGCGGGCTAAGTCCTGGTGCGAGTAACTTCGGGGGATCGAGCCAGGGGGGCAGCTCCCAGGGTAAAATGGGCCAAAGCGGCAGCAGCCAGGGTGCCGCCGGTCTGGCCAATCCGAGCGGAGTGGGGGGCCAGTCGCGGCCATCCGGCAGCTTTGTCGGTGCCAATACGGGTCAAGTGGCCCAACGGAACTTTGTCGGCGCGGCCCAGGTAAATTCCTCCGGTGCCGCGCGGTCGGGCCAAGGAAATTTCGGCATGGGTGGATTTGGCGGTGGTGGATTTGGAATGGGTGGTTTCGGCGGACGGCGGCTCGGGCTGGGAGGCTTCGGTTTTGGCGCTGGCGGCAATAACACCTCGACAACTCCACCGGTCCGCACCACCCTGACTTTGGGTTTTGAACCATCGGTACCCCCCCCACAGCGGCTAGCTTGGCGATAACCGAACACCTGAGGGCACTTCCGGCACTGCATTGGCAGGTTCCTGTCCAGGTCCAGATGGAGGGTCATACGGCAATCCTTCGGGGCGTAGTGGAAACAGAGCACGAGCGCGAATTAGCCGAGCGGGTGGTTCGCCTAGAGGCCGCAGTCGACGAGGTACTTAACCAGATCGTAATAAAAAAACGATAAACATGGGGTTGTGGGCTTGCATTTCTCGTCAAAATGGCTCTAATCTTCCGAATCCCTTGCGGATAGTCAACGTATTTTACCCACCACCTCACAAGCAGGAAAAGAACCATGGCCAAAGAAGCCGCCCCCAAGAAACCCCTGACCAAGACCGAACTGCTCGCCAACATCGCCGCCGCCACCGAGTTACCCAAGACCCAGGTGGCCGCCGTGCTGGAGGCCCTGTCTGCCGAGATCGAGAAGAGCCTCGGCAACAAGGGCGCTGGAGCGATCACGATTCCCGGCCTTGTGAAGATCGAGAAGAAGAAGGTTCCGGCCCGAAAGGCCGAGAAGGGTGTGCCGAACCCATTCAAGCCCGGCGAGTTGATGGATCGTCCCGCCAAGCCCGCCTGTAGCAAGGTTAAAGTGCGGGCCCTAAAGCTGCTCAAGGACATGGCGAAGTAGTTTCTGTCGCGGAAAAGGTCAATGGCAAGTGTCGGGGGCTGGTCCGCTTTCCTAGCGATGCGTTGCAGGAAAAGATGGCCCCGCCCCTTGCGCTTGCCAAGGTATCATTGCGAGAACAGCACCATGACCAAAAAGAATATAGTTCGCCGCATCGCCGACGAACTGGGCCGTACCGAGTTAGAAACACGGCCAATCGTTCAGAAAACGCTCGACGCGATCATCAACGTCCTCTCGGAAGAGGGCCGCGTTGAACTCCGTAACTTCGGCGTCTTCGAGGTCAAGAAGCGGAAGCCCAGACAGGCCCGGAATCCGCGTACCGGTGAGAAGGTTCTGGTCGGTGAGCGATTCACGGTCACCTTCAAACCGGGCCGATTGGTCGAGGAGCGGGTGGCGATGGAATGCGGGAGTCGTTCAATCCCGGCCGTCGGTTCGTCGCTCAACGACGCGCTTTCGGACAAGTGACAGCGTGCGGTGAACTAGAATTTGGCAGGAACGTCTCGCTCGTAGTTCCGTCTTTGGGCGGTTTCTAGCCGCAATTTCCGCCTTGAAGCGGAAATACGAGCCTAGGAATACTTGCAAATGTCTGCTCAGGCTGCACATAATAGAGGTTGGTTCCCCCATTCCGGTTCTCTCTGACACTTTTCCCCTACTAGGCCCTTTTCATGCCCACTGAACGCAAAATCCAGATCCTTGTTGCCGACGACCATGACATGGTACGCGATGGCCTTAAAGCGCTCTTCGCAGGTACGGAAATTAAAGTCGTGGCGGAAGCCACGACCGGCCAATCTGCCATCAAGCTCGCCATGGAAAAGATCGTTGATCTTCTGCTGCTGGATGTCCGCATGCCCGATGGCGATGGACTGTCCGTCCTGGGCCGCATCAAGCTCGATAAGCCAAATCTGCCGGTGCTGCTCTTCTCCGCCTTCGACAATCCTGCCAGTATCGCCCGCGCGATTGCCCTGGGCGCCAGCGGCTTCTTGTTGAAAACTTGCACCCGAGACGAACTTCTGAGCACCATCCGCACCGCTGCGACTGGCGCCAGCGCCTGGAACCACGAAAAGCTTCGCAGCGTGAGCGGTGCCCTCAGAACGCCGCGGATTGCAGGCTGTCTCGAAGCCTCCTTGAGTCAACGTGAGGGTGAAGTGTTGCGGCATATAGCTCGAGGGCTGACCAACAAGCAGGTCGCCGATGAGATGAAGATCAGCTACGAGACCGTCAAAGAACACGTGCAGCACATTTTTCGGAAGATCGGGCTCACCGATCGCACGCAGGCGGCATTGTGGGCGGTCAGAAATGATTTGGCGTGAGTCGTCGGTATCGCAACCCGTTGGCTGCATGTTTGTCGTCCTTGAATCGCCATAATAAGCCTAGCCCGGTTCGCGCGACGCATCACTGCGATTGAGGTGCTGCCCGCCCTGCCAATATTCGCATTTCGCACCCAGAACCGGAAGAGCTGTGAAGTTTTCACGCTGCGGCGACGATGGAGAATAAGGGAGGCTGTCGACGGGCCTGAAACCAAAATTCCCAGGGGCAGGATTTTCGATTTGGCAAGCGGTCTTTCCATTACTTTTGACTTGCTGACCAGCACCAATAATGAGGCTGCGGTGCAAGTGCTGATTCCTGCGCTGGATTGTGCGAATCCGGCGGTCCAGGAGGGTGCGCTCATCGCCCTGTTGAAACGACGGACGGCAGCCGGAGGACGCGAGATACTCGATCGCATGTCGCGGATGAAGCCGGAGTGGAAAACGATCATTCGCCAGCATCGCGGTCGGTTGACGGGAGCACTTCGCGACGCCGTCCTGGGTATCGACGCTGGGCTTTGCGAAAACGGCTGCAAGACGGCCGTGATGTTTCGCGACTATGACCTGATTCCGACCCTTCTTAATGCCCTGGACAGTTCGGCCCAACCCAATTGTGACTTGGCGGCACAGACCACGCTGGAACTGGTCCAGGCCCTGTGCGAAGAGATTGTCGGCGGCCGCGACCCGAGCGATCGTCGCGACCCGCAGATGATTCGCCGTTATGTGCTCGGCAGTCTGGAGTCGTCGGTTTATCGCTACAGCCAGCACAAGCGCCGCGAAGTGATCGAGAGTTTCCTGCTGCTGGCCGGTCGCGACAATGCCACGTTGCGGACGATCCTCGGAAATCCACACCACGTGGCGCTGATTGCAGTGTCCGACGTGCTGTCGAAGAGTCCCCAACGGGGAATCCTGCGGCTGCTTTTGAAATTTCTCGACGATCCGCACGCGCCCTTGGCCGCCTTGATGGTGATCGCCGGACGGAATGATTCGCGATTCATCCACTACCTGATGCGCAAGATCGGCCACGAGCCGACGGCCGCCATGACTTCAAACTTGAAGAAGCTAACCTCAATCTCCTGGCTGAGCGATTGCCGCCGGATCATGGACCAGATCGACGACGCGGGCCAGCATTCGGCCGTGCGTTTTGTGATGGCATCGGGCGTTCCGCGGCAGCAGGCCCTGGGGCTGATCGAGACGATCCTGCTGCACGGCAAGCCGGGTGGCCGGCGTGAAGCGGCTCGTGCTTTGGGCGAATTCCAGGGTACTGACGCGAACGCTCTAGCGATGAGCGCCGTAGCCGATCCCGATCCCCAGGTGCAGGCCAACATCATTCTACAGCTTCGTGGACGCGGGATTCCCTGCGTGCTGCCCACCCTGCTGGAATTGATCGAGAGTCCCTACGCGGTGGTTCGCAAGGCAGCCCGGGAGAGCCTGGCGGAGTTCAGCTTTAGTCGATACGTGACGGCCTTCGACATGTTGGACGAAGAGGTCCGCCGCAGCACGGGACTGCTGATCAAAAAGATCGACATTCAGTGCGTATCGCTCCTGAACGATGAGCTGAAATCGCCGATCCGGACTCGCCGCCTCCGCGGCCTGACGATCGCCCGCACGATCGAGGCCGTGGAGAGCGTCCAAAGCACAATCATCGAGATGCTTCAGGACGAGGATCACGTGGTCCGCATGGAAGCGGCGATCGTGCTGGGTAAGTCCGTAAGTCCGGCCAGCGTGGCGGCTTTGACCGAGGCCCTCAACGACAAGAGTGAAGTCGTTCGCCTCTCGGCCCAACGCAGTCTACAAGAGGCGATCCAAGCCTGCCCAACACAATAAGAAGTTCCAAGCGGTACGGAAGCTCATGGACATAATCTCTTATATCCTGCTTGCCCAACGCAGCCGCAGCGACAGCTTCCGAGAAGGCTTTCGCAGCCGTGGCACGACAGGTCACGATGACGTGCTGCTGAGCCTGCTGATTGTAGCCACGCTCGTGGCAGGCATGTGGGCCATTTCGCGGCTCGTAAGCATGGGGCGGAAACGACACGGTTACAATAGTCCGTGGCGGCTCTTCTGGGCTCTTTGCAAGGCGCATCACCTGAGCTGGTCTGATCGTTGGCTTCTGCGCCGGGTTGCACGAGACCAAGCCCTACACGATCCGGGTCGGCTCTTCCTGGAAGCCCAGCGATGGGAAGAAAAGAACCTTGGGCCGCGATTTACCCAGGATTATCCCCGCCTGAGAGCTTTACGGACAAAGATCTTTGGCGAGACCACGCGGAGCCTAGCCATTGAGCAGGTTTCGCAACCCGCACAGCCGACTGCCCTACCCGCGCGGCCGACTGCCCTACCCGCGCGGCCGACTGCCCTACCCGCGCGGCCGGTTGCCTCGCCCCCACCCTTGTTTCCCAGCCTGCCTAGCCCGACGCTCGACATTCCGCCATGGACGGTGGAGAGCAGGTGAGAACGGTAAGAAGGTTTTGGAAGGCAAGGACAGTGCTGGCATTGCCTTTCGCACTCTTCAGGCCCTTCTCACCGTTTATTCTAACTCCCGCTGTCTTCGCTCTTGGGAGCAGCTTTTGGCGCGCTGCCGGCTTTGGGTGCGCTGCTGGCCCTACCAACGCCGCTGGACGTCGATCCGCCGTTTCCAAAATGCTCCACCGAGCTTGACTTCTGATAACCCATCTGTTGCTTGAAATCGCTAAGCGTCATCTTACGGACCTGGTAGTGCTCTGCGTCGCGAAGGATTTCGCCATGGCTCTTGATGACCTCGGGTGTGCTTTTGTCGGGAGGATCGCCAATCACGATGAAGCGGGTGTTGGCCGTGATCTGGCCTCGTTTGTGGCCCTGTTCGTCCAGCTCGCAATCGACTGCACCGCCGTTCTCGTTGATCAGTCCACGAACGATTCTGAGTTGATTGCGACCGTCGCCGTCAAGATTCATGATTCCGGTCAGGGCGAAGTGGTTCTGCTGGCCCGGCGACCAGAGCGGGGTGAAGACCTTGTCGCCAGCCATGATGGGGTCGGCGAGCTTGTCATCGAGGATGCGGCACTGGGCCGAGTGATCGCCTTCGATGCGAGTGACCTCGACCGAGCCTTTTTTGACGGCTTTGGCTGCATTGTTCGATTCGGCCGAGTAGACGCTGAATTTCGTCTGCCGCTGCAAGGCATCCGCCCGACCGCGGTTGATCCAGACCATCTTATTAGGCAGGCTGACCCAAACGATTTCACCCGAGGAGGGGACGTCGATCTCCTCCCGTTCGACCTTGTTGCGCTGCTCTATTAACGCCTTCACTACGGTATCATTTTTTTGAACCGCTTCTTTCGCGGCCTTTTCAACATCGGCAGCCTTGGCTATCGCCACGGCAGATTCTTGTTTGATACCGGCTACTTGCTTTACATTTCGTGCGCTTTCTGCCGCGGTAGTCTGTGTAGAAGCGCTGTAAGTCTCGGCGATCCCCTTGATCTGAGTGTCGAGTTTGCCGTAGCCACTGCTGAGTGCGGCGATGGCCTCATCCTTGATCGCCTCGCGATTCTTGAATCGCGTTTGCAAATCGGCCACCAAGGCTCTCGAACGAATAAGTTCGTCGGAACGGTCCTGAATGACCTTGTTCATGCCCGCGAGCAAGCGGCTATAGAAAAGGGTACTGGCGTCGAAGAGCGGCTTGGCGGCAGCGGGCTTGTCGGTTTCAGCCTCCAACTTCTTCTCGTTGCCGTAAGTCAGCATGTCTTCGTCAAACTGCTTCTTGATTTCCTCGGGGCTTCGTTCGGGAAAACCGATCAACGTCTTCAGAAGGTCGCATTCTTTCTGCTTTTCAGCAGTCTTCTCTTGGGCCTGTTTTTCGTTGGCGACAGCAGCCGCAACGGCCTTGGTCGCCTCGTCGGCCCGTTTGTTGTAGAGGTAGGTGGTCACGCCTAACACAACGGTGAGCATGACGAAAATAATCACCAGGACTTGCAAAACACCTTGACTTTCGCGGGCCATGATTTGTCCTCCCTAAGAACACCCTCCCTGAAAACTATACATCTCCATTCTAATTCCTGGTGAAAAAGATGTCAATGAAATTTGGGATCTTTCTATCCTTGCCCGGATTATTCATTATGGGACGAGTGGTGCATGGAAACTCAATCGCTCAATACACCGAAATATGCCGCATGCCAAAATCGCATCAAACCACAAGAAGAGGGGGTTTGACATCGGCCGCTTATCCGGAGATGATGGAAGTTGCGGGAACTTCTTGGTTCCTTCCCGCGTCTCTTATTGTGAGACAACCGTGAACGACGACGCCCAACTGATTGGTCAGGCATTAGCTGGACAGACGGCAGCCTTCGGGCAACTGGTGCAAAAGTACCAGGATCGGCTGTACAACACCGTAGTCCACGTGGTCGGCAATGCCGAGGACGCCAAGGACGTAGTCCAAGAGGCTTTCGTTCAGGCATTCCTTAAGTTGGAGTCGTTTCAAGGTGCCAGCGCATTTTACACATGGCTGTACCGCATCGCCTTCAATGTGGCGGCGACCCATCGCCGCCGACGGGTGGCTATGCGCTCGGCCGAACAAATTGCCCTGGCCGGCGGCCATTTGCGGAACTCCGTTGAGGGGCACCCGCAACACGCGGCCGACGGTCCCAGCGAGCGACTGGAGTGTGAGGAGCGCTGCCGGCAGGTGCGGCAGGCGATCTCCCAGTTGGCCGAAGAGCACCGCAGAGTACTCGTATTGCGCGAGATGGATGGTTGCTGTTATGAGACCATCGCCGAGATCCTGGACTTGCCTGTGGGCACGGTGCGAAGCCGCTTGCACCGGGCGCGAATGCAACTTCGCGAACAGTTAAAGGAAGTCTTGGCGGTTGAAGAGTGATGCTGCGACTGTAGTCGCGGACGGTAGGTAAGAAGCATATTATGGACGACGTTCCTGACACAGAGCTGTTCAGCGCGTATCTCGACGGCGAATTGACCGCCAACGAGCAGGTCCGCGTCGAGCAAATCCTGGCTATCAGTCCGGAGGCCCGGCAACTATTGGAGGAGCTGCGCGCCCTGGGCAGTACCTTGCAAGGAGTGCCGCAGGAAAAGCTGGATGAAGACCTCAGTCTCCGCGTGATGGAAGTCGCCGAGCAGCGAATGCTCTTGCCCGACCGTCTGTCCAACGACGCAGGCAACAAGCCGTCCGCCGGGCGTGCTGCCGAGTTCTTGAATTTGCCCGAGGCGGACTCGACTCATGGGCCGGGAATTCCCTGGCGCGAGATATCCTGGCGAGGCATGTTCAGCAAGCGGGCCTTGATCTGGTCGAGCGTCGTCGTGGCCACGGCAATCATCATTAGCTTCACGTCTCCCCCGCCACCAAAACCGAACCATGATCTCGCCAAGCTCGATAAGGAGCCTGCTGCAACTGCACCAGCCGCTTTCGGCGAAAATAAGAGTTCGACCTCGGACGGAAGTTGGGCAGCTCCCGCCGGCTCGCCGCGGAAACCGCGGACCGACGATTTGCTGGCCAAAGGCGAAATTCGCAAAGCGGCCGACGCTGAGGATCGAAAAGCAAAGACCGAAGTGGATGGTCTCCGCCGCAATGAAAAGGAAAAGAAGGCAGTGCCGTCCGGCGAATCGTCCGACGAATCGTTCGCCGAGGCCAAGCCGGCGCAGGCTACCGTTCCTTCCCCGCCGGCCGTCGTTATGTCGAAGGCACCGGCCAAGGCCGAACCATTGGCGATGGAAGCCCACGGTCCGGCGAGTGCCGGCAAGCATGTCCCTAAAGATGCCGATATTGCGGACAATTCCGCTCTCCGCTCCAAGCATGGCTCTAAAGATGCCAATACTGCGGACCTTGGCGTCGCCAAAAGCAGCGAAACGGCGCAACTCATGAACGGCACCGGGTTTTTCTCAGCCAACGGCAATTCAACATCTACCGGAGCAGTGGCGGCCAGCAATTTCCAAGGCGGCCAGGCCATGCCTAATCGCTTCGCCGGCCGGAAGGCACCGGCGGCAACTGTCGTTCGTATCAATATCTCCGCGCTGGCCAACCAAAACAGAGTCTTCGAGAATCTGCTGGCGTACCAGGGTCTGGGCATCGACCAAAATCAGCAGCAAGCTGTTTCTCAGTTTGAAAACGGCAAACGTGGTGGCGACAGGAACTTGCAACAGCAGTTGCCGGAGGGCTTGATGCAAAAACCGGCCGAAACCTCGAAAAAACAAGAAATCCAATCCAACTTCGCAGCCAATTCTAGGCCGGTGACCTATGAATTCGATGCCAGCCCGGAGCAGCTTGCGATCCTCATCAAGCAGCTCGGCGAGAGACCCGATTCCTTCTCCATTTCGGAAATTGAGGTCGCGGCATCGGCTTCGCAAACCATGAATTCGTCCGCTCGGAACGACAAATACCAGGCCAATAAGTCTAACGATGGAATTGGCGGGGGAACCTTGGCTAATCGACCTGACTCGCAGCGACAAGCCAAATCCGATGCGGCGGGCGGAGCCACGGTTGCCCGCGAGGAGAATGCCCAGTCCCAGGCCGCTTCACCGACCACCGCTACAAAGCAGCACGTGGTCTTCGTTCTTCGAGTGGTCGATCGCGTAGTACCAGCCGCCGGTCGTGCTTCTCAGTTGCCGGCAGCCACCGCGCCGGCCAAGCAATAGGGTGCCGGTCTGGTGCAGCAAGAGCTGCCCTGGACGCCACTTTTCTACTTCTCCGCGGTCAGCGGTGCGCTCAGCTTGCGCCAGGCAGTCATCGAGCGCGCCAGGTGCTCGCGGACATCGCCCCCAATGCCAAAACATTGCAGGCCGATGGGACCTTTGTAGCCCAACTCCTTGAGCGTCGTCAACAGGGCACTGGTGTCAAATGAGCCTTTGTCCAGAGGTTGAATGTAATGGTCCCAGCCGGGCTTATCGTCCTGTATATCGGCACCGTTGATGGAAACGGCCCACAGTCGCGGCATCGCCTGTTTCAGCAGGGGCTTGTAGTCGCGCTGCTTGTCCACTCGCAGCCAGTGGCAGAGATTGAACATCACGCCGACGTTCGGGCGATCGACCTTTTCGGCCACTCGCACGGAGTCCTCGATCCGCTCGATCCACGAGCTTTGATGCGGATAGAGCAGCAATTGCGAGCCAGATTCACGCGCCAAGTCGGACATTTCGCGGAAAATCGTCACCGCGCGGAGATCAACCGATGGGTCCGAAGGCACCGCGCCGTTGACCAAGAGCGCGAACTGCACGTTTCGTCCTTTCACGAGCTTCAAGACATCCTTGAAGCGGGCCTCGTAGGGCCGCTTGCCCGGCGAGACATCGACGGTCATGGTGATCTGATACAACCGCAGGCCAGCCGCGTCGACTGTTTTCAGCCGCTCGGCCACGCCATCGAGAAAAATGTGGCCGACACCGTCGTAGCCCAGTTCCTTGAGCATCTCGGCCTGTTCCTTGTACGATCGGTGCTTGGCGTCGTGCCAGTCGATACAGAAGGGAAAGAAAGGATAGGTTTTCTGTTCGGCCGCGGCAACCGCCTGCGCCATTGCCAGCCAGATAACGAGCGCGACTCCGATGAATTTCCTGTTCATTTGTAGATTCTCGGGTGATTGGTCAAGATACCAGGGGGAATCTCACGTTCTCGGCCTGGGCTTTATGCCGAAAGAAGTTTGCCAGGGGACGACCCCCGGAAACAATGACCAGTGTATCCCCGCTGTGGTGTATAATCAAGGGCCATAAACGCTTCGTGCCGCGGACGCTTCTGGCGACACCGGCACGGATTTTCCATGCGACAACGATTGACTAGTTTATTAGCTTTGTTAAGATATGCCAAATTGGAACAAGCTCGAATCATGCAACTCCGCCACGATATCCGATCCTTGTCACGGAATTTTCAGATTCTCGCTGACTTCCAAAGCGCGGAGCCCTATGGCACTGGGCATATCAACGATACCTATGCCGCCACCTATCGCCAGGGCGGCACGACGATCCGTTATATTCACCAGCGGATCAACCAGAATATCTTCAAAAACCCCGTGGGGCTGATGGAAAACGTCCAGCGTGTGACCCATCACCTCCACGCCAAGTTAGCCGATCAGCCCGATGTCACGCGGCGAGTTCTCGCGCTCGTGCCTGCTCGCGACGGACGGATGTTCTACGTCGATCCCCAGGACGAATGCTGGCGGACTTACGTTTTCATCGAGGGTGCCCGCACCTACGACGCTGTGGAATCGACGAAGCAGGCCTATGAGGCGGCCAAGGCGTTCGGGAAGTTCCAGAGTCTGTTGGCTGACCTGAGTGCCCCGCGATTGCACGACACGATTCCCGATTTCCACAACACTCCGAAGCGTTTTGCCGCCCTGGAAAAGACCCTTGAGGCCGACGTGGCCAATCGAGCCAAACTGGCCCGGGCCGAAATTGACTTCGCCTCGAACCGCAAGCCGATTACCTCGCGATTGATCGACCTGCAATCGCAAGGCTTTTTGCCGGAGCGGACGACGCACAATGACACGAAGTTCAACAACGTGATGTTGGACAACGCCACGCAGGAGGGCATTTGTGTCATCGACCTCGACACGGTCATGCCCGGACTTGCGCTCTATGATTTTGGCGACATGATTCGAACAACCACGAGTCCGGCCCTGGAAGACGAGAAGGATCTATCGAAGGTCTGCATGCAGTTCCCCATGTTTGAGGCCCTGGTGCGAGGTTACTTGGCCACTGCGGGCGACATGCTGAACGAGGCCGAGAAGCAACACCTGGCGTTTTCCGGCAAATTAATATCCTTCGAGATCGGCATCCGCTTCCTGGCCGACTTCCTGGCTGGGGATGTCTACTTCAAGGTGCATCGCGACGGTCACAACCTCGATCGTTGCCGCACCCAGTTCAAGCTGGTCGAATCGATCGAAACCCAGGAAGAGAAAATGAACCGGTTTGTGGAAAGTTGTTAGAAGAAGAAGCAGGGTGGGCCGAGCTTGCGAGTCCTACCACGAAGCAGCTTTTCGTAGGACTCGCAAGTTCGGCCCGCCCTACGGTTCCCCTCGCGTGCCACCCAATAATCTGCTCTTAAACCCTTGGACCCAGTACGGTCGTTAGATGGAATGGAATCATGAATCTTCACGAATCAAAATACAAGAATTTTGCCCTCGTTCGAGAAATGCTGGAAACACCCGGCCTCATCGGGAGCTTCGACTTCCAAACAGCAGGAGACGCCGCGGGCGCAATCCGTGAAACCGGAAGGTTGTTCCTCACGGGTGAGGGTTCCAGCCGAATTTTCCCCGCAAAGAACCTGATTTCCGAGATCCTGCGCCTGGGCGTGCCCGTGGCGGCGGCCACGGAAGGCGCCCGGCAGGCCCACGAGTACGACCTCTCGAAGTTCGTCGTCTTTGGGGCCAGCAACAGCGGCAAGACCAAGGAACTGATCTCGCTATTCACACAGCTCTGCAAGCAGGGGCATCAGCAGCGATTTGGGCTGTCGGCCAACACGCCTTGCACATTGGAGACGGTTTCTAACCGCGGTTACACGCTGAAATGCGGCAAGGAGGACGCCGTGGCGGCTACAAAGAGCGTTGTGGAACAGGCATTATTCTACCGTTCGCTGATTGTCGCTTGGGAACCGTCGTCACCATTGCTTGCCAATCAGCAGGAAGCGGCCGCCAAGGCTCAAGAGGTGCTCGCAGCGGAGGTCGACCCCGCGTTGATCCAAAAGATTGCGAAGGCCCCGGTAATCTACTTCGCTGGCCGCAATAACGGCGTGGCCGAAGAAATTACGCTCAAAACCAACGAAATCACGCATAAGAAAAGCGACTACTTGGAAGGCACCTATGCCGTACACGGCATCGAAGAGGTTATGACGGCCAACGACGTTGTGCTGCTCTTCGATCCATTCCCGGCGGAGATCGAGAAGTTCAAGACGACGCTGGTTGATGGCGTCGGCATGACGGTCATCGCGATTGCCGCAGAAGAGACGATCCTGCCCACTATTTGTATTCCTCGGGTCGAAGGCTACTGGAGCATCTTGCAACTCCTGGCCGGCTGGAACCTTCTCGTGCAGGTCGGCATCGGCCTGGGGGTCAACCTTGACAAGGCCGAGCGAGCACGCAAGATCGGTAATGAGTTTTTCGGCGGCGCAGTAGTCCAATAAAGGAGATCGACCCATGTCGGCCACAATCCAATACGCGCGCCGCATGACGGCTGGGCTGCTGACGACTTCCTGCATCGCGGAACTTTTTGACGACTGGCGGGGGCCGGCGGAAAGCTGGCTCTTCGTGTCGCCGCACGACGACGATGTCGTGCTCGGCGCCGGCCTGGTCTTCCAAGTGGGAATTGCCGAAGGAGCCCAAGTCCACGCCGCCATTGTGACGGACGGCCGCATGGGCTATTGCCGCATCGAGCAGCGTGAAACGATCGCGGCCATCCGTGCGGAGGAAGCGAAGATGTCGTTTGCGCTGCTCGGCCTCTCGCCAAAGCGACTGCACTTCCTGGGCTATCCCGACGGACACCTGACAGCATGTTGCGGCGCCTTCTTTGCCAACGGCGAATCGGAGCAGGCCGAGGGGTCGTTTGGCATGCAGATTGCTTTTGCGCGGTTGTTGCGGCAGGTGCGGCCGACACGGGTCTTCCTGCCCACCAGTACCGATCTGCACCCCGACCATCGCATCGTCCATGAAGAGCTGATGATCAGCCTCTTCCATGCCCAGGGCGGGATCTGGCCCCAGCTTGGCGAGCCGATCACCGAAGTGCCTCGCGTCTATGAAATGGCCGTCTATTGTGATTTTCCCGAGCCGCCGCAGATTCGCGTGGAAACGCCCGAGTCAATGCTTGAGACCAAGCTCCAGGCGATCCTTGCTTACGGCAGCCAGGAGCAGATCGGCACGCTCGTGGAAATCCAGCGGTCTGCCGGGCCGGTCGAGTATCTCCGTGAGTTGACATTCCATTTCTACTCTCCCAAGCATTACAACGAGCTTTTCGCGAGGAGGGCCTGATGGCCGGCAAGATATGTTACCTCGGTGATGATCACCTACAAGGCGCTGCCGCCTATCTGGCCGGTATCCTCTTGCACCACGGCTTAGCCTTCGATTACGTGCCCAGTGCAGAATCACCGCCACCTGAGTTTGCTTTAACACGCTACGCGGCCTACGTAATCAGCGACTATCGAGCGTCGCAATTGGGCAACACGGCCATGGCCCACATAGCTGCTCGCGTTGTGCAAGGAGCCGGCCTGGTGATGCTCGGCGGTTGGGAAAGTTTTCACGGCCGGCTGGGAGAATATCACAACTCGCCGCTGGCTACCGTTCTGCCGGTGGCAATGCAGTCGTGCGACGATCGCCGCAACTTTGCGCAGCCATGCCTGATCGAGAAGGTGGCCGATCACGAAATTCTGGCGGGCCTTCCTTGGGACCGGCCTGCGGGGATCGGCGGGATCAACGCGGTAACCGCCAAGCCGGGCACCGAAACGCTGCTGGTGGCGGCGCAGTTTTCCGCGCATCGCAATGAGCATGCCTACACATTCGTTCCGACCGGCCGGGCACCGCTGCTGATCGTCGGCCGCCACGGTGCAGGCCGAACCGCGGCGTTGGCCACCGATGTTGCGCCCCATTGGGTCGGCGGTTTCGTCGATTGGGGCGACCAACGCATCGTGCAGAAGGTCGGCGGCGGTATGATCGAAGTCGGCAACTGGTACGCCCGCTTCTTCCGTAACCTCGTGGCCTGGGCCGGACAAATCGATTTAACCTAAAGGAACTTCACTATGCTTCAAGGAAATGCAATCATCGGCCAGAGCGGCGGTCCGACGAGCGTGATCAACACCAGCTTGGCGGGCATCATCGAGGCCGCTCGCGGACAAGCCCCCATCGGCCGCACGCTGGGAATGCGGTTCGGTATTGAAGGATTCATGAGGGGTGAGATTCTCGACCTGGGCGCGGAGAATCCGGCCACCATCACGGCCCTGCGCACGACCCCCAGTTCCGCCTTGGGAAGCTGCCGACACAAGCTCAAAGAAGCCGACTTCCCAATAATTCTCGAAATGCTGCGGAAGTTCAATATCCGCTATTACTTCCTCATCGGCGGCAACGACACGATGGACACCATCCATCGTGTCGTTGCCTATTGCCGCACGCAGGGCCATGACCTGATCGGCGTCGGCGTGCCGAAGACCGTGGACAACGATCTCCGCGGCACCGATCACACGCCGGGATTCGGCAGCGCAGGACGCTACGTGGCCCTCTCGGTCAAACAGGCCGGCATGCTCGCCCGCGATATGAAGCGGGTCGATCAATTCGTCGTCTTTCAGACCGTCGGGCGTTCGGCCGGTTGGCTGCCGGCCGCCGCAGCCTTGGCCAAGGTCAACGAGGATGATGCTCCGCACATCATTCTCTTGCCGGAACGGGCCTTCGACCAGGATCGCTTCCTGGCCGACGTAAAACGATGTTACGACCGCTACGGATGGTGCAGCATTGTTTGCGGCGAAGGAGTTTGCCATGCCGACGGCACGCCGATAAGTGCTTCGCGCGTGACCGACAAGTTCTCCAACGTGGAATTCGGTGCGATGGGCGGAACCAGCGCTGCCATGATGCTGCATCACATGATCCATGTGGCGTTCGGCTGGCGGGGCGAATTCCAGGTCTGCGAGTCGCTGCAAATGTGCGCTGCCGACCGCGTTCATTCCGGCGACGCCGAAGAGGCTTACGCCTGTGGCCGCCGCGCAGTGGAACTTGCCCTTGCCGGCACTTCAGGTGTGATGGTCAGTATCATCCGCGATTCCAATGAGCCTTATCAATGGTCGCTCGGTACCACACCATTGGCCGACGTCGCCTTGGGCGCCAAACCGCTGCCCGACAACTTCATCAACGCCGAGGGTAACTTTGTCACGCCGGAGTGCATGGCCTACCTTAAGCCGTTGATTGGCACGCTGCCCGACTATGTCCGCTTGACCGGCGAGTTAGCAAAGTAGAACCTGAGTTGTCTAACTTTGAAGAGATAATGTCCCAAAGGAAAAGGGCAGGAGACCTCGCGGTCCCTGCCCCTTTTTGTGTTAAGAGACCATTCTCTTAGTACCGCAACTCTCCACCCAGACGCAAGCCCTGGGCGAAGTAATGCGATTCATTCCAAGTGAACGCCGGTGCCGTGGAAGGAATCCCGACCTGCGTTCCATAGGGAAGGCCGGTCACGGGATCAACATTGATCTGGCCCGCTGCCCGAACCACGCCCGACCAGTAGAGCAAGTCGTAGCCCACCGTGACCTTCACGTGGTCCGTAATCTGATATCCGCCAGTCAGGGTGAGTTCCGGAATGGCCGAGAAGCGGTTTCGCGAGAAGTCCTGTAGGGTTGCATTGCCAGGACCAAGTCCTTGCACGGTTACGTCCCCCGGCACGTTGTTGCGGTTGTCGACAACCCCCTGGTTGCACATTTTGACGTACTGGCTGTTGACGCCGATTGCGGCCTTGCCGACAACGTCCAGCGACCAGCGGCCGTGGGTATACACGCCGTTCAAGCCGAGTTCGCCGCCGTTGAAGCTATTGCCGGCCCGATAGCTGTCGACCGAGGAGTACACAGCGCCGGGGATGCCGATGTTGCCGTTGTTCGGGTCCGCGACTTCGATGTCCACTTCACTGTGCTGAATGTTCACTTTGTCAACCAGCCGCGTGAAACGATAACCGCCGAGGAAGTCGAGGCGGAAGGTTCGGGCGCAAGAGTCCGTCCAGTTGGTGTCGCAGTTATTAGTCGACCATTCGCTGGCACGCAACTGGCGGCGAAACCACATCCCGGCCGACTGGAAATAGTCGTTTGTTTCGACCGTCACGCGTCCGACATAGACATTCGGAAAGCCTACGCCGGAGACCTGGACGCCGTTCGTACCGATCTGGTTAGGGCCCCAGTAAGGTCGCACGATCGGAAACGGATTGCCATCGGCGCCGATTCCGTTGGTGAAACCACTGTCGTAGTTGTCCGGTCTGCCGGTGACGTCGAAGTAATCGGCTTCCAGACCCCAGCAATGCGTGCAATCGAGCCACATGCCGAAATCGACTCGGTAGCCGTCGTGGCTGCCGTCGCGAATTTCGCGGTCGCCGAATACGGTCTCAAGAGTATCGCGGTTTGGGCCAATGAGCGTTGAGACCACAGGAGGCAAGTGCGCGCCGTTGGTCCACCAGTGGAGATACTCGCCGCGGAACCAAAACCGGCCTGGTGCCCCCACGAAGTTGTCGTCGTCGCAGGCACATCCCGCAGTACACGAAGGCGAACACGTTGACATTGCTGATTCAAACGGGAGGGCCTTCACCGAAGTGTTGGTGGATTCGTCCTTGAATGGACTGGCCTCGGTTTTTCCGGCGGTTGTCGCTGACGAACTGCCGGCAAGTGTGGCAAAGCTCAGCGTGTTGATGTCGGCGGCGAAACTTCGCCCTCCGCCCGTTGTTGCCATGCCCAGCAACAACAGGCAGGCTCCTTTCAATCTGGTCCAGGCAATCTTCATGTTTTTCCCCCTTGAACTGATGGTGAGTGGTGTGCGCGTCCTACCGGTTGTACGAAAAGTGAGGACTATTCCTGTTGTATCGAATCGGACAGTTATAGGGCTTAGCATTAGAATAGGTTTAAGAGAGGTGATCCTGGGGGTTTAGGGAGGAGTTTTCCGCAAGACGATTTTGGGAAAGACAGTGGCTATTTAAGGAACAAACAACCTTTGTGGCCGACAGCCCGCGGTAAAGAATCCCTAGATCACCTAAAATTACCTTGAAGCGGCCGGTCTCACCTCGTTGTAGCCGGTCTCTGACCGAGCCACCCACGTGGGCCGGCGGCGGGGTCGGGAGACCCTCTCCGAACCCAGCCGCAGACTCTCGCCGAACCTGGCCGCGCGGGACGGGTTGCCCGCAGACCCCATCATCTCTTAAAATATAGGGTTTCGGCAAGGTTTACTATCGATGGCTGATTCCGACATCCTGATTCAGGGCGCCCGAGAGCACAATCTACGGGAGGTAAGTCTTGTCTTACCCCGAAATCAGTTGATTTGCTTTACCGGTGTCAGCGGCTCGGGCAAGAGTTCTCTGGCCTTTGATACGCTGTATGCCGAGGGGCAGCGTCGCTACGTCGAGAGCCTCTCAAGTTTCGCCCGCCAGTTTCTCGGGCAAATGCCCAAGCCGGATGTCGATCTCATTGCCGGGCTCAGCCCCGCAATCTCCATCTCGCAAAAGTCGAGTGGCACGAATCCCCGCTCAACGGTGGGCACGATCACGGAGATTTACGACTATCTGCGCGTTTTGTTCGCCCGCGTGGGCAAGGGTCACTGTCCGGATTGCCATCGGCCGATTACGGCGCAAACGCGGGACCAGATTATCGATCAGATCGGGATGCTGGCCGTCGGAACGCGGTTTCTGGTGCTGGCGCCGCTGATAAGGGGTCAAAAAGGCGAATATCGCGACCTCTTCGAGGACTTGCTGAAACAAGGTTTTGTCCGTGCTCGGGTCGATGGCAGCGTCGTTCGGCTGACCGACGACTTGCGGCTAGACCGGCAGATGCGGCACAACATTGAGGTCGTCATCGACCGCTTGGTATCCGGCCCGAAGATCCGCCCACGGTTGGCCGAGGCGGTTGAGTTGGCCCTGCGTTTGGGCGAGGGCAACCTGGTTGTGGCCAGGGAGAACGGGGAGGAATCGGAAGGAAGAGGAAAGTCCACCCAGAATATACCTGGCGGAGGGGGGAAAGACGTTCCTTTGCCCTCACCCCCGACCCCTCTCCCTCGTACGGGAGAGGGGAGTACTTTGCCCTCACTCCCGGCCCCTCTCACTCCCTCCGATTTATCCCTCTCTGCCCACTACGCCTGCACCCACTGCCAAAAGAGCTTTGAACCGCCCAGTCCGCAGCTGTTCAGCTTCAACAGTCCGCAGGGCATGTGCCCGGAGTGCAGCGGGCTGGGGCAGATTTATTCATTCGATCCACAGCGATTGATTTCCGACCCGAGCCGCTCGTTTCAGCAGGGTTGCATTGAACTGTTGGGCAAATGGCGTGAGATGGGCCGATGGAAACGGCACATTTTCCGCGGCGTGGCTGATACGCTCGAGCGAAAGTACGGGCTTTCGCCCGGCGACGTGTTGGAAACGGCCTGGGAAGAGCTTGACGAACGAGCCAAGCACGCCTTGCTTTGGGGCACCGGCGACGAGCACGTCACATTCACGTGGCGTGGCGGAACCTCGGGCTACAAATGGGGCGGACCGTTTGAAGGGATCATTCCCAAGCTGTTGGCACAGTACCGCAACACGCGCAGCCGTCCGCAGCGCAGGCAACTTGAAAAGTATATGCGAATCCTCGGTTGTGGACGATGCGAGGGTCACCGGCTCAATGCCCAGGCCTGCGCGGTAACCATTACCACGGCTGCAAAACTTCCTGATGCCAAGCGGGAACAATCGCTGCCTGAGGTTTGCCGGCTTGCGGTCAGCGATGCGGCCGAATTCTTTTCCGTGCTGGAGCTTGACGCCACGGGAACCACGATCGCCGCCGAGGCCCTCAAGGAAATCCGCATCCGGCTTCAATTCCTCAAAAACGTCGGCCTCGAATACCTGTCGCTGGATCGCACTGCCCCCACGCTTTCCGGCGGCGAAATGCAGCGCATTCGCTTGGCCGGCCAGATCGGTTGTGGGCTGGTGGGCGTGCTTTACATTCTCGACGAACCATCCATCGGTTTACACCCTCGCGATAACGACAAGCTGCTGGAAACGCTCGCTCAGCTTCGCGACCAAGGCAACACGGTCGTGGTCGTCGAGCACGACGAAGACACCATGCGTGCGGCTGACCACATCGTCGATTTTGGCCCGGGGCCAGGCGTTCGTGGAGGGCGGGTTGTCGCTGCCGGATCGCTCGCGGAAGTGATGGCTGCGGAGGAGAGCCTCACCGGGGCCTATCTTTCTGGCCATAAACGGATCGAAGTTCCCGCCGTCCGCCGTAGTAGCAATAACGCTCACGGACGGCTCGTCGTCCGCGGTGCGCGCCACAATAATCTCAAAAACATCGATGTCGAGATTCCGCTCGGCGTGTTCGTCTGCGTGACTGGTGTTTCCGGCTCGGGTAAGAGTTCGCTGGTCAGCGACATCCTAGTCGAGGCCCTGCGTCGCGACCTCAACGCGGGTATCGGCAATCCGGGCGAGTTCGACAAGATCGAAGGCATCGAGCATCTCGACAAGATGATCGCCATCGATCAGTCGCCGATCGGCCGTACGCCCCGTTCAAACCCGGCCACCTACATTAAGGTTTTCGACGACATCCGCCGGCTCTACACGCAACTGCCCGAAGCCAAGGCCAAGGGATTCGAGCCGGGCCGTTTTAGTTTTAATGTTGCCGGCGGCCGCTGCGAGGCCTGTGAAGGCAATGGCTCGACCAAGCTGGAGATGGATTTTCTGGCCGACATCTGGGTTACCTGCCCCGTATGCGAAGGCCATCGCTTCAGCCGCGAGACACTCCAGGTCCGCTACAAAGGCAAATCGATCGCCGAAGTGCTGGAGATGGACGTTCAAGAAGCCCTGACTCACTTTGAAAACATTCCGCTCATTGCCGACAAGCTTCGCACGCTGCATGAGGTGGGATTGGACTATGTGAAGCTCGGCCAATCGTCTCCCACGCTCTCCGGCGGCGAGGCCCAACGAATCAAACTTGCCCGAGAACTCGTCAAGAAGAGCACCGGCCGGACCCTCTATCTGCTTGACGAACCGACGACTGGCCTGCATTTCGCCGATATCCAATTGCTCTTGAAGGTACTGCACGGATTCGTCGAGGCCGGCAATACTGTGCTCGTTGTTGAGCATAACACCGAGGTCATCAAGACGGCCGACTGGATCATCGACCTTGGCCCTGAAGGCGGTGGCGGCGGCGGACGTCTCCTCGCCACCGGCACTCCGGAGGAAGTCGCCGAAATGGCCGACTCCTCCACCGGCCACGTGCTCAAGCGATATCTCCGCCGTTCCTCTCTCTCGCCGGGAAAGGGCCGGGATGAGGGGAGTGGCAGCGCGGACATCCCCTCACCCAAGGGACGAGGAAGACTCAAACGCGCCCCGCGAGCCGAACTGGCCAAGGCGATCAAGGTCCGCGGTGCCCGTCAACACAATCTCAAAGGGATCGACGTCGACATTCCCCGCGACCAAATGACCGTCTGCTGTGGTCCCAGCGGCAGCGGCAAGTCCTCACTGGCCATGGACACGATTTATGCCGAAGGCCAGCGGCGTTATGTGGAAAGCCTCAGTTCGTACGCGAGGCAGTTTGTCGACAAGATGCAGAAACCGCGGCTGGATCACATCGAGGGTCTCTCTCCGGCGATCGCCATCGAGCAGAAGCACGCTGGCCATTCACCGCGCAGCACGGTCGGCACGGTCACCGAGATATACGATTACCTTCGGATCATGGTCTCCCGACTCGGCCAGCCGCACTGTGCCGAATGCGACCTGCCTGTCGGCACGCAAACAGCCGACGAGATCATCGACAAGATCATGCAGCGGCCCGCGGGCACGCGGCTTTATCTCATGGCCCCGCTGGAAATCGAGGTTGGCGAGAAGTACGAAGCCTTGTGGGAGGAGATGCGGGCCGGCGGCTACGTGCGCGTGCGAATCGATGGCCAGACCCACACGCTCGACCAACCGCCGCAGATCGACCGGCGGCGAAAGCATGCGGTTGAGGTAGTCATCGACCGCGTTACCATCCGGCCCGACGGTCGCAGCCGTATCGCCGGCAGCGTGGAGAATGCCCTGGCCAAAGGACGCGGCGTGCTCCATCTGACCGAGCCGTGCAACGACATGCCGGAACCCAACTGGCCTGTCGAAATTCAGAGCCAGCACTTCTCCTGCCAGAAATGCGGGCGAAGCTTCGAGACGCTCTCGCCGCACAATTTCTCCTTCAACAGTCCCTTGGGCTGGTGTCCGGCCTGTGAAGGTCTGGGCATGCAAACCGGCACGAACCCGGCAGCTTTGCTCCGCGATCCCAAGCTCTCCTTGGCCCAGGGCGCCGTCGGCCTATGGCCTGGCGTCTCAAGCCGGCTCTTCGGGCGGATGCTGGAAAGTTTTTCTCGCGGCACGGGCATCCCGATCGACGTTCCTTACGATCAGCTTGGCGGCAAGCATCGCCGCCTGATCATGCATGGCACCGGTGAACAATGGTTTGACGTAAGTCTCCCTCCAAAAATAACTTATGGTGCAGGCGTCCTGCCTGCCCATGCAGCCGAGACGGCCTCACCACAAAAGACTTCGCCGTCCTTCCGCGTCCAATTCAAAGGTCTCTACCCCGCACTTGAAGAAGCCAGCCGTGTCTCGCCCAGTTTCCGCGGCCGCCTGGAACATCTCGTCGATGAGGTCGATTGCACCGTCTGCGGCGGCAGCCGACTCCGCGACGACGCGGCAGCCGTGCGATTCCGCGGCCGTACGATCGACGAAATCTGCCGCCAGCCGCTGGGCAAGATGCTGGCCGACTTCCTCGCCTGGAAGCCGTTAACCACCGAGCGGAAAATTGCCGGCGAGGTTTACCGCGAGATTTGTAATCGTACGCAGTTTCTTGTCGATGTGGGGCTTGAATACCTTACTCTTGCTCGGCCGGCTCCATCGCTTTCTGGCGGAGAAATGCAGCGAATCCGCTTGGCTGCGCAAGTGGGGAGCGGCCTCTGCGGCGTGCTTTACGTACTCGACGAACCGACGATCGGACTACATCCCCGCGACAACGCCCGACTACTCGATGCCCTGAAAAAACTTCGCGACCTGGGCAATACCCTGCTCCTGGTCGAGCACGATCGCGAGGTCATCGCCAATGCCGACAAGCTCTTGGACTTCGGCCCGGGTGCGGGCCGTCACGGAGGAGAGATAGTCGCCGAAGGTACTCCCGACCAGGTCGGCAAGCGTCGCGGTTCGGTCACCGGTCCCTATCTCACCGGCAAAAAGGCCATCGCTGTTCCCTCGAACCGGCGGATGAAGGCGGGGAGCGGGGAGCAGGGAGCAGGGAGCAAGAAAAACTCGAGAGGCAAGAAGAATCTCCCCTCTCCCACGCTCCCCTCTCCCACGCTCCACGCTCCACGCCCCACGCTCCACGCC